>Ga0082212_10009819_pt1 | contig 12307 bp, 13 predicted proteins | sample TergutNt197P3_FD_71548 | JGI IMG/M metagenome (GOLD analysis project Ga0082212, IMG submission 71548) | Neocapritermes taracua P3 segment gut microbial communities from Petit-Saut dam, French Guiana - Nt197 P3 | ecosystem: Host-associated > Arthropoda: Insects > Digestive system > Gut ... | reverse complement strand
GAACGAACCCACGGCCAGCATGGTGGTGGACATAGGCGGCGGCACCACGGAGGTGGCGGTCATTTCCCTGGCCGGCATAGTCTATTCCCGGAGCGTCCGGGTGGGCGGGGACAAGATGGATGAGGCCATCGTCACTTACATAGCCAAAAAATACAATCTTTTGATTGGCGAGCGCACGGCTGAACTCATCAAGCAGGAAGTGGGCACGGCCTATCCCTCCGACCAGGTCGACACCCTGGAGGTCAAGGGCCGGGATAAGATCACCGGCATTCCCAAGGTGGTGGCCATTGATTCCGAGGAGGTCCGCAAGGCCCTGATCGAACAGATCGACGCCATTGTGGATACGGTGCGCACGGCCTTGGAGAATACGCCGCCGGAACTGGCTTCCGACATTGTTGACCGGGGCATTGTCCTGACCGGAGGCGGAGCCAAGCTTAGGCGCCTGGATATCCTCCTGCGGGAAGAGACGGGCCTGCCGATCGCCATAGCCGACGACCCCCTGGTCACTGTGGCCGTCGGTAGCGGACGGGCCATAGAAAACCTGGACGTTTTGAAACTTATCAGCGTCCAGTAGAACCCTCTTGTTCTCACGGCTTAAACTGATGCTGCCGGTTTTGACCCTCCTGGGGGCCCTCCTGGCGCTGTCGGCCTCCAGCCGGCCGGGCGGCTTTGGCCACCCCTGGCGCGGACTGTTCATGGAAGCCGCCGGGCCGGTGGAGAGGCTGGTCGCGGCCACGGTGACCGCGGCGGGCGATTTCTGGCGCGCTTATTTCTTCCTGGTGGATCTGCGCAAGGAAAATCATGAGTTAAGAAAGCTCTTGGACGATCAGGCCCGCCAGATAGTGGAACTCGGCGAGAACCGGGCCGCCGTTGCCCGTCTAAATAGCCTCCTGGGTCTCCGGGAAGCCTACCCCCATATCCTGATGAAGCCCGCCCGCATCCTGGCCTGGGATCCCGGGCCCTGGCTCCGTTCCGTCACCATCAACCTCGGCGATCGCGACGGCTTGGTCCGTGACCAGGCCGTGATTCACGCCCAGGGCGTGGTGGGCCGGGTGATGGAGACTTCGCCCCATTACGCCCGGGTCCTCCTGGCCACGGATTTTTCCAGTTCCATAGACGCCTTTGTCCAGCGTAGCCGGGCCCCGGGAATCTTAAGCGGAGAAGGCGGCAGTCGTATGACCCTCAAATATGTGCGCAAGGACGAGGATGTTCGGCCGGGGGACCAGGTGGTGACCTCGGGCCTGGACGGCTTTTTCCCCGGCGGGCTGGCCTTGGGCACGGTCAGCCGGGTCAGCCGGCAGGGCCCCGGCCTGTTCATGGAGGTGGAAGTGAGGGGGCAGGCGCCTTTAGACCGCCTGGAGGAAGTGCTGGTCCTGATCAACCAGGGGCCGCCCATCGAGTGGCTGGGTCTGGCCCCGGCTTTAAGGCCCCTTCTGGAAGACGCCCTGGATGAGGAGCGCGCCCGGTGATGACCAGCCCGGTCAATCAGCCTCCTTTCGGCCTGGCCGGGTTTTTCCTGGTTGCCGTCCTGGGCCTGGTCCTGATCGCTGTCCGGGGGGCGGCGGCCGTCTGGATTGGCGGGGTCGGCCCGGAGGCGGCGGTGATGCTCGCGGTTTACGCGGCCTGGAGGTCCGAAAAATGGGCGGCCGTGTTGGCCGCCTTCATCCTGGGGTTGTTCCGTGACGCGGCCGGGGGCGGCCTATTGGGAATTTACCAGGTGACCCTGATCCTCGCTATCTGGGTATTCCACCCCTGGCGCCGCCGGGTCCACCTGGAGTCGCCCCTGCCCTTGATGCTCTGCGTCTTCAGCCTGACCTTGGGGGTGGACTTTCTGGCCCTGGCCCTCAGGACGGCGCTTTCAGGCTGGCCCGGACCGGGCTTCAACCCGGTTCCGGATTTCTTGGTTTCGGCCCTGGCCTCGGCCTTGGCCGCGCCGCCCCTGTTCTGGTTCCTGGAGCGGCTCCTAGGGGGTCGCTCGGTCGGAGCCCGGCATGGATAACGACCATCAACCTCTGTCCGGCCGCCGGGCCGGGCTGGGCCGTCCCTATCAACTTCTGACCTGGGGGATGCTCGCCGTCTTCCTGGCCCTGGCCGGCCGACTGTGGCATATCCAGGTGGTCCAGGGGCCGGAACTCTTAAGCCGCAGCGACCTCAACCGCACCAGGAAGGTGGATGTCCTGCCGATGCGGGGCCTCATCATGGACCGCAACGGGGTGGTGTTGGTGGACAACCGGGCCAGCTTCGACCTCTGCGTCAAGAAGACCGACATCAAAGACCCCGAATCCCTGCTGGTCGAACTGGCCGGGCTCACCGGACGGTCCCCGGGCGAACTGAAGCGGCGCTATGAAGCCTTGGGCCGGTCCGGCCAGAACCAGTGCCAGATCCTTATCCACTCCTTGAGCCGGGAGCAACTCGTGGCCGTGGAGAGCCGGCGCTACCGCCTGCCCGGGGTCAGCACCTTGGCCAGTTCTGGCCGCCGGCCCTTGTCCGATGTCCTGGCCTCCCATGTTTTAGGCTACCTCGGCGAGATAAGCCAGGCCCAACTGGACTCCGAAAGACGGTGGATGGAGGAGGAAGTGCGGCAACTGGTGCGCGAGGGCGAAACCCGCCGGGCCGCCCAGTTGAAAGTGGAACTCCAGTTCAAACCCCATCAGGCCGGCGACCTGATGGGCCAGGCCGGCATTGAGCGTAGCCTGGAAAACGACCTGGCCGGGCGGCGGGGTTACGCCGTCCGCGAGGTGGATTCCAGGGGCCGGGTGATTTTGGAGAGTGAGGGCCTGCCTCCCGAGCCCGGGCACAGCGTCCGCCTGACCCTCGACAGCCGACTGCAGGCCCTGGCCATGTCCCTCTTGGACACACGGGCCGGGGCCATAGTGGTCATGGATCCGCGCAATTTCGAGATCCTGGCCCTGGCTTCCAACCCGACCTTCCCCTTGAGTGATTTCAGCGGCAATCTCAGCCCCGGGCGCTGGCGTTCCCTGACCGAGGACCGCTTCAAGCCCTTGCTCAATCGGGCCATAGGCGGTCGCTACCCCCCCGGCTCCACCTTCAAGATCGTAACAGCCCTGGCCGCCCTGGACGAAGGGCTCATCACCCCCGAGACCACCTTCGACTGCCACGGCAGCCTGGAACTCGGCGACAGCGTCTTCAATTGCCACAATTTCGCCGGCCACGGCCGGGTGGACCTGCGCAAGGCCCTGATGCATTCCTGCGACGTTTATTTCTATGAGGTGGGCCGCCGCCTGGGCATAGACCGGCTGGCCCGCCGGGCCCGGGAGCAGTTCGGATTGGGCCGGCGCACCGGATTGGACCTTTTGGGGGAAATAGCCGGCGTCATGCCCGACACCGAGTGGAAAAGGCGCGAGACCGGGCGCAAGTGGATGCCGGGCGAGACCCTGCCCGTGGCCATCGGCCAGGGTGCCGTGAGTACCACGCCGCTCCAGGTGGCCCAGTTCACGGCGATGCTGGCCAACGGCGGTCGCCTTTACCGACCTCACCTGGTCAAGGAACTGGTGGATATTGAAGGCCAGTCCGTCCGGACGATCGAACCGGAACTGGTCTCGAGCCTGGACATAGCCCCCCGTTTTTTACGGGCCGTGCAAATAGGTCTGGAGGCGGCGGTGGGAGAGGCGGGCGGGACCGGCCGGCTCGCGGCCTTGCCCGGTCGCCGGGTCGCGGGCAAAACCGGCACCTCCCAGGTGGTCAGCAACAGGGTCTTCCAGAGTTTTTCCCGCAACCAGGTGCCTTACCGACTGCGGGACCACGCCTGGTTCTCCTCGTATGCCCCCGCGGACAACCCGGAGGTGGTGGTGACCGTCCTCCTGGAACATGCCGGCGGCGGCGGGGCCGTGGCCGCTCCGGTGGCCCGGCAGATCCTGGCCGCCTATTTCGACCCGGCCCTGGTTCCCCTCAAACTGCCCCGGCCCCAGGTCCAGCCGGACCTGGAACTGGAGGGCGGCCTGGCTCCCCGCCTGGATTGGGCGCGGGATTAACCTTGACTTAACCTCTGATAAGTATTATAATTACCGAATGTCCCGGGTCTGATCTCCGGGACCAGGGAGTCTTCTATTTGAGAAAATTCAGCCTCGACCACCGGCTCCTGGAGAATTTTAGCTGGCCCCTTCTGTTGTCCAGTCTGGTTCTCTGCGCCGGCGGCCTCATAAATCTCTATAGCGTTTCCTCCGCGGTCGAATTCACCGGCGAATGGTCCTGGTTCACGCGCCAGGGCCTTTACCTGATCCCGGCCCTGGCCGTTCTGGGCGCGGTACTCCTCCTGGACTACCAATACCTCCGGAAACTGGCCTGGCCCTTTTACCTCCTGAGCCTTTTGAGCCTCCTCGCCGTATTCTTTTTCGGCACCAAGGTCAACGGCGCCACCCGCTGGCTGGACCTGGGCCTGTTCCGCTTCCAGCCCGGCGAAGTCATCAAGGTGGCCCTGGTGGTGGTTTTGGCCGCCTGGCTGACCAAGCGCAACCCGGCCGCCGGCCTGGGTTTTAAGGACCTGTTGGCGCCGGTTCTCTTGATCGCGGCGCCCTTCGCACTCATCCACAAGCAGCCGGACCTGGGCACCGCCATCCACCTGGTCCTCACGGGCCTGCCGTTGTTCCTGGTCTTCCGCTTCCGTTCCCAGGTGGTGTTTGTCGTGACCCTCCTGGCGGTTGTCCTGGCGGGTTTCGCCGCTTTCATGCAGTTCACCGATTCCTGGCATGTGCTTCTGGAAAAGGGCCTGGTCAGGCCCCACCAGGTTGACCGGGTCAAGGCCTACCTGAACCCCGAAGAGCATCGGGAGGCCGGGGGCTGGCAGGTGGGCCAGGCCATGAACGCCGTGGGTAGCGGCCAACTCACCGGGCGCGGTTTCATGGAAGGGCCCCAGCACAAAAACGGCTTCCTGCCCGAGGCGGAAACCGACTTCGCCTTCGCCGTCCTGGCCGAGGAATGGGGCTTCGCGGGCTCAGTGACCGTTCTGGCCGTCTTCGCCTTTCTCCTGGCCCACGGGCTGGCCGTGGCCCAGTTAAGCAAGGACCGCTTCGGTAGCCTCATGGCCCTGGGCCTGACTTCCCTGTTGTTCTGGCAGGTGGTCATCAACGTGGGCATGGTCACCGGGCTCTTTCCGGTGGTGGGCATCCCTCTGCCTTTCATCAGCTACGGGGGCACCTCCCTGGTGACCACCTTTCTCTCCGTGGGCCTGATCCTCAACATCGGCATGCGCCGCTATCTCTTCCAGGAGCGGCCGATCCGCGCCAACCCCGAGGTCTGGAACCGGACGGAGGAAATATCGGCCCCGAGCCGCGGCTCGATCCGTCCCTTGAGCCCGGACACGCCCTTCAACCCCGAGGTCCACCCCTCGCACCGTCTGCCCCACAGCCGCCCCTGGGCCAAATACCTGCGCAAGAGCAAGGCCCGCGGTCTCCGTGACTGGCAGATCCCAAGCCAGTTCGCCGACTGAATTAACGGGCCGGCCCCTAAGGCCGTTTGACAGGAGACGCCCATGCCGTTTGAATTCGCCCGGAGACTTCAGACCCTGCCCCCCTATCTGTTCAAGGAACTGGACCGGATGCGGGACGAGGTCAGGGCCCGGGGCGTGGACATCATCGACCTGGGGGTGGGGGATCCCGACCGCCCCACGCCGCCCCACATAATCGAAGCCCTGGGCCGGGCGGCCGCGGACCCGGCCAACCACCAGTATCCGGCCTATTCGGGCCTGAACGTCTTCCGGGACGCGGTGGCGGCCTGGTATGGGCGGCGGCACGGGGTCAGGCTACAAGGAGCCCGGCACGTCTGTTCCCTCATCGGTTCCAAGGAAGGCATCGCCCATTTCCCCCTGGCCTTCCTGAACCCCGGCGAGGTGGCCCTGGTGCCGGAGCCGGGTTATCCGGTCTATCATATCGGCACCCTGTTCGCCGGTGGCGAATCCCATTTCATGCCCCTGTTGGAAAAGAACGGCTTTAAGCCCGATTACCAGGCCGTCGGCGAAGAGGCGCTCAAAAGGGCCCGGCTTATCTGGGTCAATTATCCCAATAATCCCACCGGGGCCGCGGCGGATTTGGAATTCTACACGGAACTGGTGGCCTGGGCCAAGCGCCGGAATATTATCGTGGCCTCCGACGCCGCCTATTCCGAGATGACCTGGAGCGACCGGCCCCACCCGAGTATCCTGGAGGTCCCCGGGGCCCTGGACGTGGCCGTGGAATTCAACTCCCTGTCCAAGACCTACAATATGACCGGCTGGCGCCTGGGCTGGGCCGCCGGCAATGAGGAACTGATCCAGGGACTGGGGCGGGTCAAGAGCAATGTCGATTCCGGGGTCTTCCAGGCCGTGCAGTTGGCCGGTCTGGCCGCCCTGGAAGGCGACCAGGAGCCGGTGCGGGCCATGGGCCGGCTCTACCGGGAACGGCGGGCCGTCTTGACCGAGGGGCTCCGGGCCGCCGGTCTTGAGGCCTTCCCATCAGAAGCCACTTTCTATGTCTGGGTGCGGCTGCCGGCCGGACTTTCCTCGGCCGAATTTTCCTCCCGGCTTTTGGACGAGGCCGGCATCGTGGCCACGCCCGGCAACGGCTTCGGCCCCTCGGGCGAAGGTTACGCCCGTTTCGCCCTGGTCCAGGAAGTCCCCAGGCTCAGGGAGGCCGCGGCCCGGCTGGCCAAGTTGAAGTTCAAAAAATAATGCCAACGGCCGAAGCCCAAGCCGCCCTCATCGGCCTGGGGGCCAATCTCGAAAATCCGGCGGAGATGATAGCCGCGGCGCTGGAGCGCCTGGCCGCCGGGCCGGATATGAAATTTCTGGCCGTCTCCAGCCTCTATCTCACCGAGCCCCAGGGCGGCCCGGCCGGCCAGAATTGGTATCACAACGCCGTGGCCGCCTTCGCCTCCGGCCTGGCCCCGAGGGAACTGCTGGCCAGGCTTTTGGCTGTGGAGGAGACCCTGGGCCGCCGCCGCCTGGAAAAAAACGGCCCCCGGGTGATTGACCTTGATTGGCTGGCCCAGGGCGACCTGGTGGTGGAAGAGCCGCCGGAACTCATAGTTCCCCATCCTCGGCTGGCCGAGCGGAGATTCGTCTTGGCCCCCCTGGCCGAGGTGGCCCCCGAGTGGCGGCACCCCCGCCTGGGTCTTTCGGCCCGCGAACTGCTGGCGGCCCTGCCCGGCCCCGGCCAGGGACTTAAAAAACTGGGGCCTCCGGCGGCCGGGGTTCCTTAAGGCGAGCTATGTTCCGTATCCTTGGCGTGGCCCTCCTCTTCGGGCTCATCTTCGGCCTGGCCCGTTCTTTCGGCCGGCCGGCGCGGCCCGAAGAGGTCCAGGAACTGGTTCAGGACGCCCTGACCCGGGTTTATTTCCCCAAAAACGCGGCCGTCAAGGTCGTCCGGGGCGGGGAGACGCTTTACTTTCAGAGCCTGGAAAACCGTGACTTGTTTTTGAGCCGGAACAGGTGAGATATATCGTGGCTAAGACCCTCTGGAGCGTGATCTGGTGGCTGCTCTTGGGCCCGGCCGCCTTGGCCGGGGCCGAAGGGGCCCTGTTCGCGCCTCCGGAGCCCCGGGCCAGGGTCGAACAGCCCCGGGCGGCCGACCGCATCACCGCTTCTTCCGGGCTGTTTTCGCCGGAGATAAAGGTGGATGAGCAGGGCCGGAAGACCCTGGTCATTCGCGGCGAGGAAGACGGCTCCGACAATGATGAGGGCGGGATCCGTTCGGAAAACCTGGCCCCCACCGTGCGCCAGACCCTGGTGATTGACGGGAACCAGGGCGCGGCGGCCGAGGAAAAACCCTACTGGGTGGTCGAAGCCCGGCTGGCGGAACGGCCCTATTTCCAAGCCGAGGCGAAAGCCCCGGATACGCCCTATTGGCTGGACCGGGAAGAGCGGGACGATACGCCCTATTGGCAGGCTTTGGAATCGGCCCCGGAACGGCCCTATTGGGAGCCGACGCCCGAACGGGTGGAAATTCTGGCCCATACGGTGGAACCGGCGGTCACCGCCCCTCCCCCCGCGCCGGAGCCGGCCGGGGGCCTAAAGACCATCTCCTACTTCATGTATCAGGACGAATTCGGGATCAAGCACCTGTCCAACGTCCCGGACGACCCCCGCTACCGCGAGTTCACCGTGACCGTCAGGATGCAGCGGGGCCTGGCCGGGGCCCGCTCGGGCCAGTTGCGCTTCACCCATGAGAGCCTCAGGCCCATCATCCTCCGGGCCGCCGCGGCTTACAACCTGGACCCGGCTCTCATCGCCGCGGTCATCAAGTCGGAATCGGCCTTCGACGCCCATGCCGTTTCCTGGGCCGGAGCCCAGGGGCTAATGCAGCTCATGCCGGCCACGGCCCGGGCTATGGGCTGTGCCGACCCCTTCGACCCGGTTCAGAACATCATGGCCGGCAGCCGCTATTTGCGCCAGATGCTCAATACCTTCGGCGGCGATCTGACCCTGGCCATCGCCTCCTACAACTGCGGACCCGAACGGGTCAAGCGTCTCTGGCGGGTGCCCAACATACCGGAGACCAAAAATTACGTCGTCATAGTCTCCCGCAATTACGAGCGTTACAAAGGCCAGCTTTAATACCCAAATGAGGCCGCCCATGACCGACATTCTGAACCGCCCCTGGCTGCCCAACGCCGTCACCCTCGGCCGGCTGGCCGCCGTGCCCCTCCTCGTCTGGCTCCTGACCGTTTACAATGACGGCGGGGAATTTATCTCGGCCCTCACCGCCCTCATCTACCTGGCCGCGGCCCTGACCGATCTTCTGGACGGCTACCTGGCCCGCCGCTATAACCTGGTCAGCACCTTGGGCACTTTTCTGGATCCTCTGGCGGACAAGCTCCTGGTGGCTTCCGCCCTCATCATGCTCCTCCCCCTGGGCCGGGTCCCGGCCTGGGTGGTCTTTCTCATCGTGGCCCGGGAAATGGCCGTCACCGGTCTGCGGGCCATCGCGGCTGAAAAGGGCCTGGTCATCGCGGCCTCGGAGTCGGCCAAGCGGAAGACCCTGGCCCAGAACATCGCCCTGTTCTGCCTCCTGTGGCACCATCCCCTCCTGTGGGCCGACACCGCCCTGGTGGGCACGGTCATTGTCTATGTGGCCCTGGCCGTGACCTATTGGTCGGCCTTCCTGTATTTTCGGGATTATTTCCGGGCGGCCCGAGCCTGATATGGACTTCGAGGGCTTAAGCGCCATAGCCCTAATCGCCGAACGGCGCATCGCCGAAGGCATGTCCGAGGGCCTGTTCGACAACCTGCCCGGCCGGGGCCGGCCTTTGGCCCTGGAAGATTTGTCCCACCTGGCCCCGGAAATGCGTTTGGCCTACATCGTGCTCAAGAACAGCGGTTTTCTGGAAGACGGGGTCGGCTTGAAAATATCCGAAGCCGCCCCTGATGGCCCCCCCGGAGATTGGTCCCGCCTGGAACGCCTGAGATTCAAACTGGCCCGGGCCACCGGCCGCCGGGGGCCGGAATCCGACCCCCTGGATGATATGGCCCCGGCCTATTTGGAAAAGCTCCTCGGGCGGCTCTGACCCACCCCTCAAAAAGTCCCTTCTGCCCAGCCGTGGCGGCCCACCAGGGCCACGAACCGGCAGTCGCCCAAGGTGCGGCGTTCGTCCGTCCCCCCCTGGGGGGCCTTGGTGACCAGGGTCAGCTTCTGGAGGGCCGCCGAGGGGCCGACCGGGATGACCAGGCGGCCCCCGGGCCTCAGTTGATCCAATAGGGGCCGGGGCACCCGGGGCCCCCCGGCGGAAACGATGATGGCCTCGAAAGGGGCCAGTTCCGGCCAGCCCTCGGTGCCGTCGTCCAGTTTCAGGTGAATGTTGGCCTGGCCCAGGCGGGCCAGGTTGTCGCGGCCCTTGCGGAACAGGGGCTCCAGGCGCTCAACGGCGAAAACCTCCCGGGCCAGGCTGGCCAAAAGGGCCGTCTGGTAGCCCGAGCCGAAACCTATTTCCAGCACCCTGTCCGTGGGGGCCAGGTCCAGGGCCGCGATCATCAGGGCCACGATATAGGGCTGGGAAATGGTCTGGCCGTGGCCTATGGGCAGGGGGGTATCGGCGTAGGACTGGGCGGCCTGGGCCTCATCGACGAAAAAGTGCCTGGGCACGCTTTGCATGACCCCCAGAAGCCGGGAATCGTTCAGGCCCCGGCCCCTTATCTGCTTCTCCACCATCTTGCGGCGGGCTATGTGGTAGTCCTCCGGGTTCCAGCGGCGGGCGGCGGACGGCTCGGTCATGGCCGGTCTCCTTGGGATATGGCTGGTCGGGCTGCGCCGGCTCCGGTTGCGCCGGTTCCGGTCGCACCGGTCAGGGGGCGGTGAAAGGTCAGGGCCGCCCCGGCCGCCCGGCCGGCCCGGGCGCTCTCCGGGCAATGGCGGCGGGCGTTGCCCTGGCCGGCCCGGACCACCCGGGGGTGGCGGCGGCGGTAAAATGATTCCAGGGCCCGGTCCCGAACCGGGACCAGGGCCGAAAAGCCGTCCGGGCTTCCAGCTTCGGCCGCCCCCGCTTCCAGTTTTTGGTCAAAACCCGTCAAAAGTCCGTTTATGAAACTATGGCGGGCGGCCAGGCCGCCGCCAGGTCGGTCTCGGTGGTAGCCCCGCCACAGGGTTTCCGCGCGTTCCAGCAAAAAGAGGCAGACATGCTCGGCCAGGCGGGCGTTTTCCGGGCGGCCCAGAACTTCCAGATCGTGGTTTTCCTGGTCCGTCCGGGGGTCGTAGCCGGGCACGAAGATGGTCTTGACGAAAAAATGGCGGCTCAGAATGTGGCTGATGAGGGTCAGGCGGCGGTCCAGGCGCCGGGCGGCCAGGGGGATGCGGCGGTACTCGAGGGTTTGTTCCGCCGGCCCGGCCTCGGCCAGGTCAAGGTTGTGGCGGGCCAGGAGGCGGGCGGCGGCGCTCATGGCCGCCTGGGCCTCGGTCGCCACCGGGGAACCGGCCAGGGCCAGGAGCTTGCGCACCTTCTCCAGCACCCTACCGGCCCGGTCGGGCAGGGGCGCGGCCTCGTCGTCCGGCCAGGGTCGGGGGCAGGGGCCGCACAGGTCCACGGCCGGCTTCAGGTAAAAGGGGTCCACCCCCAGGCGGACCCCCAGGGATTGGAAGGCCGGGCCGTGGGGCCGCTGGTCCCGCCGAATAGGGGCCGGGGTCAGATCGCCCACCAACTGGTGGAGGGTCTCGTGGGCCAGAATGCCCAGCACCGCCGGCCAGGGCTGCTCCATTATAAGTGCCTCGCTCAGAACCAGGCGGCGCTCCTCCTCCAGCCAGCGGCCCCAGAGCCGGGTGGACTTCATCAGCCCCAGGCTCACCGGCGGGGCTGACAGGCCGTGGCTCCACAACAGGTTGTCGTAGGCCTTGCGTAATTGCCTCAGCCAGGCGGCCCTGAAATCAGACATCAGTCACCCCAGCGGAATGGCGAGAAGCTGGTCTCCCGGTCAAAGAAGTCATAATCCTCGGCCCGCTTGAGCCAAGCCGCCAAGGAGGCGATAAGGGGCAGGAGCAGGATCTCCGCCCCCACCTTGAAGACGTAATTGGACCAGACCAGGCGCCACCAGAGGTCCCAGTCGAGGACCCCGATGAAGGCGATGGAGGCGAAGAGGAGGGTGTCGAAAGCCTGGCCCGCGGCCGTGGAGCCGATGAAACGTGAAGCCAGGCCGCGGCCGCCGGTCTTGACCTTGAGCTTGGCCAGCACGTAGGCATTGATGAATTCGCCGGTGAAATAGGCGGCCAGGCTGGCCATCACCAGGCGGGGCCACAGGCCCAGGATGGAATCCCAGGCTTCGGCCTTGTCCCATCCCTCGGCCGGGTCGAAGAGGCCCACCAGGGCGATGGCCGCGGCGGAGATGATCAGGGCCAGAAAGCCCGTCCAGATGACCCGGCGGCTGCGGCGGTAGCCGTAAACCTCGGTGGTGAGGTCGCTCAGAATATAGGTAAAGGGGAAGATCAGGGTGCCGGCGTCGAAGTTCAGGACCCCGCCCAGGTTGATGAGGCGGGTGGAGCAGGTGTTGGAGACGATCAGAAGGGTGGCGAAAAGGGCGGTTATGAGGTCCAGATATTTGAAGGTCCGCTGTTCGGGCATTGTCAGGTGTTCTACTTGTGGTTGGAGCCGCCAAAAATTCCTTGTTAATATGCTCTAATTCCGTTTGTCCAGCCAAGCCTTGACCGCTTTTATCACAGCCTCCGCCGGAATAGCCGCCAAATACCGTTCCTTGGTTGCGGTATTTATCTGTCTAAAGTGCGGCAGCTCACGGTAGCTGCCAGCCCATAACAAGGTATGGGGCGCTTGCCAGGGATACCATTGCGGCAGGTTGGTGGGACCAAACAGCGCCACTGAAGGCGTACCCAGGGCCGCC
>Ga0082212_10009818_pt1 | contig 12307 bp, 7 predicted proteins | sample TergutNt197P3_FD_71548 | JGI IMG/M metagenome (GOLD analysis project Ga0082212, IMG submission 71548) | Neocapritermes taracua P3 segment gut microbial communities from Petit-Saut dam, French Guiana - Nt197 P3 | ecosystem: Host-associated > Arthropoda: Insects > Digestive system > Gut ... | reverse complement strand
GCTGCCTGCGGTTTTCGGCAAAACCATCGCACATGGCCGCGAGCCGGGCGTTGCCTATGTCGATATTGTAGCCTAAAATATGGATCTCATTGTCCCCGCTGACGCTTATTTCAATGCCGGGTATAAAGCCAAGCCCGGCTTTTTGCGCGGCGCCGCTGCCTTCCGCGATCCCGGATACGGTGTCGTGGTCGGTAATGGCTATCAGGGACAGCCCCGCATCGGACGCCATGCGGACTATATGAGTGGGCGTATATTGCCCGTCCGAGGCGGTGGTGTGGATGTGAAGGTCAATCATAATGCTGAAACACCTTTCCGGGGCGGTCCCGGTAAACGGGTCTTGAAACTTGAATCAGCGGTTAAAATGTGATAATACTGCGAATATCACATAATTACAAGCAAAATCGCCGGAAAAATCACATAATTACAAGCAAAATCACCGAAAAAATCACATAATTATTATAGAGTTTGGTTTGTCACTTCGCGGCCGTTATTTCACTTTGCACCCCGTTATTTCACTTCGCAGCCGTTATTGACAACTGCGGTCGGTTTGAGTACAATGTACACATCAAATTTTCAGGAGGATTCAGCATGAAATTCTTCAAGTTTTCCATCAAACAGCTTGTAGCCACAGCCATTGGCGCCGCGTTATTCTTCCTGCTCGCGCGTTTTCTGGCAGTTCCCGTTTTCGCGAACACGTACCTGACGCTGCAATACGCGATCGTCGGTTTTTTCGCCGCCGTTTTCGGCCCGATTTCCGGACTGTTGATCGGCCTGATCGGTCATGCGCTGACCGACTTGAGCTATGGCTGGGGCATCTGGTGGAGCTGGGTCATAGCGAGCGCCGTCGTCGGTTTGTGCTCAGGGTTCCTGCTTAAACCGGGAAAGGTCGAGGAGGGCGAGTTCGGCAAGGTCGACATGATCCGTTTCATAGTCGGCAGCCTGATAGTGCATGCTGTGTCCTGGGGCGTCGTCGCCCCTGTGCTCGATATCCTTATTTACGCGGAGCCTGCCGACAAAGTATTTGTGCAGGGGCTGATTGCCGGCGCAGGCAATTTCGTTATCACCGCTATAGTAGGTACATTGCTGCTGTTCGGCTACACAAAGACCCGTGTGAAAACAGGCAGCCTTGACTGATAAGGAGCCACTTACAGAAAAGGGGATATTGGCTGAACCGGAACTCACGGCTGAACAAGGGTATGTGATCGGTAATAAGGAGCCAGTTATCGAGTTTGCCGGGTTTTCGTTCAAATACCGCGCGCAGAAGAACCCGACGCTGTTTGACGTCGATCTGCGCGTGTTCCCGGGTGAAAAAATACTGATTGCGGGGCCGTCAGGCAGCGGGAAGAGTACGCTCGGGAGCTGCCTGAACGGTTTGATACCGTTCAATTACACCGGAGAAATCACGGGGACGCTTATGGTCGGAGGCCGGGCGCCAGAGAGTGTTTTCCAGTTGTCGGAACTTGTCGGAACGGTGCTTCAGGATACCGACGGCCAGTTCGTCGGGCTCAGCAGCGGCGAGGATATTTCTTTTTCGCTTGAAAACAAGGCCCGCCCGCAACTCGAGATGAAAGCGCGCGTGCGTCAGGCCGCAAACCTGGTCGGGGCGGACGGGTATCTTGCGCATTCGCCATACCGTTTATCGGGGGGGCAGAAGCAGCGCGTTAGCATGGCGGGGGTTCTCATAGACAACGCGCCTGTTTTACTGCTTGACGAGCCGCTTGCCGCGCTCGACCCGAGTACGGGGAAGCTGGCGATAGCGCTTATCGACGATTTGGCTGAGCAGACCGGCTGTACAGTGATAATAATCGAACATCGCCTCGAGGACGTCCTGTGGAAACACATGGACCGGGTCATATTGCTGGATAACGGGCGGATAGTCGCGGATTGTATGCCGGACGAGATCGTCGTTTCAAAGAAACTTGCGGAGGTCGGTATCCGCAGGCCGCTGTATGTATCGGCGCTTGAGCGCGCGGGGGTGGAGGTCACGCCTGAAAAGCTGCCGGGGCGCTTGGACACGCTGCTGCTTACGGAAGACGAGAAGAAGATAGTTCGCGCATGGGCGGAGCGGACGCATGGCGATCCAATAACGTCAGTGCGTTCGCACGATAATCCGTCAACGTCAGTGCGTTCGCACGATAATCCGCCGGCGGCTGCGCAATCGCCGGGAGATTTTTCAGTCGCAGCGTCTCAGGCGGAGACGCCGCTCTTTCAGAAAGACACATTTTCGGTGGCGGGGCAGATGCCGAATGCATCGCAGTCAATACAGGCGTCGTGGGGGAGAATTCCGCTGCTCGAAGCCCGGAACATAGGCTTCACGTATACCGAGACAGACACCAGCGCGCTTGAAGACGTCAGCTTTAAACTCTACCCTGGCGAGATGACCGCTATAGTAGGCGCCAACGGAGCGGGTAAAAGCACGCTGGCTAAGCTGATAGTAGGTTTTGAAGAACCGGCCTCGGGGGAGATATTTTACAACGGCGAAGATATGCATGATTTAACGATTCCCGAACGCGCAGAAAGGATCGGTTACGTCATGCAAAACCCGAACCAGATGATCTGCAAGCCGATGATTTTCGACGAAATCGCGCTTGGACTGCGCGCGCGCGGCGTCGCCGAACCGGAGATAAACGAGCGGGTCGGGCGTGTACTCGAGGTTTGCGGGCTGACGCGGTTCATAAAGTGGCCGGTCTCGGCGCTCAGTTACGGGCAAAAAAAGCGCGTCACGATTGCCGATGCGCTGGTACTCGACCCGCAGATAATCATTTTGGACGAGCCGACTGCGGGGCAGGACTGGCGGCATTACACCGATATCATGGAGTTCCTAAAGGGCTTGAACAAGCTTGGGGTCACGGTTCTGATGATAACCCACGACATGCACCTTTGCCTGGAGTATGCGGAGCGGGCGCTCGTTTTCTCGGGCGGCGGGCTTATTGCCGACAGGCCGGCGTATGAAGTGCTATCCGACCCGGTCCTGGCGGCGCGGGCGAACCTGCGCGAGACCAGCCTTTATGATTTGGCGCGCATTTGCGGGATAGACGACGCGAGAACGCTCGTACGCGCGTATTTGGAAGGATAAGTTTAAAAGACAAGCGCAGTCACGCGCGCGTGACTGTTCGAACCATATGAGGGGTGTCCGCCAAAGGCGGATGGGATGAATGGAATATGACGGCGTTTGGGTATATACCGCGCGAATCAAGAGTTCATAAGCTGACCGGCGCGACGAAGCTGCTGCTGACGGTCGCGCTGAGCGTCGCTTCGATGATAACGTTCGACACGCGGTTTCTGGCGTTCACTATAGTCGTTTCACTCGCGCTCTTTTCGGCGTCAAAGCTGCGCTTTTCGGATTTCAAACCGGTACTTGTGCTTCTGGCGGTGTTCCTCGTTATAAACAATGTCGCCATATACTTGTTTGCCCCGGAGCAGGGGACGCTTATCTATGGAACGAGACATGAACTGCTGCGCATGACCGGCCGTTACTCGTTTACTTCGGAGCAACTGTTTTACCAGCTTAACGTCACGTTGAAGTACTTCGCTATCGTGCCGACGGCGCTCGTGTTTTTCCTGACGACCGATCCGGGCGAGTTCGCGTCGTCGCTCAACAAGGTGAAAGTCAATTATAAGATCGCGTATGCGGTTTCGCTGTCTTTGCGTTATATACCGGACGTGCAGCGTTCTTACCGCGAGATAAGCCAGGCGCAGCAGGCGCGCGGCGTGGATATTTCAAAAAAAGCGCCGCTTCGCGCGCGGTTTGCGGGCGTGCTGGCGATTTTGTTCCCGCTTGTTTTTTCGAGTATGGATAAAATAGAGCAAATCAGCAACGCGATGGAGCTGCGAGGTTTCGGCCGGCTTAAAAAACGGTCCTGGTATTCCGCAAGGGCTTTCTCCAAGCCGGATTTCGCGGTTCTCGGATTGGGCGCGCTTTGCGTCGCGCTTTCCGCGCTGACGCTTGTTCTCAACGGCGGCAGGTTTTACAATCCGTTTGTATAAGTTTGGAGTTAGGAGTTAGGAGTTAGGGGACGGGAGTTGCGAGGTGGTGTCGGAAGTTCCAACCCCCTGACGCACTGGAGGGAATCTATGACTATTTTCGTTACCGGAGGGGCGGGGTATATCGGCACCCATACTTTGCTCGAGCTTATTGAGCAGGGCTATGACGTCGTTGCGGCCGATAATTACTCGAACAGCAAGCCTGAAGCGGTCGCGCGGGTGAAGGAGCTTGCGGGGCGGGATTTCCCGTTTTATGAAATGGATGTGCGTGACGAGTCGCGCCTCGATATGGTATTCGACAAGCACAAAATAGACTGCGTGATCCATTTTGCGGGGGCAAAGGCGGTGGGCGAATCCGTAAGCCTGCCGTTGAAATACTACTCCAACAATCTCGATACGACCATAGCGCTTTGCGGCGCGATGAGAAAGCACGACATAAAGAAGTTCATATTTTCTTCAAGCGCTACTGTCTACAGCGGGGATAACGAAATGCCGCTCACAGAGGAGTCCGCAACGGGGAACTGCTCGAACCCCTATGGGTGGACAAAGTTCATGTGCGAACAGGTGCTAAGGGACACTGTCAATGTTAGCCCCGGGTGGTCTGTGGCGCTGCTGCGTTATTTCAACCCGATCGGCGCGCACAGCAGCGGAAAGATCGGCGAAGACCCTCAGGATGTCCCCAATAACCTTATGCCATATATCTCACAGACAGCAGTCGGGCGGCGCGACTGCCTCAGTATTTTCGGCGATGACTATGACACACCGGACGGTACGGGTGTACGCGATTATATTCATGTAGTCGACCTTGCCGCCGGTCACGCGGCGGCGATAAAGTATCTTGAAAAACACGACGGTGTGAGCGTGTTCAACCTCGGTACAGGCAAGGGCGTCAGCGTGCTTGAGATGGTCGCCGCTTTTGAAGAGGCGTCCGGCGTCAGTATCCCGAAGAAAATAACCGGGCGGCGGCCGGGCGATCTGGCGGTATGTTATACTTCGACAGAAAAAGCCGGGCGCGAGCTCGGCTGGGAGGCACGGAAAACGATCCTGGAAGCTTGCGCGGACACATGGCGCTGGCAGAGCAGCAACCCGAACGGGTATTAGGAACAGCGCGCCGTAACGGCGCACAGGAGCTAGGAGTTATCATGAATAAAATCAGAGCAGGTATCGTAGGTTACGGTAATATAGGGCGCGGCGCGGAAAAAGCCATTCAGCAATGCCCTGACTTCGAATTGGCGGCAGTGCTGACGAGGCGTTCGCCGGAAAACTTAAGCATCGATACGCCGACCGCGCTCAAGGTCCATGTCGACGACGCGCTCAGTCTCAAAGGGAAAGTGGACGTCATGATATTATGCGGCGGTTCCGCGACAGACCTGCCTGTCCAGGGGCCGGAGTTCGCGAAACTGTTCAACACCGTGGACAGCTACGATACGCACGCGAAAATCCCGGAATACTACAAAGCAATGGACGAAGCTTCACGGGCGGCCGGTTTGGCGTCCGTTATTTCGGCTGGCTGGGATCCCGGGTTGTTCTCTATGAACCGTGTCCTCGCGCAAGCCATACTGCCCAACGGGTCGGGATGCACTTTTTGGGGTAAAGGCGTCAGCCAGGGGCATTCGGACGCGATAAGGAGGGTCAACGGGGTCGAAGCGGCCGTGCAGTATACGATACCTTTGGATGCAGCGATAGAAAAAGCGAGAAAAGGCGAAGGCGGACTTCTTTCAACAAGGGAAAAGCATTTGAGGGAATGCTTTGTCGTCGCTAAAGAAGGGGCGGACAAAGCGGAGATAGAGAAAAAAATAAAGACCATGCCGCATTACTTCGCTGATTATGACACGATCGTCCATTTTATAAGCGGTGATGAGTTTGCCGCTGAACACAAGGGCATGGCGCACGGGGGGTTCGTGATCCACAGCGAGTCCGCAGCCCACAGCGGCGAATCCTCGGCCTGCGGTGAGTCCGCAGCTCACAGCGGCGAATCCACGGTCTGCGGTGAGTCCGCAGCTCACAGCGGCGAATCCGTAGTCCGTGGCGGCGAAACCGGCGGCGAATCCGCAGTCTGCAGCGGCGAAACCGGCGGCGACACCGTAGTCCACAGCGGCGAAACCGGCGGCAGGCATGTCTTGGAATTCTCCCTGAGCCTGCACCATAACGCGGAGTTTACGGCAAGCGTGCTGGTCGCGTACGCCCGGGCCGCTTACCGCTGCCACCTCGAAGGGCTTACGGGGGCGCACACTGTACTCGACATCCCGCTCGCCTGGCTTTCCCCAAAACCGGCCGAGGAACTGAGAAGGGATTTGCTGTAGACTGAGACGGATACCCCTTGGAAACGGATTCCCCTTGCCATTGATGCTATACGGGCAGATACTGCTCCAGCTTACCTATCATGGTCTCAAAATCGATGGGCTTCCCTATATGGTCGTTCATGCCGGCTTCAAGGCAGTTCTCTACGTCCTCTTTAAACACATTTGCCGTCATTGCGACTATAGGGATCTTCTTAGCCCAAGGATCATCGATCGCCCGGATATGCCGCGTCGCCGTCAGGCCGTCCATTTCGGGCATTTGTATATCCATGAATATCATATTATACCGTTCCGGCGAAGCGCCGAATATCTTTACAGCCTCCTCGCCGTTGACGGCGCAGTCGATATCAAGCATAGTGGGCTCCAGCAGCGCTAAAACGATCTCCCTGTTGATCTCCACGTCTTCGGCCAACAGGATACGGCAGCCCTCAAAGGTCTTTACATGAGCCGGCTCAGAGCCGGACGGCGCCGAAGCCGGTACGCCGAGATGGCTGTTTATGCAGTCGGCGACGTCGGACGGGAACAGCGGTTTGGGCAGAAAACCATTGACGCCGGCTGCTGTGGCGTCTTTCTCTATAACGTCCCAGTCGTAAGCTGAAATCATGATAATGACCGGCTGATCCGAACCGCTTGCCCTGATCTCCCGCGAAAGCTCGACGCCGTTCATTTCGGGCATCTTCCAATCCACAAAGCAGATATCATATGCCGAATCATTACCAAGCATTTTAAGCGCTTCACGGCCTCCCGGCGCGGTATCGCACGCGATACCCATCCTATCCGACAGGGCGGAAACGTATTCCAGCGTTTCCGGATCGTCGTCGACCACCAGCACCCGGATATCTTTCCGTCCCAGCGCGGTCCTGACTTCTGCGCCCGCAGCCTTGGCGCGCCCAAGCTTGACTATGAAAACAAAGGTGGAACCCTTGCCGAGGTCGGACTCGACCCATATTTTGCCGCCCATAAGCTCGACAATATGTTTGGAAATAGCGAGGCCGAGGCCGGAGCCCCCGAACCTGCGGGATGTTGTTATTTCAGCTTGCTCAAAGGACATAAACAAACGCTTTTGCTGGTCGGGGCTGATCCCTATCCCGGTGTCCGTGACTTCCGTCCTGATAGTGCATATCCCGTATGCGTCGCTTACCAGACGCAGCTTCAGTGAAACCGATCCGTTTTCCGGCGTGAACTTGATCGCGTTCGAAAGCAGGTTTGTTATGACCTGGCTGAGATGCTGGTCGTCGCCTATCATTTTTTGCGGTATATGCGGGTCGAGGTTCAGGGTAAGGGTCTGGTTTTTCTCATTCACACGGAAACCTATGACATTTACGACTTTTTGTACCATCTTTTCAAAGTTGAACTCAACGTTTGACAATTCAAATTTGTTCGCCTCGATTTTCGACATATCGAGGACGTCGTTGATGACCCCAAGCAAATGAGAGGAAGCGGTCTCGATCTTTTCGAAAGCATAGTCTTTCTTGTCAGTGCCGGGAGCTGATTTGCCGATCATAGTCATACCCACGATCGCGTTGATCGGCGTCCTGATCTCATGGCTCATGTTTGAAAGGAACCTGCTCTTTGCCTGACTTGCAGCGCGCGCCTGGTCCAGGGCTGTCGCTAGCTCCTGGGTCATCTCGTTGCGCAGCAGCGCGTTTGCTATGAGCAAGCTTCCCGAGCGGAGTATCGACTCCTCGTTCGGCGTATATAGCCTTTCCCTGTGGCAATCGTTAAAACCGACGAAACCCCAGAATTCATTCCTGATGAACACCGGCACGATAAGGACGGATAATATCTCCTGCGCAATAAGCCGGCCTTGCTCTTTCGGGGTCAAGTCCCTGACCAGACTGTTGATGCATTCCCCGCGTGAAAGTTTATCTTCCCAGCCGGGAAGGTCCTCTTTATAGGGGACGTCGATGGTATGGCCGGCGCCCTGCTGGGGCATGGCGCCTTCCGACCACTCGTATAGCTGCGTGCAATACAGGTTGCCGTCGGAGGTACGATTCTTCCATAATCGCATACGGTCGGCTCCGACTGCGCGGGCCATCATACCCATGCTGCTCCACAGGGCTTCTTCGAACTCGTCGGCGTCCGCCTCGAGCAAAAGCGCCGTAGCGCTGTTGACAGCGCTGAGCAAAGTGTCGCGCTGCTCGATATCCTTGATCATGCGCTTGTGCTCGCGCAGGTCCCGCGTGAACCCGGCAATGACATGGTTGCCGCCGTAATTGATGCGGACGAGCGTTACTTCGGTGGGGATGAGCGTACCGTCCGGCAGCTCATGGGTCCAGTCGACAGATTTCCGGCCGGTTTCAAAAGCTGTCCTGATATGCTCCATAGCCATTTCCTGCGAGGGCTGCCCGTTGGGTTGGTACTCGGGGGCAAACTCGAAAAAGCGCTCCATGAATTCACGCTTGTCTTTGACCTTAAAGAGTTTGATGACCTCCTCGTTGCACTCGATGACATGTTGATCCTTGTCGATAAGGGTGCAGCAGAGGGGCGTCGCGTCGAGCATGAGCCTGGCGCGCTGATGCTCATCGCTCAGGTGGTCCCACGCATCTTTTATAGTCCGGGCAAGGTCGCCGATCTCGTCGTCGCGGCTGTCTCCGAAGATTTTACTGTCGCCCTCGCTTGCCTTAAGAACGCTGGCTGTCAGTCTGCTTAAGGGCCGCAGGACAAAACTGCGCGTAATAGTGTTGCTTGCCAGCATGTAGAATATGAATATAAACGTCAGCGAAAGGATGAGGGGGAGCAGTGCCGAAGCGCTGAACAGTGAAGAACTGTCGAAAAATGTGACGACCAGCCATGATGAATTCGCTATCGGTGCGACAGACGCGTACCCGTAACGCCCTTTCGACATGGTAAAGATATCCGGCGGCGCGTCCTCCGTAAAATATCCGCCGATACCGGATAAATATGAGTCGATGTAGGCGCCGAACGCAGGGTCTGCGCTCTCGTCACGGATATTCCTGATATCTTCCTCGGTGTGTACGTAATAGTCGCTGCCAAGCTGGATTATTCCATTCTTGTCTATCACGAAGCCCTTGACGTCGTTTATGTCATAGCTTTCAAACATGACTTGGATCATATCCTCTACCCGCAGGCCGGAACAAAATACGCCGACAAACTCCCCGTCGTGCATCACTTTGTGATTGATCCATATACGCCACTCGCCCGAAGCTTTGTCAATATCGATATTGTATGCGAAAATGTTATCGGAAGCCGCCAGGTCAAAATACCAGTCGTTATTGCTGTCGCCGGGCTCCAGGACGTCGAGAGGCACGAAATCGTTTATTGTCGACCCGCTTATTATCGAAAACTCGTTTTTTGACCCTTCTATGCCGAAATAGAGTTCCGAACTGCCCAGCATATCCAGGCAGCCGATCATCTCCGTGCTTGCGGCGTATCTTTTATACGGGTCCCCCTCGTCGGCAAACCAGCTCGTCACAGCCGGCGAGCTTGCGACTTTTTGAATGAGGGCAAGGTCGTGGCTCATATATATTTTAAAAGTGTTGACTGTTTCCATCGAATAGAAAAAAGCCAGGTTGTTTGAAGCTTTAACGGCGACCCCGGTTCCCATGATGACAGCAGTGGCTATAAGCAGAGCAAGCACCACTGCAAGCAATATAATATTGATACCGCGCGCGCGCGCTATGATTTTGCTTCTGCGGCGGGTGGGGTTGGTACCGGTTTTGCTCATTGCTGTGCGGCCCTTCTTTCAGAATGAGTTGTCACGGGATAGCGGAGAACAGTATAGCAGATATGCGGCAGTAATACTACTATGATTGCATAAATGTTTTGCTTTGCGTTGCGTAAATGCTTTGCGTTGCGTAAAGTTTCCGATCTTTAGTAAACAGACCGGCGTGTATCATTTATAATTAACACACCGGTATCACACAGATATCACATATTCAGGGTAAACGCTGGTTAATCTGATGTGTGCTGTCTCAGACGTTCACGGACGAGCCTACTGCTCGTCCGTTTCAAATTTGACCACCAGCCGGATACCCCCGGGGACGATATAGATCGTCGCGTTAGGTGTTCGACCAGCGATGCGTTTGGTGGAGCTGGGGGGAGTTGAACCCCCGTCCGAAAGCGCTTAAACAGAAACTTCTCCGGGCACAGACGGTTATTGCGGACTTGCGTCCTTTTCCCTCGCCATGGCGCAAACCGTCACGCGGTCATGGTTCGGTAGCTTCATTATTCATGGTACAGGCAAAACTTACTGCACTCACGTTCTCCACTAATCGACGCCCCAAGCCTTCGAAGAAGGCTTTGCCTTCACGAAGAAGGCTTTGCCTTCACGAAGAAGGTTTTTCCCGGCTCGTGGACCTTCCGGGCGGGACGGGCAGCCTTAAGCGGCTACCGGAACAGTGTAATCGTTGTTCTTTGATTTATTAAGGTCGCCTTTTTAGGAGTCGGCTTCTCCGCCCGCTATTTCTGCCTCCACACCCCCGTCGAAACCGTTACAGCCCCATTTTACATTTTACATTTGAGATTTAAGGTGCCTTTCCATCTCCCGCTCCGACGACTTTTCCGCGGCGGCTTCGCGTTTGTCGTGCAGCTTTTTGCCCCGCGCGAGGCCGATCTCCAGTTTGACCCTCGAGTTTTTAAAGTAGACCGAAAGTGGGATGAGGGCCAGCCCGTCCTGTTTGATGCGACCGTACAACCGCAGGATCTCCCGTTTGTGCATGAGCAGCCTTTTCTGGCGCATAGGGTCGCGATTGAAAATATTGCCCTTTTCATACGCGCTTATATGCATCCCCTGCGCAAAAAGCTCTCCGTTTTTCACTATACAGAACGAGTCTTTCAGGTTTATATTGCCCTGCCTGATGGATTTGACCTCGGTACCGTAAAGCTCGACGCCGGCCTCGAATTTTTCCAGGATGAAATACTCGTGGTATGCTTTTTTGTTCTGCGCGATAAGCTTAACTCCCGACGCTTTTGGCGACAAACTATGCGCCTCCTTCCGGGCAGGCCTTTACGGTTAGAGATTAACGTCAAAAGGAAACCGACATGCCTTACGTGTCTGTTACCGGATACCCCCTGACCAGTAACACGCGTCTTAAGCCAGGCTTTCCGCCCACTTTGAGTACTTACTGATTTTCTCATCACACTCAACGCGGGTATCGCCGCTTGCCATTATATACACCTTTACTTTCGGCTCCGTCCCTGACGGGCGCACTATAGCGACGGTGCCGTCTTCCATGCCGTACCGCAGGACGTTCGAACCGGTAAGTTCGATTTCCGAAGTCGCGCCTGTCTTTACGTCCGTTTCGACGCCTGTCTGGTAGTCGCGCCTGATCGCAACCGGGACGCCCGCGAGTTCCGCCGGCGGGTCGTCGCGGAGGTTTGTCATAAGTTCCCGCATTTTAGCAATGCCGTCAAGGCCCGGCATCATGAGGTTCAGCGTTTTTTCGGCGTAATCCCCATACTTCTCATAAAGCTTCTGAACAGCCTGATAAAGGGTCATGCCCTGCTTGTCATACCATGCCGCCATCTCCGCTATCAGCATCGAGGCTGTGACCGCGTCTTTGTCGCGGACAAAATCACCGATCATATAGCCGTAAGATTCCTCGTAAGAGAAAATCACTTTGCCTTCGCCGTTCGCCTCCAGTTCGTTTTTCTTTTCAGCCATGAATTTGAAACCGGTGAACGTATCAAAGCAGCCCACGCCGTTTTTACCGGCGATGATGCGCGCCATTTCGGTCGTTACTATAGTTTTCAGCGCGACGGGGTTTTCGGGCAGGGTGCCGGCCCTCTTTTTCGCGCCGATGATATAGTCGAGCAGCAGCACGCCGGTCTGGTTGCCCGAAAGCGGGATGAAGTTTCCTGTATCGTTCCGTACCATGACGCCGACACGGTCGGAATCAGGGTCTGTTCCTATTATCAAATCGGCTTTGTGTTTTTCAGCGAGCGCGATAGCCAGTGTGAAACCTTCCGGGTTTTCCGGGTTGGGGGAGACGACAGTCGGGAATGTGCCGTCGAGTACCATTTGCTCCGGTACGCAGACGATATTTTTTAAGCCGAGCCTT
>Ga0082212_10009817_pt1 | contig 12307 bp, 10 predicted proteins | sample TergutNt197P3_FD_71548 | JGI IMG/M metagenome (GOLD analysis project Ga0082212, IMG submission 71548) | Neocapritermes taracua P3 segment gut microbial communities from Petit-Saut dam, French Guiana - Nt197 P3 | ecosystem: Host-associated > Arthropoda: Insects > Digestive system > Gut ... | reverse complement strand
TTCTTCCCGTTATAGGTTCCGGTAAATCCCAAAATATTTCTCACACTGGTGTATTGAACTGCGTCTTTAAGGAAATTCTCAGCAACGAATTTTGCCCTGAGCGGGTCACCCGGAAGCAAAACCGCTTCTGCAATTTCTCCGGGCTTGGCTGCAATATGTATCGACATAACGCTCCTTTTTCAAAAAAGTAACAGAAAATGTTTTGTTTTGCAAGAGCGGGGGGAGGGTTAATAAAGAATCTGTTCGTCTGTGTAGTATGTTTTTTTCTGGGCGATTATTTCAATCATTATTTTGTGACCGGTTTCAGTTTGGCTCTTATTATTGTGAACTTTTAGGAAACTTCGTTCTTCGCCGGAAATGATGTCCGGGGATATTTTTCTGATAGAGTCTATTGCGTTTTTCAAAACTTCGCCGATTGAATTGTAAAGAGAAGCAAGCGCATCATCGGGAATATTGCCGGTTAGTGAGCGCGGTGAAACGCGCGCAGCCCACAGTATTTCATCGACATAGGCATTCCCGATACCTTTGACTATTTTCTGGTCAATCAGGAAGGCCTTGATATTTACGCGGGGTCTTCTTCGGACAATATTCGTAAAATATTTAAGTGTAAACTTTGCGTCTAAAGCATCCGGCGCTTTATTTGGAGGCGGCTTGTACTTGATCGTGCAAAGCCTTCCTTCATCACTGAACACAAGTGAGTCATTTTCAAAGGTGAACGAAAAAATCTTGAATTTTACCTTGGGTATTTCTTCCTTTTGAACGATGACCATTTTGCCGCTTAACATTAAATGAGCGCTTACAACCCGCCCATCGCCGAAATCAAAATAGAGCTCCTTGCCAATTCGCTCAATATTTAACAGTTCACGTCCGTTTAGTTCATCCAGCAAAATACTTTCAGGAACAATTACCTTATTGAGGTTAAACACATTGAGCCCGGTTAACCGTTGCGATTTCAACCGCTTTGTGAGGTTCGATTTATAGATTTCCAGATCGGGCAGTTCGGGCATATTTTCAGCATAGCATAAACCGTCATTGGGTGACAATTTTTTGATAAATTTGTCAAATTTTTTGCAAAGTATACTTGACAAATATTGCAAAGCTAGCTATACTTAAAATGCAAAGTAAACTATTCATGAAGGCGGTGGTATGAAAACAATTATACCCGAGTTACGAAAACAAAATAAACTCTCGCAGGAGGAATTGGCCTTGGCTGTAGGCGTAACACGGCAAACCATCACATCTATAGAGGTGGGGAAATACACGGCTTCGCTGGTACTTGCCTACAAGATAGCAAAATACTTTGACAAAAAAATTGAAGACATTTTTGATTTTTCAGAAGTGGAGGAGATGTAATTATGGAAGAATTTAAGAAGAAGCTGCAAAGACGCCTGATTTTGCTTTCTAGCGGGCTTTGTTTTGCGTGTGCTGCGGTAATACTTAGCGGCAGATTTTCAAGCGGCCCGTCTGCACCGGAGCATTTGCGGGATTTTATGGATGGTTTTCAACTGGGAATCATTCTTGGTATTTCTTGCGTTTTGTTTTCCATCTTTGTCAGGGTTTTAATGGCAATTCGCAGCCCGGACAGGCTAAAAAAATTGTATATAAGTGAAACAGATGAACGCAAATTATTCATCCTGCAAAAATCGGGGTCTTCCGGAATGAATATCGTTATGTACGGCCTTGCTGTCGCTACTGCCGTTGCGGGAAATTTCAACAGTATGATTTTTTTTACTCTGTTAGGCGCAACTATATTTGTCTCATTGGTTCGTTTGATTTTTAAGCTCTATTACCATAAGAAGTATTAAGGAGAATATATGAAGGTTATCTGTGCCTTTTTTCTCCCCGTGCTTCCGTGATCTCTGTGAGAACCATTATCGAATATAGCCAGGGCCGAAAACCGATGCCGCTGCAAGGGTGACAGTTACACCTTTTCGATATAAACTTAACATGTGAATATTTTCGGTATAAACAAGAAAAGCAGACTCGCAGCCCACGCAAGAAATATCAACATGATTCTCCTCCTTTTGGTTCTCGTTCTGATGAGTTCCATGTCAATTGTAATAATCAACAGTATCAATAAAGACAATGCGAAAAACCTTGTCCGTGTTTATTCAATGGAAGCGGCGGATAAGTTTTATTCGTATCTCAGTGAGGAGCTCACCATTGTCCGCAAAGCGTCAAGATCAAAAACGATTACCGGCTGGTTCACGGATGAAGACGATGAAGTAAAAAAGAAGCTTGCGTTTGATGAAATGGAAGACTATGCCGCGATTTTACAGGACGCCCATTTTTATTTCGGTATTCAGGAATCGTTAAACGAATATTCTTACATGGACGGGGCGGATTTCGCCTCTCTTGTTCCGCATGACAGACTCGACCCGCACAGGATTGATGACATCTGGTATTTTGAATGTATCGATTCGGAAAACGAATATACTTTGAACATTGACTGCGATAAAACCACCAATATCTGGCGGCTCTGGATCAATCATAATGTTATCGCAGACGGAAACATCGCAGGCGTTTTTTGTTCAGCGCTTAAAATCCCCGATGTGTTCAATGATATTTTCGATGAATACGATGTTAAAAAGGTCAGAGGGTATATCATTGACAGGAAGGGCGTTATTCAGTCTGATAGTACCCACCACAGCATTTACGGCGAGGATTACAACAACCACATTCGTGAGGAGAGCATTGACGCAGGTTTTGCCGCGGCGCTTGCCTCTTATGAAAAACGCATTAACGGTTTTTTCACTCCCCATTCGCTTCCCGAAGTTATCAAACTGAAAAAAGGTCCCTACGAATACGCCGCAATTGAACCGGTTGGAAGCACAGACTGGTCGGTTGTCGTTTTTTACAATGGCAATACGCTTTCCGGTATCGCGAATCTTCTTCCGCTATTAGGTGTCATGCTTGCCGCGCTGTTTATCTATGTGGTAGGCAGAAACGCTCTGATAGACAGATTGATTTTTACTCCCCTTGCCCGGCTCATTCAAAGTGTCGCGGAAGGGCAGTCTGCAGGCGAAGATTTTTACGGCAAAAACCGTGATGATGAAATAGGTGATCTTGCGCGGACGATAAAAGACGCAGTTCTTGCGCGTCAGAGGCAGGAACAACTTTTGCATGTCGTAAACAGTACTGCGGCGATTCTGCTTACACCGACTGACGAGGCGGAGTTTGAGTCTTCGCTTTTGGAGGGCATGAAGTTAATCGGGTACTGCGTTGACGTTGACCGTATCAACATTTGGCGTAACGAGACGGTTGCCGGAATGTTTTGCTATGTAAATCAATTCCAGTGGTTAAGAAGCGACGCCGACCGTAAAGGAAAGCCCGCTGTTCCCATGCGCCCCTACAGCCAGATGCCTGAGTGGGAAAAGAGCTTCCTTAAAAATGAATATGTAAACAGCGCTGTTTCAACACTTACTCCGCAGGAACGGGAGATACTTGGCTCGCAGGGAGTAAAATCAATTTTGGCGATTCCTCTGTACTGGAACAGGCGCTTTTACGGTTTCTTCAGCTTTGATGATCTCCACATGGAGCGTACTTTTACCGAAGACGAAGTCAACATTCTGCGCTCGGCGGGGCTTATGATTGTAAGCGCGTTAATCCGCAGTACGCAGGAAACTCAGCTAAGGCAGGTGCATGAACATTCGCAGGTACTGCTTGACTCCGTTCCCGTTACGTGTCATCTCCTTAACAGAAACGGCAGAGTAATTGACTGTAATGAAGCGGCGGTTAATCTTTTCAGGACAAAGGATAAACAGGAATATATTGAAAGGTTTATGGAGTTCTCTCCCCAATATCAGGATGACGGCCAGCTTTCATCCGAAAAGGTAATGATAGTATTAAACAAGGCGTTCGAAGAAGGTAAATATGTTTTTGAATGGAATCACCAGCTCCTTGACGGTACGCCTATTCCAATGGAAGTTTCTCTTGTCCGCGTAAAAGTTGCAGGTGAAGATGTAGTTGCCGCCTATGCGCGCGACCTTCGCGAGTACAAGGCAATGATGGGCGAAATTGAAAGACAGGGTTACCTCTTAAAGGGTGCGTTGAAAGAAGCGCAGAATGCAAATCATGCGAAAAGCAGTTTCCTCGCAAACATGAGTCATGAGATGCGCACTCCTCTTAATGCAGTCATCGGTCTGTCCGAGCTGATACTTGATTCAGGGGGTTTCAGCAATGAGGTCGCTTTCAATCTTGAAAAGATTTACAATGCCGGCGCGACCTTGCTTTCAACAGTGAATGACATTCTTGATATTTCAAAAATAGAAGCGGGCAAACTTGATCTTATGCCGGTTGAATACGACATACCAAGCCTCCTTAACGATGCGATTACACAAAGTATTATGCGCATCGGAGAAAAGTCAATTAAATTTATTCTGGACATCGGAGAAGATTTACCGACACTTCTTTACGGCGATGATCTTCGTGTCAAACAAATCCTGAATAATCTTTTGTCTAACGCATTCAAATACACAAAAGAAGGGACGGTTAAATTCAGCGTTGGCTGCAACAGGGAAGGCGATATTGTCTGGATGACAATTCGTGTAAGAGATACGGGCATTGGAATCAAGAGCGAAGATATTAAAAATCTTTTTTCTGATTATTCACAAATGGATACGGAGACAAACCGTAAAATAGAAGGAACAGGCCTTGGGCTTTCAATAACAAAAAAAATTGTTGAAATGATGGGCGGCACAATATCTGTTGAAAGTGAATACGGAAAGGGCAGTGTTTTTACGGTAAGGATAAAACAAAAATTTGTTACAGGTGAAGTAATAGGAGCGGGAATTGTAAAAAATCTGAAAGAGCTGCGTTACTCTGATAATAAGCGCGATCAGAATCTGCACCTTGCCCGTATCAGGCTGCCGTACGCCCGCGTGCTTGTTGTTGACGATGTTGCGACTAACTTCGATGTAGCTAAGGGAATGATGAAACCTTACGGAATGCAAATTGACTGTGTAACAAGCGGGCAGGAAGCTATCGATTTAATCCGCAAAGAGGAACCAAGATACAACGCGATTTTCATGGATCACATGATGCCTGGGATGGACGGGATTGAAGCGGTAAGAATTATTCGCGAAGAAATAGGAACGGAATACGCGGAGAAAGTACCGGTAATAGCATTGACAGCTAACGCAATTACGGGAAACGAACAGTTGTTTTTAAGCAGGGGTTTCCAGGCTTTCCTGTCCAAACCAATTGAAATATCCCGCCTCGATTCTGTTGTTCGCGAATTTATCCGCGACAGGGAACAGGAAAAACAGCTTTCAGAAAAGCAATTTGAAATGAACGGAGATACATTTCCTGATAACAGAAGCGGAAGGGAAAGACGTTCCGGTCTTGACAGAAGGCATTACAGCAATATTTCCGGCATTGATGTTGAAAAGGGCCTTAGGCGTTTTAATAACGACAGGGAATCTTATATGAGGGTTTTGCGTTCTTTTATTGTTGACACTCCGCCTTTGCTTGAGCTTCTGAAGCAAAACAACGCCGGTAATCCGGAAAATTATGCTATAGCAGTTCACGGGATAAAGGGAGCGAGCAGGGGCATTGGTGCGGACGATACGGGGGACAAGGCGGAAGCTTTGGAAAAAGCGGCAAGGGCAGGAAAGCTCAGTTTTATCCGTGAAAATAACGCCGCTTTTATTGAAGAAACTGCAAAACTTATCGGTGACTTGGAAATTATGTTAGGTAAAATTGAAGGAGAGAATCCCAAGCAAAAGAAAGAAAAACCTGACAGCGAAACATTGCACCGCCTCCTTTCTGCCTGTGAAAAATATCAGATGGACGAAGCTGACGCCGCAATACTGGAACTTGAAAGTTATCAGTATGAATCAGGCGGTGAACTTGTTGAATGGCTCAGGCTCAATGTCGCCCAAATGAATTTTCAAAAAATTATTGAAAAACTTTCTTCATATATGTTATAAAGAAATCAGATGGATAATACCCGCTATAAAATAATAATGGTTGAAGATAACATGACTAACCTGTCAATGGGCAGGGATATGCTCAAACCGTATTATGAAGTTTATCCAGCTCCGTCCGCTGTGAAGCTTTTTGAGATACTTGAAAATGTAATGCCGGATTTGATTCTTCTGGATATTGAAATGCCGGAAATGAACGGTTATGAAGCGATAAAAAAAATAAAAGCAGATCTGCGTTTTTCTGATATTCCTGTAATTTTTCTTACCGCAAAAGGCGATGAAGAGAGTGAACTGGAAGGTTTTGAACTTGGCGCGATGGATTATGTCTCAAAGCCTTTTTCTGCACCGCTTTTACTCAAAAGAATTGAAAACCAGCTTTTAATAGAACAGCAGAAGAAGGATTTAATCAATTATGCCGACAATCTTGAGTTAATGGTGCGCGAAAAAACAAGAGAGGTGATAAATCTTCAGAACGCAGTCCTTACGACAGTAGCCGACCTTGTAGAATTCCGCGATGAACTTACAGGCGGGCATGTTACGCGCACACAGCTTTATCTTAAGACACTGATTAAAGAACTAATCCGCGAAGGGCCTTATAAAGAAGAGACCGTAAATTGGGACATGGAATTTTTCCTTCCTTCCGCACAGCTTCACGATGTCGGAAAAATTGCCATAAGCGATTTAATTCTGAATAAGCCGGGCAGACTTACTCCTGAAGAATTTGAGATAATGAAAACTCACGTAACGGTAGGAGTGGACGCGATTAAAAAGATAATGCAGCATACGGAAGAACACGCTTTCCTGAAGCACGCTGTACATATTGCAGGCGCTCATCATGAAAAATGGGACGGAACAGGCTACCCCGCAGGATTAGAGGGAGAGCAAATCCCGCTTGAAGGGCGCCTAATGGCAATAGCCGATGTATACGACGCTCTGATTTCCACCCGCCCATATAAAGAAGCATTCGCTCATGAAGAAGCATGTAAAATAATCGAAGAAAGTTCCGGCACTCATTTTGATCCTGTTCTTGTTAAGGTATTCAAAAACGTGAAAAATGAAATTGGCAAAATAGCAAGTGAATCCAGCTTTTCCGTTTAGCGAAAAATATTCTTCTTACTCTACCTTGAAGCGCACGCGCTTCCCTAGAATAATTCTTTTACTATTCAACTTTGAAGCGCGACACGCTTCCTTAGAATATATCTTTTACTATTCCACCTTGAAGCGTGAGACTTCCTGAACCAGCATATCAATATTTTCGCGGTTTTTAACACTGAGATCGTTTACCTGATTCACCGCTATGTTGATCTGGTCGGCTCCGATAGCCATCTCGTTCATGCCTCCGGTGATCTCCTCTGTTACCCTCTCAAGATTGCTGCCTTCATGAACAACTTCCTGACTGCCTTCAAGCATTTCAAGAGAACCGTTCTTTACCTGATGAGTTGTCTCGTTAAGGGTGCCGATAGCTTCAAGTATTTGCTTGCTGCCTACACTTTGCTCTTCCATTGCATTTAAGACATTCTCTTCCTGCTCGGCAACGATTTTTACGCCTTTGTCGATATCTTCAAATTTATTCAGAACATTATCAGTAGAGTGAATTATTTGATCAATCGAGTTTTTGATTTTCTTTAACACTGTGCTGATGGTTTTTGACTGCTCGCTTGAGTTTTCCGCAAGCTTCCGTATTTCATCGGCGACAACGGCAAAACCTTTGCCCGCTTCTCCTGCATGCGCTGCCTCAATAGCGGCATTCATTGAAAGTAAATTCGTCTGGCTTGCAATGTTTTCCATAACAGAGTTGATTTCCAAAAGACCCTCGGACTCATGGGAGATTTCCTGAATGTCCGAAGCTACTTCCTGAAGACCTGATTTACCGGCCTCAGAAGCTTCCATCAGTTCTTTTACATTGACGGAGTTTTTCACCAGTGTGTTTGTAACAGACTGAATATTCGCAAGCATCTCTTCAACCGCAGACGAAGATTGAGCTACGCTGACAGTCTGTTTTTCAACATGATCATTCAGCTTGTTTATGTTATCTGTAATCTGTTCCATGGTTGCATTTGTCTCTGTAACGCTGGCGGATTGGTTAATCACCCTGCCCTTAATACTCTGAACATTAGCTGTAATTTCGTTAACCGCGGCGGCGGTTTCGGTCATGTTAGACGCTAGCTCATTACCGATGTCAAACAGTTTATTCGACTGCTGCTTGATGGTAAAAACCAGCCCTTTTATTTTTCCCAGAGTCTTGTTGAAGTAAAGAGCGAGATCGCCGATCTCGTCTTTGGAAGAGACAGCAATGGATCGGGTAAGATCTCCTTCGCCTTCGGAGATGTCTTTAAGCGTATCCGCTACACGGACGATTGGCTTGGTAACTCCGTCAAGGACAAAAAATACAATTACCGCCGTTACTGCGATTACTATCAGCGCCAGTATGACGGTAAACTCTTCCATCCTTTTTACTTCTGCCAAAATATAGGATTCCTTTGTTCCAAGCATTACTGTCCAGCTCTTGTCCGAATCGGCAATCTGGAAGGGAACCATTTCAATTTCTACATTTGATTCCAGTACCGCAGAATAGGAGGTGCAACTGTACGGCGTTCCGGCAAGCACAGCATTATTCGCAACATCCCAGTAGTCGCCGTATATGTTATCAACTTCGCGTAACGTTCTTCCCACCCGCTCTGGAACGTAACTCGCCATAATAAAGCCGTTACTCGAATAAATCGACATTGCGGAAATTTCTTCGTTGGTATTAATGGTATTCTGTACCACTTGCTGCATCTGGACTATATCCAAAAAACACCCAACGCCTCCTACAACTTGGTTTGTTGCGGGATTAATGATGGGTGTCATCAATCTGAACACATAGGTGTCCCTTCCCCCTATTTTCCTTGGGATGGGGTCTTCAGCCCGGTCTTTCCTTGAGTTAGGTCCCATTAGATAGGCCATAGACCCCTCTAAATCCGTGGTGAACCGGCTTTCTATAGAACCGTTTTCTCTGGTGAAAGCCATTGCATATTGTCCGGTTGGGCTTGATCCGGTTCTGCCTATAAGTTGGGCATCCATACCATCAATGGCGTTTGGCAGCCAAACCGTGTAAATGGTAATAAAAATAGGCTGGTCAATCAGCGTGGCCTTCAGCATGTCGTCAAAACGATCCCGCCGTTCCGCTGCGGGAATGCTCTCATAGTCCGCCATTACGCCTGCCAAAGTACCCAGTACCTGCATACGGGCGTCTTCCCGGCCGCTCCAGTATTCGGCACGCTGCATAGCAAGATCTTTAAGACCCCGTCTGCTGAGGGATATGGCAGTATTTGAAGCCTGCCGCAGCAACATGATGGAAATTCCCGTAATTACCAGTGCCATAATAGCGATTACCATAAGACTCAGTTTGATTTTAAGTTTCACGTAATTCTCCTAACGAACATTCATTCTAAAAGATCAGGTAACGCTTAAAAGTTTTTGTTTTAAAGTATTTATTACCCTTTTATACTATTTTAACATATTTTCTTTTAATTTTTCCATGAAACTGAATGTATTTTGAAAATTGTTTTTTGACGGGTGTATTTTGCGATACCCCTTTTTCCGGGTTATTTACTCTGAACTTTCTTTATATTATTATTATTTCGGTAGGTGACATTCACGGAGGACAATTGCATACAAAATCCACGCTTTTATCCGATATATCCGCCCTTGGGCTTGATCAAAACCGCCCGCTGTTGATTCATTCATCAATGAAATCAATTGGAGAGACAGAAGGCGGAGGAGACACAGTTATCGACGCATTTCTGGAATACTACGGCGATAATCTTTTGATGTTTCCCGCGCATACATGGAATAAAATAAACGGCGATTATAATATTTTCGATCCTCTTACAGAACCCGCATGTGTCGGAATACTTCCAAATCTTTTTCTAAAACGTCCCGGTGTGATACGCTCGCTTCACCCGACACACTCAATTGCAGCTCACGGAGCAAAAGCAGCGGAATTCACTTCCGGTGAAGAAAACTGCGTTACTCCCTGCCCGCGTAATGGCTGCTGGGGCAAATTATACGATTACGACGCGGTAATAATGTTTCTTGGCTGTACACTGGAGACTAACACATTGCTGCACGGTGTCGAGGAATGGTGTGAAGTCCCAAACCGTGTGTCGGATTGGACAGAACAGCTGTACATTAAAATTGATGATAAATACCACTCTGTATTGATGCACAGGCATAGCAGCACAGTCGAAGATGTTTCCGGGAATTATATCAAAATGGAAAAGCCCTTTTTGGAAGCCGGTATCGCAAGGAAGGGCAAATTCGGCAACGCTAAGGTCTATATTTGCGAAGCGCGGGGCATGGCCGAACTTACGGCTGAATATCTACGCCGGGAACCGGACTTTTTCGCCAAATTGTAACGATATTTCTCCCCTTTATAGAAGGATTTATCAGAAAAGATGCTTATTTTTTTATTAATAAATCAATGGAATTTCCATGAACCTATTGACAAAAACGCCTGTTTTTTGTAATTTCATAGAATCTGGGCTTTCTCAAAACTTCAGGTTTTAAAAATACCAGGTGTGTAAATTTGTCCCCAAAACCTGATCTGTTTTAGGGGTATGCCCTTATAGCTCAGTTGGCAGAGCATATCCATGGTAAGGATAAGGTCATCAGTTCGATTCTGATTGAGGGCTGGTACTTTTAAGAAAACCTTGTTTTCTTAAAAGTACCTGGAAGTTTTACTTCGTAAAACTTCATGATTTATTCCGGGGGTTTGCAAAGCAAATCTCCATACAGACAGTTGTATGAAACGGGGCTTTCCCTATTTTGAGAGGTAACTATGGCGAGTAAAAAGACAGTTGTGGAATTGATAGCCTTGCAGTGTACTGAGTGTAAAAGGCGTAATTATACGACAAGTAAAAACAGGCGAAATATTCAGGAAAAGCTTGAGTTCAGGAAGTATTGTCCGCATGACCGTAAACATACGCTTCATAAGGAGACAAAAATAAAATAGACACATAGTGTTCTATCGAATAAAGTATGGAGTTGGACTAAGTTCAACTTCATAGTCTTTCGGATTAAATGTATGGAGTTTTACGTAGTAAAACTCCAAAGTATTTTTTGTAAAACCTATAGGTTTTACAAAAAATACTAGGCGTATAGCTCAGCTGGTAGAGCGGCGGTCTCCAAAACCGCAGGTCGTGGGTTCGAAGCCTACTGCGCCTGAATGCGGAACACCGCATAATTATTGAAGGGGATAACAGGATGAAAGTTATTCAATTTATCAAAGAATCTTACGCAGAACTCAAAAAGGTAGTCTGGCCCGGCAGAGACGATGTAGTCAGTTCTGTTAAAGTAGTCATTATTTCTACTGTTATAATAGCTGCCTTATTGGGATTAATTGACGTGGTACTGCTCTTGGGTATAAGAGCTTTATTTTAAACAATATTTAAGGAAAACAATGGCTACAGGCTGGTATGTCCTGCATACATATTCGGGATACGAGAATAAAATTGAAAAAACCATCCGCATGATGATCGATAACGGAGAGTTGGAAAAAGCCGTTATTTGCGATGTAAAAGTCCCAAGTGAAGAAGTTGTCGAAGTCAAGGATGGAAAAAAACGTACACAGACCAGGAAATTTCTTCCCGGTTATATTCTTATAGAAATGGATCTCCCGGAAGCTGAAATTGGGTGGAAAGCTCCATGCGCTAAAATTAAAAAAATTCAGGGAGTTACAGGTTTCGTAGGAACGCCCGCGGACAGAAAACCTCAACCGCTTTCCGGCGATGAAGCCCGCGCCATCTTACAGAAAACCGGCGAAATCAAGGGAGAGAGGACTGTCAGAACAAGGCAAACCTTTGCCGCCGGCGAGCAGGTCAAAATCATTGACGGGCCGTTTGAGTCCTTTGTCGGAACGATTGAAGAAGTCAATCAGGAGAAGAACAAGCTAAAAGTGATGGTTGGAATCTTCGGCAGAAATGCGCCTGTGGAAGTAGATCTTCTGCAGGTGGAAAAAGTATAAGCTGGTTATTTTGTAACCGGTATAAAAAGTGGGAGTAGAGTGCAAATATTAATTGCGCTTAACGTTAGTTCGGTTGCATTGTTTCAAGCGCGAACATACCACAGAGGAGAATATTATGGCTAAGAAGAAAATTGCGGCATTTATCAAGCTGCAATGTCCGGCGGGTAAGGCTACCCCGGCCCCGCCTGTAGGACCGGCGTTAGGGCCTCATGGAGTTAGCGCCCCGCAGTTTGTCCAGCAGTTTAACGACCGGACAAAAAGCATGGAACCGGGACTTATAATCCCTGTTGTAATCACGGTTTACGCGGATAAATCATTTACTTTTATCCTTAAAACCCCGCCCGCTTCGATCTTGATCAAAAAAGCTATTGGG
>Ga0082212_10009816_pt1 | contig 12307 bp, 8 predicted proteins | sample TergutNt197P3_FD_71548 | JGI IMG/M metagenome (GOLD analysis project Ga0082212, IMG submission 71548) | Neocapritermes taracua P3 segment gut microbial communities from Petit-Saut dam, French Guiana - Nt197 P3 | ecosystem: Host-associated > Arthropoda: Insects > Digestive system > Gut ... | reverse complement strand
CACATTAAAAGGCATTATTTTTGAAAATAATTTATTTGAAATCCTCTGGCATAATTCGGTTATATTTTCGTTATATTCATTTGTTTGAGATTGAATTTCTCTGTCATATTCGGATGCTTCGATTATATCATACAATTTTTCCAGTTCATCTTCTGTAATTGGATCATTATAAAATTTAATGCTCCAATAATAAAATTCTTCCCTTTTCCCTTCAGCACAAATTGTTCTTCCTAAAATACCTGACAAAAGCTCGGTAGCATAATCATCTATTGATGTATGTTCAAGATAAATAGACGGGCGGAATTGGTTTTGATAAGAAAGGGATTGAAATAAATCCTGATATTTGTTATTCATAAATAGTAAATCCTCCGTATTTTTATAGTTTTATTCGGAAACATCGCTGTTTTCCATATTTGTTATGTTTTCTCTGATTGCTGCGAGCGCCGCTTCTTTCCAGGTCATATTATATTCTTCTCTGTTATCTTCATAATCTGAAATAATGGTTTCCATTAACGTATCATTGGCGAGAATTTCTTTGCTCGCACAGCCTTGAAGTTTATTTTCGCTCTCCATTTCTTCAAGAACAACCGAAATAGAACTAATATGATATTTACGTTCCTGCTAATAAAAAGCATTGCTGAGTTCCTGATCGGAGAGTTCGATGTCAATCTTTTTCCCGTTTATAATCCGCGTGATTTTAAATCCGGACGTGGCGTAGTTTAATATTTTCATTGCGTTTTTAACCAGCGTTATTTCCGGTTCAATTTGACTGATTGAATCGTTCAATATTCCGTAACAATAACAAGCCGCGTTATATCCGCTTTCAAGTAAATATTTTAAAAGAACATCATCAATTCCGGTAATACGTATCAGGCAGCACGGCACCATTATCACGTCATCAATCGGGCAATCGTAAAATTTCTTTTTTTTCTTGTACAACCTGGAAAATTCTTCTGCGATTTCTTTCATACGCTTTTCAGAATAATCAACTTCAAAAAAGTTGACATGGACGTCGTCGGTTTCATTATCGGTTTCTTCATCGTGTTCGGGTGTACCCAAAAGGTTTATCTTCGTGACCCGACCAATAAGACAAACATAATCATCGTCTGGTGTCGATATAACCAGATCGCCTTCCTGAAGATTTCCATTAACACATTTTGTTGTAATGATATTCATATCGTCTTCTTTGCCTAAAATTTCGTTTTCGATGTCTGCCCAGTATTTATACCCGCATTCATTCTCATAAACATCGACTTGCTCGCCTTGCATGACGATATACTGGCGTTCGCAAATATCCAGTCCATCCACATCAACGGACATAATATCAGTTATTTCCCCGGTTAGTATATCAACCGTCGCGGATGTTTCTATTTCGATCCCACCGTCCCAGATTGAAACGTAGGGAACGGGGATTTTGCATATATTTTTTGTGTTTTCCATTTTCAGTTTCTCCTTAAATATTTATAATTTTTTTATCAATTCGTCGCAAGAATACCCCCGCTTCAAAAATCCGCAGATTTTAAGCGGTTGGGATGAATTGCGACAAACCTTTTTAATAGATTTTTCTTGACTTTTTGGGCATTTTGTGGTATAATATAATCAGTTGAAAATCAAGGAAAGGACTGATTATATGAGCAATAAAGCGTACAAATACAGAATATACCCGAACGCCGAACAGACGATTATGTTCGCAAAGACATTTGGTTGTGTGCGGTTCATCTACAATCGAATGCTGGGTGACAAGATAGCGTATTACAACGAAAACCAAAAAGATTTAAGCTGTTACCCGTCGCAATATAAATCAGAGTTTCCTTTTCTGAAAGAAGTGGACAGCCTTGCGTTGGTCGGGGCACAGAATAATCTGAAAACTGCGTACAAAAACTTTTTCAGAGATAAATCGATAGGTTTCCCGAAATTCAAAAGCAAGAAAAATAATCACAGAAGCTACACGACAAATTGTATAAACGAAAACATCAAGCTGACTGACAATCATGTCGTATTGCCAAAAGTCGGCGGGGTAAAAATCAAGCTGCACAGAGTTATACCGGAAAGCTATATATTGAAGTCTGTGACTATAAGCAAAACGCCATCAGAAAAATATTACGCCTCGATACTGTTCGAGTATGAGCAAATAATTGAACCCGTCGAGGTCAACAGTATAATCGGACTTGATTTTTCTATGGCTGAGTTATACGTTGACAGTGAAGGCAACGAGGCGAATTATCCGCGATATTACCGCCGCAAACTCGACAAACTGAAAAGATTATCGCGTGCGTTGTCGAAAATGGTTAAGTTCAGCAACAACTGGTACAAACAGAAACATAAGATAGCGATACTGCACGAGAAGATAAGCAATCAGCGTAAGGATTTTCTGCACAAGCAGTCAAGGCAGATAGCCAATGCCTATGATTTGGTCGGCGTAGAGGATTTGAACATGAAAGCGATGTCACAAGCTCTCAACTTTGGTAAGTCCGTATCTGATAACTCTTGGGGTATGTTTCGGACGCTACTCAAATACAAGCTCGAAGAAGCCGGAAAATATATGCTCACCATTGACAAGTGGTTTCCGTCAAGTAAGAAATGCAGTACGCCGAATTGTGACTATATCAACAAAGATTTTGATTTGTCTGTCAGAGAGTGGACTTGTCCCGATTGCGGCGCGAGCCACGACAGAGACGTAAACGCCGCCGTAAACATCAGAAACGAAGCCGTCAGAATGGTTTCCGTTTCGATTTAGCACATACATAATCAGAACCGCAGGGCTCTGTGGGGATAGCCTGTGGATACTGAACCCAGTAGGGTTCTTGAACAGGAAGCCCCCACTTCAAACGCCGTTTGGCGTTAAGTGGTGGAAGCAGGTCACGCAATATGACCGCATTATGGTTTATTATGATTACGGACAAATGGAACTTACCAATATCCTTGTTTCGGTGTTCAACTCGATTTTGAGCAATGTTGTTTTCAAGAAGATTTTACCAGCAAATTATAAACTGTTTCAAGCAGCAGATATGTTATGCACATTAGAATTGCTTGCTTTAAAATCAGAAACAAAAATGCTTTCAAAATCCGAAATTATCTTTTTCAAATCCCCGAAAGAGCTATATAAATCGTATCTAAAAGCAATACAAAAAAAGCGCTTCAAATAAACGGAACTGGCGGGATTATTCCTGCCAGTTTATACTTGCATATATTTTCAATTCATTATTTTTCACGATAGTTTTAAAGTTTGCAGTTATTTTTTTCTTTTTCCTTTTCACGAAGTAAAGCCACAAGCTCAGCCCTGTCCGTTGTTATAATTTGTGCTTCGATTTTACTCGTTTTTACAATAACCGGAACTTTATTGTTGTTATTTGAGAGCAATGCTTCACCGCGTTCAAACTGGGTTATACTCCGGACTTCCGTTCGGGAAAGCTTTAAAACCTCCTGCACATATTTCGCTTCATCTTGTTCAAGGTTCAATATAATTTTATTTTTAGAATTATTGATTATAGCCCGTCCGTATTTTCCGTCTTCCAACCCGAAAAAATCTGAAAGATCCTGCGTCGCCGCGATTGCGCCGCCGCCATACCCGCGTATTATTTTAAATATTTCCAAACAAAATTCCGCCGCGTGTCTATTTGATGAAGCACCTATAAGCTGCCATATCTCATCTATAAAAACCGCTTTGCGTTTGGTCCGATCTGTCTTTACATTATCCCAAACATAATCAAGAGCTATCATCATTCCGACCGGCAACAATTTGCCTTTAAGTTCCGATATGTCCAGCACAATATATTTATTGGACAAATCTACATTGGTCTGTTGGTTGAAACTTTGAGCTGAACCGGTAACAAAACGGCTTACGATGGTGGCAATACGGGTAGTCAGAGGATTATCAAGAAGTTGTTTATGCAAATCTCCGAGTATAGGCATGACTTTTATTATCCCGACTTCAACATCGCCATATAATGAATCGTTGTCATGAGTTATACCAAAATCAGCGTAAGTTTTTATCAACGCTTCATCGAGCATTTGTTCTTCTTCATTAGACATATCGGGAATAAGCAGCGTGAAAAAAATCATAAGTTGCTGGATTTTACGTGACAGCAACGAATCGGTGTCGGTATAGTCTATTTCGTCAATAAGGTCCATTTCAGGCGATATTGTACGGCGGATTTCCATTATGTTGATACAATCGTTTGACCCTGGCGATATTTTTATGTATTCACCGCCGATACGGTTACAGGCACGTTTAAATTCATGCCCTTTGAGCGGGGCGAGGATATAACATTGAATACCACGCATTCTCATACGTAGAGCCATTGTCTGCATAGTAAACGTCTTGCCGCTGCCGCTGGTTCCGAGGATCGTCATATTCGCGTTTTTGTTTATCTTCGTATTGAAAAGGTCGATAATACACAGAGAATTATTATGCCGGTTGATGCCAAGCAGGATTCCGTTATCGTCGGAAAGCTCGAAACTGGTGAACATATAAGTTGAAGCCGCCCCGCTTGTCAGGATATTGCGCTGCGTTTTCTTTTCCAGATTGGGATCTATATATAAAAACGGCATAACCGATCGGAGTGCCGCTTCCTGCTGGAAATTACAATCCCTAACGTGCATATCCATTGATTTCAATAAATCGGACATCTGGTTTTTGCGCCATTCAAGCTCTTTATACGAATTAGCCGATACGGTAATAAAAATAGACATATAAAATAAATCTTCATTATAATTAGATATGCTGTTTTTAATGTAATATCCGGCTTGTATGGAATTGGTCAATTCTTCGTAATCCGTGCTTGTATCCTGCATTCCCCGCAGTTTTGTCCGGTTAAGGCGGATACGCTGGGCGACTTTATCCAATGTTTTGCCGCGTATTTCCCGTTTGAGATGTACGTCTATATCTACGCCCTCGCCGGCATTTATAAGCGATGACATCCAGCCGGCGCGTACCAGATTGGGATACCCGTCTCTCTTTATATACAGGAAGGAATAATAAACGCCGTCCATCACAATATAATTATGATGGGCAAAATCAATTCCCCTTGGAGCGATAAAATGAACCGCTTTAATTGGCGGTACGGGATCGATCCCTATTGTTTTTTTCTTCGACGTCATTGTGTCCATGACTATACGGTTAAGCCGCGACGAAAACGGTTCGTCCGTACACGATTTCCGGTTGAAAAACATATATAATATCTCAGCCGCAAAAGTATCTTCGTCTTTCGGCTGGATTATAGCGTTCCCGCACTGCATAAAATATGATTTGGCGTTTTGAACCGTAGTTTGGATCATCCCGTAAACTTCGGCGTATTCCGGATTTATCTGCCGCCGTCCGGAAAGAGACTCATACTGGAAAATCAAAAAGAACCGCCTCGTCAAAGCTTCGCAGCTTCCTACATCTTTTATAAGGTTGATATATTCTTTTCCCAATTCACGGCATTGTTCATTTGATTCCTGCTTTAATTCCTCCCGTAGCATAGAGATATGTTTATCCGAGTTCGCTTTGCGGGTAAGAGATTTAAATTGTAAACGCATAGGAGATATTTTCAACCAGCTTGCGAACGACGAAATAATATTAAATTGTTCTTCGCTTGAACGCAGCAAAAAATTTATAGGCTCAATCTCCAGAATTTTGACATATCTGCCATCGGTGGTTTCGATGATACCGTTGCGTATTTCTTTCAAAGGCAAATAATCCTGCGTAAATTCTATTTTTTCAACAGTCTTTTTTTTATTTTGCTTTTTTTCGTTTTTTACGCTTGGTTTTCGTTTGTTCGTATTCATATGTATAGCCAATCCTCCTTAAATGTAGTTTTCTGCGGCGTTTCCAGAACATTATCATGTGTATGACATATTGCAGAAGTGAATCGCCGCCTATCCCCATCAGACCTAAAATACCGACCGGAAGCAGCGTAACCGTCATAATCACGATTTTCACCATAAACGGTACATGCAACCACATAAGTTCGGGATATCCGATTAAAAACAGCAGAACGCAGGTTTCGACTGTATTCCGCATTTCCAGCATACCGCCGAACAGTTTCCCGGAATCCGTATAATTTGCCGGTATAGCATAAATGTTGCTGAATTCTTTTTCATCCATAATATCTAATCCTCCCAATCAACGCCTTTGGGTCGCCTGTAATATTTAATATAATCAGGTGAATTTATATGCACCCCTTTATTAAATTCACAATGCACCCATAACATATTTCCGTTCGGATCTTTACCTGCATATATTAAGACGTGATTTGTGTTTACTGTTCCCGGTACAGCCATATAGCCGAGATCGCCGGGTAATAATTCGGATTTAGTCAATGCTATGGAGTTATCCCATTGGGTATAACTGCCTTCGCCGATATTTACCCCAAGCGCCGTCTTATATACCCAGTCGGTAAACCCTGTACAGTCAAGTCCGTACGGCTGCAATGTATTTGAAGTGCTTGAACCGATGGAAGTCACTAATTTCGGCGTATTCCAATCGTCGTTCCAGCCGGAAGCTGATTTACCGCCCCAAAAATACGGTACGCGCCCCACAAGCGATAACGCGGCGGTTATCAGTTCCTTGCGCTGCGGACTGCATTCCAGATTCTCTAAAAACTCCAGTATCTCAGCGTCTTCCAAAGGAGGTATTGTTCCTTTGCCTATATATCCGTATATTGTCAATTTAAAAGAAGCCGCCATTTTTTCAATCGCTTCACCATACGTTATATAGAATTGGTTGTATATCGCTGTTTCATCAATATCAAACGCATCCAGTATAATTGATTTGTCAAATGAATGTAACACGCATGCCGCATAAGTTATAATTTTCGGCGTAGCCAATAAATATTCTTCTTCAGGTTGAATCATAACTGTCGTCCTTTTTATTTCAAATGTAACATTGAACATTTTTTCTTTAAGCGAAAGGAGTTTATCAACCATATCCTGTTTTGTAGCTCCGCGTTGTTCCATCGATACAGAATAAGCGGCAAGGATATAACAAATATCGTAATCAACCGATATTGACCCGTAATCTACCACGGCTCCCATTGAGAAATCATAATCATAATTACCTCCGGTTACGATGATTTCAATTTCTTCCATAGCGTAATCATATCCTATTGTAACGCATTCAGCGATTGCGGCTGCCAAATCCTCAAAACGGTTGTATACAGTCATAAATTCAGACGCGTCAATCGAATCCGGATCAATCTGGAAGATATGATTGAAAACTACAGACGGCAATGAAGTGACCATCGAAACTAAAAACATATATAAAAGGCATATACAAATAAGAATCTTAAATAAAGTATGCCTCAGAGCCCAAGCCGCCGCTATAATAGCTCCCCAGGGACCGCCTACCGCTGTGCCTGTAGCAATTTCCGACACAGCCGCTCCGGTCTCCATACCTGCCTGAATTGTAGCGGCCGCAGCAGTCGCTGCGGCTTCTGCCGTTTTAACTGCGGCTTCCGCACCTAATTCAGCGCCTTTTTGAACGGTGTTTGCTCCTGCTGCTCCAACCGCTCCTGCGCTTTGCTGTGCCGCTTGATTTGCGCCAGCTTCAGCCCCTTGTTGAACAGCGGGATTGGAAGTGTTTGCATCAGGACTTTTAAGAGCCGGCGGATTTGAACCAATATCAGGGTTCCTTTGCGCCGGAGCGGATGAGCCGGAACCTGTTCCTTTAGGGTCAGGCGAATTTGCGCCACTATCAAATCCTCTTGAATTAGGAATATCTGAATTGTTATTGCCTGCGTTATTTGATTCCGGCGTTTCGGAACTTTTTTCGCCGTTTTTAGACGCAGGGTCTTCGCTTTTTGATTCGTCGCCGCCCCCATCGCCGGATTGCCCGAATTGTTTGGCGGCTTCAATTATCTTTTTCGCTCCTTCATATAAATCATCGGAGCTGTCGCCTAATTCCAGTTGATCCTGTTCATCCGTTTCATTCATTCCGCTTACCTCGCTTTATTATACCAGTAGACGTATCCTACCTAGATACGCCTACTGTGTTTGATTATTGTTTTTTTCTGGGTTGTTTACGGCTTTCGTTTGGATCACGTTTTATCGGCTCTTTGAATTTTTCAGGCGTCGTTTTATATCTCATACCTTCTACATTAATCGTTTTCATTTCGTCGCCATCAAATACAGGCTTGCCGTTTTCGTAAACAGGTTTGCGTTCGACCGTAGGAGTACCGTTTACTGCATACCATTTACCGCCATTATTGTCTTCATATAACCTGTGATCGCCGCGGGGCATCTTATACATAGTCTGATCATAGAGAGCCGTGCCTGTGCCGTCGGGATGGCGAATTTCAAGCATACCTTCATTTTGGCGTGAAGCGTTAATATTCGCTATTTGCTGTTCATATCCGGGCATAAACTGCTGGAACTGCGCTTGGTTATATTCTGCGGCAGCCGCCGGGTCGAAACGAATCTGTGCCATATCAGGCTGTTGTATAACAGGCTGAACGTTGTTCCCGCCTGATAATGATGAACCTGTTTGCGTTTGCGGTGCGATTGTTTCGTTGTAATTACCAAGGTTGTTTGACCTAATGCTTACGCTACCAGATGAATCAACAGATTCAGAACGACCGTTTTCATTGGGAGTTGCTTCCTTCCTGCCTGAGCTGGCAATCGTAGAAGTTTCATGCAGACTGCCTGTTTCCTTATAATTGCTGTTCATTAATATAGCGTTGGAACCGTCGGCAGTATCGCCGGAATCGTACATAACACCCGAATCTTTGCTACTCGGTATTTTGGCATTTTCACGTATCGTCCCGGTTTCGGGAATATTGCTGTCAGCCGTGGATATGGAATCAGGTTTGTTAATCGAACCGCCGGGTAATAATGAATTGTCACGTATCTCGGATGATTCCGGAATATTTCCATCAATTTTTATAACGCTTGAATTGTCTGCGCCCGATGTAGAGCCAGAACCGCCGGGAAATGTCGTGTTTTCACGTATATCAAACATATCCGAAGCATTCTCATTAACTTTTATTCCGCTTGCGTTGTCCGAAGCCGATACGGAATCAGCATTTTGACCCGAACCGCCAGGCAATGTTGTATTATCGTTTATATCGGAACTGTCAGGAACATTTCCGTCAACCATCATACCGCTTGCATTATCTACATTTATATTATCTGTAGCCGATACGGAATCGGCATTTTGGATTGAGCCGCCGGGTAATAATGTATTATCGTTTATATCGGAACTATCGGGAACATTTCCGTCAACCGCAATACCGTTTGCGTTATCTGCAACTATATTATCCGAAACCGCTACAGAATCCGCATCCTGAATTGAGATTCCGGATAGTGTTGAAGTTTCTCCGGTATCGGTATAATCGGCAGATTCATAAGCATTGTTATCAAAGTGAACACCTTTTGCATTCATGCCGTCAGTAAATTCACTTGTATTTATACCGGAACCCACTCTTTCGGGAATTTCGCCTGTTTCAAACTGCGGTGTTTCAGCGTTAGGCTGCATCGCATACCATTCTATGCCATCCGATGATGTTATCGTGTCGTGGGGAGCTTCAGGTTCTTGGTACAATGCGCTGTTATACATCATGCCGTTGCTTCCGTCAGGATATGCCGCTTCCATAACGCCGTCGTCAACGGATCGGAGTATAGTGCCTTCCGCAAGGTCCGGAAACGAGTCCTTGACTTGCGTCGCTTCCGAAATATCGCCGCTGAAAGATGTTGTCGGCGAATAAAATTCGCTCATACCCGCGCCGGAAGCTGTTTGATACCACGTGCTGCCGTCAGATGCTTTGACCACAGAATGAGGAGCGTCGGGGCGTTCGTATAAACCTGCGTTATGCATTTGGATATTGGCTTGTTTGCCGTTTGCACCGGTAGCGGTAGTGCTGATTTGACCGCCGGTTATCTGTGTGCCGCTCAGTCTTTTCCCGGACATGTGCGGCATATAATTACCAAGACTGCGGTCGGCTATACTGCCGCCGATACTACCTGAAACCGATGGGTGACGGGCTGCCACGGACGAAATGGATTCGCCTGTCAGCATAGCGCCTGTCCGGGCTGCCATTCCTCCGAATGCGCGTCCGACAAGCCCGATTCCTCCTCCGGCTCCCATACGCGAACCTCCGCTGACAACGGAATCACGCACATAACTGTTGCCTTTAAATTTGGAGGCGAACCCTGACATGGCGCCGCTTCCGGTTGCACCCATAGCGGAAGCTGTTGTTCCGGCTGAACCTGCGCCGCCGAACGCGCTGCCTGCTGTTCTGCCCATTTTACCGCCGAATCCGCCTAACATACGGGAAGCCATCAACAATTCCATACCCATGTTACTACCGGTATGAGCTATATTTAACCCCAGAGAAGCAAGAATGCTGTCAAACTTTTGAGCAGTTTTCAAAAACGCCAGAGCAGAAAACATCCAGAGGAATATATTGCCTCGTCCTGTCGATAACGCTCCGCCGTTTACTATAAACTGAGCTACAGACGTGTTAAATCCGCGTAAAAACCATACATTCATCACAAGCATCAAAAGTTGTGAACCGACCATTTTACACCATGACTGAAATACCTTATTGGTGGTTTTCGAGCCTCCCATAGCAAACGCAAGCGGAGATGTATAACATAATATGCCTACTAATATATAACGCTCAACAACTAATAATAATGTTTTAAAATAGTTCCAGCCGAGAATGAACATCATTATTATCATAAGCAGCAGTCCTACAATAGAAATTATCCCCAACAAAGTTATGAGTCCGTTCATCAACATATTTTCTATGCCTGCAAACGTAAAAGAACCGTTAACATCCGCATCAATTAAAGCTGTATACGGAGCGCGTGCTATATCGAGAGCGATAGTGAATATGGGTTTTGCGTAACCGATGAGAAACGCAAAAAAAGCGCTCCGTACCAATAGATGCCACGGATTTTCCGCTTCCGACAGAGGACCGGCAAACGTTTTGAATAATTGCCAGATAGTTATGAGGAATAACAGACACCAAGCGGTGTACTGCATGATATCAAAAGCTGTTTTAACGAACGGAAAATATTCCTCCATTGTTGTCATATCTGTTCCGAGAGCGTCCAGAAATATACCGGATACCGTATCCATTACGGATGTTACTAAACTGGCAATCCAGTTTACGATACCTTCAAAAATCCAGTCAAGCAAAAAAAATCACCTCCGAAGATATAAAAAAGACCGTCATGGATTTGACGGAATATGTTTATTTTATTTGTTGTATTTTAATAATATACAATTCAAATTTTTGCGGTAAACAACGACCAATAGATAATGCCGTTTTCGCCGGTCACCGTACCAACTCCGATATATTGTGCGGTTTCAGATAATATTGCCGACCTGTGACCGGGTGAATTCACCCAACCCTCAACTATGTCAAAAGATGTTTTTTGCCCCCAACCCAAACATTCACCCGTGAATTTTAATTTTTCAGTAAATTGACCGAGCATTTCCGCAGGAGTTCCGTATATTTCTGATTTGTGCCCTAAATATTTAAACGTAGCTTTATCTATGGACTTTAATCGGCATATTTCATCTAAAAGTATGTTTCGTTTTAATTCCCTCAAACCGTTTTCAATTCTGATTTCATTTACAAGCCTGATAATTTCAACTTTTTCAGATTCACGCCGAGCCGCTTCAAAAAAATCATTTTCGTTTATTACGATTGTTATATTTGAATTTTCGTCGATACTTATTTTTGCACCGAGAATTTCATCGAAAAAATTTGCCGGAATAAAAAGCCTGCCTTTAATGATTTCTGCCGGAATTTTGAAAAATACAGGAAAATATATGCCGTTCACGGTTATATTCATATCCGAACGAAGTCCGGTCCAATATTGTCCTGCGAATGGTTTTTTGTTTGTAAATACGGAGATTTCAAGATCTAAAGCATTGGATTTATATATAGCGCGGGCGGTTTGGGATTCATCGTCCCATTCAATTACCGCTCCGAGCGTATTTCCTAAAGCTCTGAATGGAACCATTATATGCCCGTTTTTAACGAATGGAATTACATCGCAATCTTCGCTATAAAGCGTGAAAGTATCATATATTTCTAAGTTGTCCCATTCAAACGCAGAAACTGTAAAATTTAAAAGCGGCAATAACATTAAAATGACTATCACCGCTGCGAGTGTTTTTATAATATTTTTTTTGTATAACATATTTTCTCCTATAAAGTAAATAATGGATTGCCGTTTAAGGAAGCAATAAAAAAAGCCTTCATGTTATAACGGCGGGGATATAGATTAAATTTATTTATTTTAAAAAATTTCAATGTATTTTAATAAAAAAATCATAATTTTGTTATAATATGTAAAAATAAAAATGAAATTT
>Ga0082212_10009815_pt1 | contig 12308 bp, 8 predicted proteins | sample TergutNt197P3_FD_71548 | JGI IMG/M metagenome (GOLD analysis project Ga0082212, IMG submission 71548) | Neocapritermes taracua P3 segment gut microbial communities from Petit-Saut dam, French Guiana - Nt197 P3 | ecosystem: Host-associated > Arthropoda: Insects > Digestive system > Gut ... | reverse complement strand
TGCGCTGGCGTTGGTATTTGTACTGTTCGCGGGCTGCACGGACGCGCCGGCTGAGCCGGAGCCTGCGCCGGAACCTCCGCCGGCGACGGAGCCTGCGCCGGCGACGGAACCGGAGCCAGCGGACGAGCCGGATGAGGGCTTCCCGCCGGGCCCGCCGATGAAGATCGGGCATATCTGCGACCTGACCGGCCCCGAGGCGATGACTGGCGCACAGGCAAAGGATGCCCTTGAGTTTGCGGTAGGCTCGCTCGGGAACGAGATCGCGGGCAGGCCGGTCGAGATCGTAGTAGGCGACGCACAGGGCGACCCGTCGGCTGCCGTTGACCTGGCCAGGAAGATGGTTGAGCAGGACGGCGTGGTTGCGGTATTCGGCCCGACACAGATAGGCCAGAAGTCGGCCGTGTCAGAGTATATGAAAGAGGCCGGGGTACCGTTGATATTCTACAACCCCACCCCGGGCGGGCTCTTTATGAGCAACGAGTGGCTTGTCGGCTCGGGCGGCACCGCTGTGCAGATGCCGACAGTCATGGCAGAGTACGCTTACAGCGAGCTGGGCTACAGGAAGGTCCACACTCTTGCCATGGACAATGCAGGCGGCAAGTCATTTATAGAGCCGTTTGTGGAGGCCTTTGAAGCGCGCGGCGGCGAGGTCCTCCAGCAGCAGTGGGCGCCGGTCCCGACCCCGGACTTCTCGCCATATCTTGTCACGCTCAGCGATGACGCGGACGCGCTGGTGGCATGGACCTCGGGAAGCGACGCCATTGCGCTGTGGGGCGCCTGGTCTGACCTGGGCCTCAAGGACAAACTGCCGATCATTACGCCTATGCACGGTGGCTTCACGGACTCCTTCGTTGCGGGCGCGCTTTCCAAAGCCAACCCCGCGGCCTGCGAGGCCATGATGGGCGCGCTTGCCCCGATGATGTATACTTACGGCATCGACAGCCCCGAGAACGCGGAGTTTGTAGCTGCCTGGACCGAGGCGTTCGGCGAGCGGCCCGGCGGAACCAACATGCCGGGTTCGAACACCCAGGCGATCTATCTGTTCAAGAACGCGGTCGAGGCGACAGGCGGGGACACAACCCCAGACGTCCTGCTGGCAGCGCTGCTGGCGACCAGCTTCAACGGGCCCGAAGGGCATCTGTCCTTCGCCGACGGGCAGCGCGGGGCAACGAAGGATGTGTATATAGTCAAAGTCGTCCAGCTTGATGATGGAAGCTTCAACTACGAAGTGGTGAAAAAATACGCAGACGTACCACCGTCTGGCCTGTAGAAACCAAGAGGCGGCCGAAAGGAGGCAGGTGTCCCAATGAACGATATTCTATCCCTGTTATTACTGGGCCTTTCATTCGGGTTCACCTACTTCCTTCTGGCTACCGGCCTGACCCTGACGATGGGCCTGATGCGCGTAGTCAACATGGCCCACGGCGCGCTCTACATGATTGCCGGTTACCTTGGGGTTTGGGTATACACGCAGACCAATAACTGGATCCTGAGTCTTGTAGCCGGGGCGGCCCTGGCCGGGGGGCTGGGCTACCTGATGGAGACCGGTTTCCTTAAGCGCCTGTACAAGTCGCCGCCCAGCCAGGTCCTTTTAACGATCGGCTTCATCAATATCATTATGAACATCGCCCAGTGGATCTGGGGCGGCTACCCCAAGATCGCGCCGGTCCCTGAATCCCTTTCAGGCTCCGTCAGCATGGGGAGCGTGGACATACCGGTGTTCCGGTTCTTTATAATTGGTTTTGGACTCGTCATGGCCATCCTTTTGTGGTGGATGCAGGACAAGACAAGAATCGGGGCGATGGTCAGGGCCGGCATGGACAACGGGGAGATCGCAGGCACACTTGGGATGGACAACAAGAAGATCTTCACCGCTGTTTTCGTAGCGGGTTCCCTGATTGCGGGCCTGAGCGCCATGATCGGCGGCACGATCACCGGGATCCATATGAACACCGGCTGGGACGTGCTGCTTACATCTATCATCGTGGTTGTCGTAGGAGGCACCGGGTCTATACCGGGCGCCTTGCTCGGAGGGCTCCTCATAGGGCTTGTGAACACCTTCGGGACGGCATACTTCCCGAATTTCTCCTCATTCATCATCTACGCCGTGCTGATCGTTATCCTGCTCATCAAGCCCTCGGGCCTCCTGGGCCGGAAGCTGGATGTGAACAGGGCCGTTGAGGACAGCCCCGGGAAAAGCGCGCCGCCAAAGAGGAACAGGCCGGCCTTTTTTGAAAAGGAAGGGGCGGAGCTTACAGGCGGGCTGCGCGGCAAGGTGATGGCGTACCGCGCAGGCCCGTACATGATCGGCCTCTTTATTTTTACCGTCATCCCGCTCTTTATGAGCGATTACTCACAGGGCATCATGACAAGGGTTCTTGTGTTCGCCCTGTTTGCCATGAGCCTTGATATCATCATGGGCTATACTGGCATGCGCTCGTTCGGGCACGCGGCCTTCTTCGGGATGGGCGGCTATACGGTCGGTCTGCTTGCGGTGCACCTGAATATCACCTCTTTCTGGGTGGTGCTTCCCATCACCATAGCTGCCTGCGCCGCGCTGTCGGCAATCATAGGGTATTTCACCCTGAAGGTAAGCGGCGTCCACTTCCTGCTTGTGACGATGGCCTTTGGCCAGCTTTTGTCCGTTGTGGCGATCAAGTGGGACAAGGTCACGGGCGGGACGGACGGGCTGATCGGCATACCCCGGCCCAACCTCGGCTTCCCCGTGGACTGGACGTCGGGCAGGCTTTACTACTTTGTCCTGATAGTCTTCCTCATATGCTACTACCTGCTATACCGCATCATGCATTCCTCCTATGGGCGGGCGTTGGTAGGCGTCAGGGAGAATGAGGGGCGGATGAGGAGCCTGGGGTTCAACACCTGGCTGGTCAAGTACGGGGGGATGATACTGGCCGGCGTCTTTGCCGGCATAGCCGGGCTCCTCTACGCCTATTCATACCGGGCAATGGTGCCGAGGAATTTCGCGCTTGAGACCTCAGCGCTGCCGATGCTCATGGTCATTATGGGCGGCGGCGGTACCCTGTGGGGCCCGGTGGTCGGGGCGGGCGCTATCGTCCTGGTCCAGAACTACGCGAATATCTACGCGCCGGAAAGGTGGCCCCTTATCCTGGGCATCCTGTATGTGGTGTGCGTCATGTTCCTCCAGGGCGGCTTTTCCCGTTATCTGACAAGGTTCTGGGACTGGGTAGGGCGCCGTATGTTTTCGGAAAAGGACCTGAAATTATGAGCAGCGTATTGAAAGTCGAAAACCTGACGAAGAGCTTCGGGGGGCTCAAGGTCCTCACCGGCGTGTCCTTCGAAGTGGGAAAGGGCGAGAAGCTGGCCCTGATAGGCCCCAACGGCGCCGGCAAGAGCACGCTTTTAAACGCCATCGGCGGGCAGGGCCTTGCCACCAGCGGGGAGGTAGTTTTCAATGGCCGGCCGATCACCTGGCTGTCCCCGAACAAGAGGCTGCACCTGGGGCTGGCGCGTTCCTATCAGGCAAACAACCTGTTTTGGCACCTTTCCGTGTTTGACAATATCCTTCTGGCGCTTTACGGGGCGGAGAAGACGCACTTCCATATGCTGCAGCTTTTGGAAAAGCGCGGCGAAGTGGTCTGTAAGGCGGAGCGCCTGCTAAAGGCGGTAGGGCTGTGGGATAAGAGAAACGAGCCCCCGCCTACACTGTCCTACGGGGAGCAGCGTCTTCTGGAGCTGCTGCTGGCATTCACATCGGACCCGGAAATAGTGCTCCTCGACGAGCCCAGCGCCGGCCTGCCCACTGCGGAAGCCGCCGCTTTTGTCGAGACCGTACGCGAACTGGCAAAGGACACGGCCCTTTTGTTTTGCGCCCATGACATGGACCTGGTCTTCAACCTGGCGGACAATATAATGGTGCTGTACTTCGGCGAGATCATGGCCAAGGGGTCGCCCGAGGAGATAAGTAAAAACCCGAAAGTCCAGGAGATCTACCTTGGAAGCGACGACGATGAAGCCGCTGGCAAATAGCGGATAAAAAACCAAAAAACCTCCCGTTCAAAGAAAATATTTCGTGTAATAATATTGACATTTGAACGGTTCCGCCATATTATCTTCGTATACGAAGTCGGATGCGAATGTAATAGTGAAGGAACAGGAACAGGAAAAGGAACAGGAAGGCAAAAATGATAATCGACATCAACATGCACCACCTGCCGGAAGACTTATTCACAAACGAGGAAATGCTGAATGGGTTCCTTTCGGCCGCGCCGCGCGGGTTCGGGGAGATCGCGTCCATGGGCGTCACCGAGTCGGGCGCACGGCAGATCATACTGGAAAAGCCGAAGGGGCATCAAAACCTGAACTACGTAGAGGGCGACTATTCGCTCGAGATGAAGCTTAAGGCGATGGACGAAAACGGCGTCGACATGGCTATCCTGCGCGTGCCGGTCTGGCAGGAATGGCTGGCGCTTGATGCCTGCAAGGCCGTCAACGACAACGCGGCGGATATGTGCAAGCGCTCGGGCGGGCGGCTTTTCGCAAACGCCTGCGTCCCGCCCTGGGGGGGCAAGGAAAACATCTATGAGCTGGAACGCTGCATCAAGGAACTCGGCATGGTCGGCGTGCAGCTGGCGTGCCATTACGGGCAGCTCTATCTTGACGACGAGGTTTTCCGCCCCTACTTCAAGGCCATATCAGGGATGGGCGTCCCCGTGGTCGTGCACCATACGCCGCTGCCGGTCCGCTGGGAGTCGGTCTACGAGTACACAAACCTAAGGCGCGAGCTGGGCCGTATCATCGATCAGGCCACGGCGGTCGGGCGCGAGCTCTACAGCGGCATGTTCGACGATTTCCCGGACCTGAAATTTATACATACCATGTTCGGGGGCAACTGGTTCGCGAATTACAACATCCTGATCCCGAAAAAGCCGAAGAAGAAAGAGGCGATGCAGCGCCTGGATACGAGTGATGCCGAACGGATACAAGGCTATCTGAAGAACAATATCTATTTTGATACGACCCATCCGGCGTCATGGGGCAAGGAGCAGGTCGAATGCGCCATCAAGGTTTGCGGCGCCGACCACATCCTGTTCGGGGCGTCGTTCCCGGTCTTCTACAGCTGGATGTCCGACGGCGTAGAGTTCATGAAGGGCCTGGATATCACGGACGAGGAGCGCAGGCTGGTCATGGGCGAAAACGCTGTCCGCCTGTTCAAGCTGGATGAAAGATGACATGATGAATGACGACGAAAAGACATACTCCGCCCCGGACAACGAGTTTTTCCTTCTTTGGGTGCTGATCGCCCAGAGCAGGGACGCCATATTGAGGGCGAGGGAAAGGGACTACGCAAGGTACGGCATCAGCAATGAGAGAAGGGCCATCCTCTTCGCCCTCCACGACTGCGGCGGGCAGAGCACTCCGACGGAGATAGCCAGGCGGCTTTTCCGTGAGGTCCACTCGGTGTCGGAAATGCTTGTCAGGATGGAAAAGGACGGGCTGGTCACAAAGCAAAAAGCGACCGGGTCAAACAAAGTTATTGTGAAGCTTGCCGCGAAGGGGCTCGATGTCTTTGAGCAGTCGCTTCACAGCAAGACCGACGAGAGGATCTTCTCAGCGTTGAGCGAGGAGGAGAGGAAGACCTTGTCATCGCTGCTTATGAGGGTGCGCAGCAGCGCGCTTGAAGAGCTGCGGGCCTCGGAATGGCAGTACGAGCTGCCGGCGAAACTGCGGACCGCGGAAAAAGAATAGTTGCAGAAGGACACAGAGGAAAGCCAGCAAGGGTAGGACAGCAAGGAACAGCTAAGAAAGAAAGAACGAACGAACGAAAGAACGAACGGGGAAAACCATGCGAAGGCCCCGATATCAAAGTAATAAAAACAACAGCAATTTAGAAAACTGACAAAGCACAAGGAGGTAGTATTATGGCAATTCAAGTTGGTATCCCGCAGGAAGCGATGATAGCGCTTACGGATTTGGTGGACAATTGCGCTGAGATAAAACCGGGCATGGATGTTTTGATCCTGGCTCACAAGGACGGCCTTTACGGCGGCGACAACCTGGTGGATGAGGAGGCGCTGGGCTGGGTGGCGACGATGATCCAGTCGCGCGGCGCGCACTGCTCGATTCTCTGGGTCGACGACCCGCAGAAGGTCCACGAGTGGCGTTATCCGCCCATCGTCAAGGGCGCAATCGCCGGGGCCGACCTGTTCATCAACACTTCATGGCAGATGGCCGTTGAGGAGATCGCGGAGTACCGCAACCATATCGAGGAAGCGGGCACCTGGATGGTGCGCCTCTTCCCTGTTACCGCACCGCTTCTGATGAGCAAGTGGGCGCAGACGCCGTACGAGCTCGTCAACATGATCCGCCACGTCAGCTCAAAGCCCTTCATGCAGGCGGACATGAACAAGTTCGTGATGACCGACCCCAACGGCACGCATCTTGAGGGCTTTACCACAGGCCCCAAGCCGCGCAAGGGCATCCCCGGTATGCCGTATAACTCATGGCGCAGGGAAGCGAGCAGGTATCTGCCGTGGCCGGAATGGGTGCACCCGCCAATCAACTGCAAGGAAATAAACGGCGTGTTCAATTTCAACTGCATGCTCGGCTGGTGGTCGCGCTATATCGGCATCCAGCCTGAATGGGATGAGCTGATCAGCATCGAGGTCAAGGACGGGCGTATGGTCAATATCTCCGGAGGCTTTGAGGCGGACGCGCTTAAGCGTTTCCTGGACAGCATGATAGAGAAGGTCGGAGACGGCATCTACAATTTCGACACCTTCCATTTCGGCATCCACCCCAACGCGGTCGTTACGGACCACCAGTGTCCGCACCCGATCTACAAACGCCTCATCGAGCACTCGCACACCTCAAACCTGCACGTGCACGTCGGCTCGGCGCCGGGCAACGAGAATTACAATTTCTACCCGCATATCACAGGCGACATACGCAATGCCACCATGAAGGTCGGCGACATGCTTGTCTATGACAAAGGCTATCTCTGCTGCCTGGAAGACCCGGAAGTGCTGGCGGTCGCAGAAAAATATCCGGACCGTCCCGGTCTGCCGGAGAGGTATTAAGGAGGTAGCCGTTTAGTCGTTTGGGCTGAAGTATTTAAAAAGAGGAGAGGAATGATATGGGCAATAAGAAACTGATGTGTTATGTGGGCCTGAACCCTGTCGGCGGCGCGCCGAAGGGCGGCGGCCTTGCGCAGACAGAGAAGCCGAAGGGCGGCGGCATCGCGATCTATGAGATGGGAGATGACGGCTACAGCATGAAGCACGTTGGCGGTGTGGAGAAGCCGGGCAAGGCGGGTGCGCTGTGCTACGCGCCGAAGGCTGGCGTCCTGTACGCGGTTGATGAGAAAAAGACCGGGGGACGCGGGGAGGCCGATAATGGCTCAAGCGTGTGGGCATACCGCGTTGACCAGAAGGACGGGGGGCTGTCGTTTCTGAACAAGCAGCCGGCGATGGGTCCGAACCCGACCTCCATCACTGTGCTCGAAGACAAAAAGGCCCTCTACTGCGCGCACCACGGCGGCTTTGACCACGTAGAGAAGGTGGTACAGACTGCCGACGGCAAGTGGGGCGTACGCTATGAATACGACGACGCGTCAGTCGCACAGTACGCGCTGAATGACGACGGCTCCGTAGGCGAGGTCGTGGACGTCGCGGTCCATGCCGGCCACGGCCCCGACCCGAACGCCTCACCCCAGCACGGCGGCCATGCGCAGCAGAGCTCCCACGCCCACTGCACCACGGTCGATCCGTCAGGGAAGTTCCTGGTCGTCGGCGACAAGGGGACCGACCGCGTCTATGTATACCGCATCGGCGAAAAGCTGGAGACGGCTTTCATCTACCAGTTTGAGGAGTATACCGGCGCGCGCCACGCGGCCTTCGACCCGAATACGGGCCGCATGTTCCTGACGCTGGAGTTTTCCTCAGAGCTCGCCTCCTTCGACTTCAATTCCGAGACCGGGGAGCTGACGCTCTTGGACAGGGCTTCAACGATAGACGGTTTTGAAGGAAGAAATGAGCCGGCGACGCTGCAGGTGCATCCGGGCGGTCGCTTCGTCTATGTGAACAACCGCGGCGAGGACACCATAGTCACGATGGAGGTCTCGCCGGACGGGCGCCTTAAGAGGCTGGCGGAGGCAAAGGTCAGCCAGTCTGTCGACCCCGGGATAGCGAGCCGCTGGATCATGCTTTCACCGTCGGCGGAGTACCTGTTCGTAGCTGACCGGCCCGCGTATGTGATAAGGGCCTATGCCGTTAATGCCGAAGACGGGAGCCTTGAGGCTGTATCTGAGGTACCGGTCGACAACCCCGTTTTTATCCTGTTCGTGGAACTGTGACGATTGATTTTTTGTCCGGGTGGGCCTGCTGTCTGTTTCGCGGGCGGCGGGCCGGCTCCGGAGAAGATGTAAAAAACCGCATAAGCTGAGTCGTACGGGGTGTTTGCCAATACTAACCCCGCTTTATCCGGGAAGCGAGGACTGAAATTGTTAGAACTTAAAAGCGTGAATACCTATTACTGGACCAGGCACATACTGTGGGATCTCTCACTGCATGTGCCGCAGGGCAGCATTGTGGCCATGTTGGGGCGGAACGGTATGGGCAAGACCACCATTATGCGTTCGATCGTGGGCCTTACACCTCCCAGAGACGGCGAGATCAATTTCAAGGGCGAACAGATTTCCGGCCTTGAGCCGTACAAGATCTCGCGCAAAGGTATTGCCTATGTGCCGCAGGGCCGGGGGATTTTCGCGTCCCTCAGCGTCAAGGAAAACCTCCTCGTGGCCGCACGGGGGCAGGGCGCCAAAGACGCCTGGGATCTTGGCCGCATCTACGAGTTCTTCCCGATACTCAAGGAGCGCGAGGGGTTCCACGCCAACCTGCTCAGTGGCGGCGAACAGCAGATGCTTGCCATAGCCCGGGCCCTGATGACCAACCCCGAGCTTCTCATCATGGACGAGCCCTCGGAGGGCCTGGCGCCCCAGGTGATCAAGAAGATCGGGGAAGTGATCTGCGGGTTCAAAGGCAAGCTCACGGTATTCCTGGCGGAGCAGAACTTCAACATGGCGCTGTCGGTTGCCGACTATATTTACATCGTCAGCAAAGGGGCGATAGTTTACGAGAGCTCCCCGGACGAGCTTCGTGACAATGAGGAAGTGAAGCAGAAATGGCTGGGGGTGTGAAGGGGCTGCGCAGGTAAAGTGGCCGGGGTTTGACTTGCGGCCGGTTTCGGGTATGATGGCAGCTAGGAGGAAGCTGTCATTGGCGGAAGCGGTGGAGGCAGGGTGAGGTTCATAAAGAAGGCGCCTATGGCGGTCAGCGGGCTTGCGCTGGCGTTTGCGTCGATGGGGAATCTTTTGGCGCATTACGGGGTTGTTGTCTATTACGTTTGCGGGGCGGTCTCATTTGCGCTGCTGTGCCTGTGGTTCTTGAAGCTGGGGTTTGATACCGCTCAGGTGAAAGAAGAGTTGAAGAACCCGATTGTGCTGAGCATCATGCCAACGGTGACGCTTCCGATAATGCTTTTGTGCGTGTATGTGAAGCCATATGTCGGCGAGGCGGTGGTGGCCGTCTGGTGGGCCGCTAATATAGCGCATTTCATTATTATCTTTGCTTTTTTCAAGCGGTTTGTTTTCCGGATGAAGATAGAGACTGTCTTTCCGAGCTGGCTTATATGCTTTGTCGCGATTCTTGCGTCAAGCCTCACCTGCACCGAGATGGACGCGAGGCTGTTTGGGCAGGTGACGTTTTATATCGGGTTTGCCCTGCTGTTCGTCGCTTTCCCGATTGTGGTTTACAGGCAGATAAAACTGCGGCCGCTGCCGGAGCCGGCGCGCCCGACCATCGCGGTGTTCACGGCGCCTATGAATTTTACTATCGTCGGGTATTTTACCGCTTTTGAACAGCCGGACGCCTCTTTTGTTTATGTAATGCTGTCGGTCGCGGTGGGCATCTATATCGCTGTGTCGGTGAAGATGGTTTCATTGGTCAGGGGGAGGTTCTATCCGACTTTTGCGGCGTTCACATTCCCATACATCATCAGCGCGATTTCTTTTCGGATGTCAAACGCGTTTTTGGAAAGCGCGGGGTACGGGTTCTTTGCGCCTGTCGCGGCCGTATCGGAGTGGATCGCGGTCGGGCTCGTGGCCTATGTCATGGTCCGCTATGTGATGTATTTCGTTTCGCCTTTCAGCACGAAGCGTACGGGATAATAAAAGAAAACGGGGACGGCAGGTTGTGGGAAAATAGACCTTCCGGCAGACGCGAATAAACCGACTTCTTTTTTTGATACAGATGAAAGCATAATCGCTGATTGAATATGGGTTGCTGTGGGAATAGCAGCCATTGGAAGAAGGTGGGACCGCCGAGGGCTGCATCAAGATGAGAGCTATATCGACGGCGGCCCCGGCCGTCACCCTGACCGGGCTGACGGTTGAATATTTGTTGCTGCTTAGGTGAGGCAGCACAATGGGGACGGTTCTTTTTGCGTTCTTTTTGTGTCTTCGCAGTGATTTCTGTGGTTTGCCGAAAAAGCCCTCCCCCGGATGGCACAAAACGCGGGGAATGTACGATTTTCAGGGAGTTTTCGATGTTTTCACGACCAATAACCGCTAAAAATCGTACATTACCCTTACTTTATGCCAAAACAGAAGTCCAAATCCCAAAATGGTTCAATCCAGCCATGCAATACAACCAAGGCATAGCGAAAATGCCCCGGATCGCGCTACATACATCTTCCAACCTTCCTGAAAAACAACCAAAAGGCACAAGCGCAAACGAGTGGCTACCTTTGAGGACAATGGGGACGGTTCCGACGCTTTGCAAGACAAAAGGCAAAAGGGGCAGGACGCTTCTTGCGTCCTTACGCCCCCAATTTGCGTTTTTTTATTGAATTGTAATGCGATCAGAACAAGCCGCTGATCATCTCGTTGTCACCGGCGCCGCTCTTTACGTTCTTTTCAGACGTAGACACCTTTAGCAAACCCGGCGGCTATATTCGCAATCAGAACAAGCCGCTGATCACCCCATTGTCATCGACGTCGATCTTTTCAGCCGCCGGCACTTTAGGCAGGCCCGGCATCGTCATGATGTCGCCCGCAATGGCGACGACGAAGCCCGCGCCCGCGGAGAGCCGCACCTGCCGCACATTGACCTCGAAACCCTCCGGCGCGCAAAGCAGCTTTGCGTTGTCGGAGAGGGAGTACTGCGTCTTCGCTATGCAGACCGGCAAACCGCCGTAGCCCATATCCTCGATGTCCTTGATCGTCTTCATGGCGTCGGAGGAGAAGGCGACGCTGTCCGCGCCGTACACCTTCTTTGCGATGTCGTTGATCTTCTCCGTGATCGGCTGGTCGAGCTCATAGCTGAAGGTGAAGTCGCTCGGCTTTTCGATGGCTTCCAGCACTCTGGCCGCGAGGTCCTGCCCGCCTGCCGAGCCCTTGCCGAAGACTTCCGAGATCGCGACGACCGCGCCCATGGCCTCCACGGTGTCGAAGACAAACTTCAGCTCGGCGTCCGTGTCGGCCGGGAACTGGTTGATCGCCACGACCACCGGCAGGCCGAATACCTGCGTGACATTGTGGATGTGCTTTTTCAGGTTTGCTATGCCTTTTCCGAGGTAGTCCAGGTTTTCCTTGCTGTATTCGTCCTTCGGGCAGCCGCCGTGGTGCTTCAGCGCGCGCACGGTCGCGACGAGGACTACCGCCGACGGGCGGATGCCGGTCTTGCGGCACTTGATATCGATGAACTTTTCCGCGCCCAGGTCGGCGCCGAAACCGGCTTCAGTGACGACATAGTCGGCGAGCTTCATCGCGAGCGAAGTCGCTATCACGGAGTTGCAGCCGTGCGCGATGTTTGCGAACGGGCCGCCGTGTATGAACGCGGGCGTGTGTTCGAGCGTCTGCACCAGATTTGGGTCGAAGGCTTCCTTCAGCAGGGCCGCCATCGCGCCCTGTGCGTTGATGTCGCCCGCAGTCACGGGGCTGCCGTCTCTCGTATAGGCCACTACTACCTTTGAGAGCTTGTCCTTCAGGTCCGAGAGGCTGGTTGAAAGGCAGAATATCGCCATCACCTCCGAGGCTACCGTGATGTCAAAACCGTCCTCGCGCGGCGTACCGTTTGCCTTGCCGGCCAGGCCGTCGACTACGCTCCTGAGCTGGCGGTCGTTCATGTCCATAGCCCTGCGCCATACGACGCGCCTCGGGTCTATATTGAGCGCGTTGCCCTGGTAGATATGGTTGTCGACCATGGCCGCGAGCAGGTTGTTCGCCGCCGTGATGGCGTGGATGTCCCCCGTGAAGTGGAGGTTGATGTCCT
>Ga0082212_10009814_pt1 | contig 12308 bp, 9 predicted proteins | sample TergutNt197P3_FD_71548 | JGI IMG/M metagenome (GOLD analysis project Ga0082212, IMG submission 71548) | Neocapritermes taracua P3 segment gut microbial communities from Petit-Saut dam, French Guiana - Nt197 P3 | ecosystem: Host-associated > Arthropoda: Insects > Digestive system > Gut ... | reverse complement strand
TGGAAAATGAAGTGAATGAAAAGCACGTAGCAAAGCAAGATTTTGAGGAGCCGTGTGCGGTAGTGTCCGCACGCACGGATCTGTGGGAGCTCTGGGTGAGTAATCGCCCAGAGCCACCCGGTACTCGTTTCATGCTGGTTTTACTAGGGGCAAAATGGTGTCGATATTCATAATGCTCTGTTTGCCGATTCTTAATACGTGTTGTACCGGCAATTTTAATAGGATCGTGCGGTGGGAACTTAATAGAATCGCAGTTCGATGCGTCCTATTAAGTTTTCTCGTTTTTATTACTCCGGTCTCTAGCCGACTCTATGTTAAAAATAGAGTCGGGAAATTAAGGACGAAACGATGGCTTTTTCATGGAACCACAGGCGAAGAAGTTCAAGATTGTGTCTGTATTCGCTCTTAAAACTTCAATCCCGCCGGTTCGCCGCTTTGACCGCACCGGTTGCCCCGTGTTGCGACAGTTGGAGGAAGGTTGAGTCTTGTACCCTGCTGACGGGGAAACCCCACAAATCGGCGATGTGGCAGTTTTCGCAAAACATGTCGATTTGTAGGTTTTCAATCCCCCAAAAACTCTCTGCCGCAATCCGGGATTCTCCCTCTCTTTACAAAAAGTATAGCAATGATATACTGAAATGAAGCAAGGAGACTTCGATGGCAAAGATTCGGATTTGTTTTGATACTTCGGCGGTTAGCCGATTATTCGATTCGGACACTCGATTGAAATCGGAAATTGAAGCGGTCGAAAAACTGTTGCGCTTGATTGACGACCGTAAACAGTGGCTTTCTGTCGTGTCTCCCGTGTTCACAATGGAGTTAGCCGATGCCCCCGAAGAGAAGCAAGAACAGATGGTTGAGGCGATGGTGAGATTTTCTATCGAAGATTTACCCTACGACGTAGAGGCGGAAGCATTGACCAATGCCTATATTAACAGTGGGGTATTGTCTGCAAAGCGTTGGCATGATCTGACGCATATCGCCTACGCTACCCTATACAAATGCCGCCACCTTGTCAGTTGCGATACAACGCATATTGCAAGGGAACAGACCCAAGCACGAGTCGAGACGGTCAATAAATCGTTACGGCATGCCACACCACAAATTGTAACACCCACAAAACTTTTGGAGGTACTACGATGACAAAACAAGAGACCAGCGATCAGATGATACGGAAAATCCGTAAGAAACAGATGAAGGAAATGGAGGGAATGACAGATAAGGAACGTTCCGCCTATTTTAAGTCGAAGTACGAACAGGGCATAGAACGTGTCCGTGCGCTCCGGCAAAAGGATTCCCCCAGAGACGCACAGGTGTTGATCCGCCTCACGGAAGACGAGCGTAACCGGCTTGAAGAGGAAGCCCGGAAAAACAATTCGACAGTGAGCGCATGGATCAGAGATAGGGTTCTGGGGAAACAGAGTCCGCTGGACTCCCTTACCGAGCGGCTTGACCGAATTGAGTCGCTCCTGAAAAAACAATCAAGACTGAAAGCCACCCGGTAGCGTAATCGGCGGAAGAGCCCTTTGTTGAGAATGAATCTGATTTGTGCGATTCTCAACAAGGAGCGGCTGATCGGAGCGATTTGAAGGGAGTCGATTGGTCGTTTGAGGAGTCCGAAGCGGGATGAGGCGAAGAGGGTGCGCACGGAGAGCGTGATTTTGGCGTTTTTACGAAAAATCGTGCCGAAAGGGCTTGACTTCTGATTAGAAATCGTGTAGCACGCAGGCATCGCAAATGGAAAAACAAGTTTCCGAACAACTCTAATTAACGGACGACGATTTTGCAGAGGCGGCGGGGTGATTTCCCATGCAGTAACCCATGCAGTCGGACGTAAAAAGACGTTGCACGGGGCGCAGAGTATTCTGTGAGACACTGGTTTTTCAAGTGTGTGCAGAAACACACCACACCGTGCAATGCTGAAAAACGGGCTTGCCGCTATCGTTCGTAGCCGTAGCGGTCGAAGTACCGCTGCCAGCGTATGGCAATTTGTTCTTTTAACGCCGAGTCCATCGAAAACTTGTTCTTTTTGTACTCTTTCTGCGAATCGGCATACTGTTCAAACGTGGATTTGACCTCGTTGAATCCTTCGAGTTCCAATGTATTGTAAATCCGCTCCAACGTTTCCACTGGTGCCGAGGTCAAATCCTTGTATGCAATGTCGCAAAATTGATTTGCCGGTAAATGGTTGACATCTTCCTCAAACGCATCGTACATCGTGTTGAGCGAATCGAAAACATAGTCTTCCATTCCCGCACCTTTGGGATTCTGCGCCCCTTCATCTTTGGAAAGCCGCATCCAAAGGTTATACGTCGAGGGAAAAATGGAATACGGGTTACGGTGAATATGGATAAACTTTGCGTCAGGATAACGTTCCAACAATGCTTTGATCCGTCCTGTGTGCGGCGGTGATTTCAAAATAATCCGTTTGCCCGGACTTTGAAATGTCAATGTTTTCAAAAACGTGTCCAAACCATCGAGCCAAGTTTTACGTTCTTCGGCGGAAACGTTACGAAGTGTCAGATATTCCATGTCAATGTTCAAACCATTGTTGGAAAAAATGATGTTTCGGTACGGAGACGGCAAACCCATTGCAGCGAGGGCGAATTCGTCTTCCTGCGGTCGGTCGAAACCTGCCACCATGTTGTCGATGGGACGCTTTTTCGGCATCAACAAGGCGGCAATCGGACGGAGCGTGAATCGGCTCATGATAAAATGTTCGGGAGCAAAACAAGCGTAGGTATCGGCGAAGGAGAACCGGACATCGCGGATCATATATTCGTGTAGGAGTGTCGTGCCCGACCGCCAATGTCCAATGATAAAAATCGGCGCACCGGACAGTTTCGTATCACGGATTCGTTTGCCATAGACCCATTTTTGCAACCAAGCAAATGGGGAATTGAGCAAAACTGCCAGTCCTGTAATAATGACAGCCATTGCCCAGCGGATTGGATCGACGCTGTATTTACCGGCTTTCAACAGTTTGAGCCATGCCCGAAGGGTCATGCCGTCCCAAAATCGCGGATACCAAAATCGGTCTTTGTACCCGCCGATTTCGTTTTTTGGGGGGGTAACAGAGCCGGGAAAGAAAAATTCGCAAAGAATACCCCAGCCAAAAGCACTGTGAATGTGAGCAAACACGCCGGGCAAATAGAGTAAAATATAAATATCCCGGTGTTTTTGCTTACCCGTCAGGCGAATCGATTCTGCAAGAATTGCTGACGCATATATTCCTAAACCTACTACTGAAAGCCAAGCAAGGGCGTTGAAAGGGGAAAGACTGCGAACCATCCCGAAATATTCGGGTACATGTCGCATCACCGTGTGAAGAATGAGAATAGATACGGCAACGAGTACCCCCGCAACGAAGAATCCAGGTGCGAAACTTTTCCACGAAGCCGTGTGCGGATGTTTACGCCAAAGCCGAACACGACCTCGCCCATAGCGATTCATTTGAATCGCCAGGTCTCGCAACGACTTCCTCGGTACATAGCGCACAGCGATTGCGGGGTGAAAATAGCATTTGAGTCCTGCCACATCGATCCGGGTATTCAATTCGACATCCTCGCAGGCATCAAACGATTCGTCAAAATAGCCGACTTTTTCAAAGACCGACTTGCGATAGGCAATCGCCACGCTGCTTGCCGGTGAAAATTGTGCTTCACCGGAATAAATGAACGAATCAGGGTGGTGTCCCAGTGGGCTTCGTCGTGCGGTGGCGATAGCCCACTGTAAGGGGGTGGCGTTCGTCATTTCTAGCGGTTGCGGTCTGCCAAGACAATCTGCTCCGGTTCGCTTAAACGCTTCGCTTACATTGAAGAGCATTACATTACTGTCGATGATGCAATGTCCATCGACGATGAGGACGGCTTCTCCTTTGGCGTTTTGGATTCCGATGTTTCGGGCGGCACTGGCAAGTTTTTTTGGATTCTCAAAGTATCGGATTTGCGGATGTTTTTCTGCGTACTCCTGTACGATTTTCGGAGTCGCATCGGTAGAGAGGCCGTCCACAACGATGATGTCTAGTTTATCGCGCTCGTAGTGTTGCTCCAGGAGGAGGTCAAGCGTGTGGGCAATATTTCCCGCTTCGTTACGGACAGGAAGGATGACGGTGAGGTGAATCATGGCATCAATTTTAGCACAAAAAGCAATGTCTGCAATCTTTTGACCGTTCGATTGGGGCAGGCTATTCTTTCAAGGATTCGACCTCATGTTCTAGAATACATAAAAATTGCCATGGAGTTACTACACCGTCCCCTCTCCTTTTATGGTAGAATGGAGGAGTCATAACAGGCCCCCGCAATGCTGGTGTCAGCGGCTGATTTTCACCATTTATCGGAAAATACCCATGTTTATTTACATCGTTCATATAAACGTCAAACAGGAGTTTGTCGAAAAATTCAAGACGGAGACATTGCTCAACGCCCAAAACACGGTCAATGAACCGAACAACCGTCGGTTCGATGTTTTGCAACAAGCGGACGATCCGGCAAAGTTTACGCTGTACGAAGTTTATGCAGACGAGTCTGCACTCGAAGAACACCGGAAAACCGCACACTACGCTCGGTGGAAGTCCGCCGTCGAACCCTGGATGGCAGAACCTCGCAAAGCGGTTAAGTATTCCGAACTGTTCTACACAAAAGAGTCTTGAGTGTTTCGACTTGCGTGACGATGTTATTCCACTTCCTCTCTTGGGAATCCTTTTCTACGCTGCACTGGCAGTTGGTTAGGTAACTCTTGCCCAGGCCGCCACGAATTCGCACCGGGCGTATAAATTCCATCTTCACTTTTTCCTACATTTTCCCCCTTTCGCATTTGTCTCGGTAGTCCAGGCAAGAAGGCGGGACGCGATGCTACCAACTGTTGCTCAAGTTCCAATTGCGCCGGTGTCAAGTGCTGACGCAAACGGTCAGCCAGTTTTTTTGCCGTCTCAAAACTCTGCGATTCCAGTTCCCGACGTACTTTGTCCAATTCTTCTCTCTCTTCCGGCGACAAGTTTTGCGGACCGCCTGCCGCAATGACTTTTTCCCCCGCTTTTAGAAACGTTTCCATTTGCCCCACCCGCTCCTCTCGCATTTCATCGAAAACCGACTGCATTTTTTTCTTCTGATCGTCCGAAAGATTCAAGGCTTCCATGGAACTGAGGTTAATCATGGGCGAATCAAGTCCGCCGAGAGTTTGGAATACAAATTTTTGTGCCTTTGCCTTCCTTTCCGGGGCAAGTACGTTATCAAGAGCCGCTGATATGCGACCCAGATCACGGCTCAAGTCTTGCTGAATACCTTGCCGATTCTCTTCGGTCATTGTTCTGAACCGATTGGCATATTGCGGTGCATGCACCAACATTTGCGCCCGGAGCAACCGGATTGAATTGGCTTCCGTTTCTGTCAAACCGAGTTCTTGGCGGACATTTCGATCATCGGAACTAATCAATAGGGCGAGTGAACTCCCGAATCCGTTGTCAATGGCTCCAAAGAGGGAGCGTCCTAGTACAGAGACCGCACCGGGCGGCGGTGTTTGTCCTTGAAACATGTCCCTCATCGGACCGCGCATCTGTCCCGATGCAGGAAGACTCTGAAGTACAATGAACAAAATTAAACCCAAGATTTTTCGCATACCAAAATTCCTCCGTGCGGTGAAATGACCACAAACCACCGGACAGTCTAACAAAAACGGCAAATAAACGCAATACACTGAAAACGGCATGAAAATGGTCATTTTTGTCCCGTTTGCAGTGTATCTCAAGGCATACAGTTGTTGGACTCCCGATATTATTGCTCCGTCGTCAAAATGAGCAATGTTTTGTCCCCTTTCGGGCATCCCAGAAAGACCGAATAGTGAAATTTCCACGTTTCATTCTGGACGATTTCCTTGTACGCCTCCGGCAATTTTTCCAAAATGCTTTCGATTTCTTTGAGGCGGAGATTCAAGGCACGCAGTTCGGTCTCGTGCTGTTCTCGTTCTGTGCGAGCTCCAGCATCGCCTTCAAATACCTTTATTTGCAACTGCTCGATAGTTTTCCCCAAATCTTCTTTGGTCGATTTTATGTCCGCATCTTCTGTACATAGCCAATCAACATACTTGTCCCCCTTCCAAAGGACTCGTTCCAGTGAAGCATCCACAGAAAATGGTATCCCCATATTTTCAAACACGGTCTCACCGCTTTCTGTCTGTTTTCCAATCTGCTGTGAGGTACGTACTTCGATAGAAAATTCTGATTCTTCGAGTGAGTGCATTTGTACCCAATTCCCAGCCGGCTCTGCCCAGACATCGAGTAGAATTATTCTTGCCGGATTCATCTCCGCAAAAATCCGTTGCCAAAGGTCAGACGCAAAGGGCAACTCAACAACGTACTCCGGCGGCTGCGTATCGGCAAGTTCCGCAAGATCGGAAGCCTTCATTACTTCCGCTTTTTTGGGCGCAAAAAGCGGTATCTGCGTTGCTGTTTCCGGTGTCTCCGCAACGCTCAACTGCAAGAAACCAAGCGACGTGAGAATCGTTTCATACAGATGCTGATTGTTCAAGCCCTCCTGTTGCCAATCCATTTCGAGACCGTCTTCCGTCAGTTGAAAGTGAAACATCGGTGTCGAAAAATCTGTTTCAACGTCAATGGCTTCGACTTGCCAGCCCCAATTCGGCAGTGAATCTGTCAATAACCGCGTCTCGACGTTCATTGTGGGCAACTCAAACAACGGAACAAACCGAAGTTCCAAGGCGGCTCCAAAAGGCTGAAGCGGACTCAACTCACCAAACGTTTTCTTCGCTGGAATATCAATCTGGTCATCCGTAACTTGAGGAAATTCGAGGGGAAGGCTTTCGGGAACATCAAAACTTTCCCAAAATTGCAGGAGCGGCACTTTTTGCTTTTCTTTTTCCGTTTCAAAAATTGTTCGGATACTGTCCCTTTCTGCATCGTTGGGTTCAGGTGTTTCCAGTGCCGATTCTGCTTCATGATCCAATACTGATGGGGTGTCCTCTTCAGGTGCGTCCGGCGGCACGGGATGCGAGGGATGATTCTTGTTTTGCAACGTTGGAAAAATACCAAAGTTACCCACCTGATCTACCACTAAAATAATCAGGAACAACACCAAAGCGAACATGATGCTGTACAGAAAATAAAATTGGGTTCGTGAAGAACGGTGAAGGAAGGAGACAAAGGGACTTATGTGTTTGGGGGACAGTTCCGTTGGAGGAACAACATCTGATACTATTTCGTCCGGCGGTGTGTCCGGTGGAACTTCCAACTTTTCCGTGTCATGTTTTGCGTCTTCGATATACGGTTTGGTGTCGGCATTCGCCAGAGTGACGGCATGCTCTTCAGCATCCAGCGGCAACATGTGTTCCTGTCCATATCTGGCGTAATCAACATATTTTCCCGGGAGGGCATCCTTCATCGGAACGCTGATATCAAACACCCAGTTATTGGTATCCTCCATGAGAATTTTTGCCTCTTCTGAACCGGCAATCACTCCTTTCCATTGGCAGGGAAACATTTCAGGTAACCCCGAATAGTAGGTACAAAAAGTGGTCTGCCAAGAAGAATAGGGCGGCAATAACGCCAACGCCTCGAGGAAAAGTGGTAAGATGTTTTGCTCGTAATTATAAACGATCACAACCGGTTGCCCCGAGAATACAGTTTCTGCAAGCACCCCTCCCCAACCCGCATCCCCCGTAAGTTCTTTCCATGCGGGGCATGGAGTCGTCGGGGAAGCGGCAAGAATAATCTGAGCATCATTGCTTTGGACGGATTCAAGATAAAGTTCCGATTCCGTATCGACTGTGCTGGTCAATGCCATTTTTTGTGGATCAAGCCATCGTCGCTGCCGGGCAATCAGTTGGCGGCGAGTCAATGATTGGGGGTTCGTCAACGTCGGGATGGGACGGCCCAGAAGAAATTGGACGGGGGGAGTGTTCCATTCCGAAAAATGAAATCCGGGCAGCGCAAGAAGCCACGCGGGTCCTTCGGAAGCGAGTTCCAATCCTTCGAGAACAATGTGATGCGTCAACACATTTGGCTGCTGTTGGTAGTCGATTCCTGTTACGGCAGTGCGGGAAAGAACATGTTCTATTCTACCGGGAAGGATAAGATGAGAGTAAGCAACAGGATTCTTTCCTGGATCGGAAACAAGATGCCGGTAATGACTCAATTCAAAAAGTTGATCAAAGACACGCGGAGAAACAGCCGCATCCGCTCCCACTGGGCAAAAACCATGATCCTTGGGGTCAAGTCCCTGGGCAACAGAAGTCAGTATGAGTTCATGCGTCATTGGGAAATCTCCCTTGCGAAGGCAACTGGCAATAAGTGCCGACAACGAAACCAAAGCGCAGTGACCGGACCAACCCCGTCAAACGATCCGGTCACTCCGCTACGCTTCCGGCTACCAAAATGTCGGCTACCAAAATGTTATCTCTTTCTACCCGATTCTACCCGACAATCTCTTTGATTTGGACGAGAGTATAGAGTTGCCGATGACCGGTTTTCCGTTTGGAATTTTTCCGGCGGCGAAACTTGGCGACAATTAACTTCGGTCCTTTGAATTCAGGCTCCACCACTTCGGCAACGACCTTTGCACCCGCAACGATAGGCGTGCCGATCTGCACCTCATCTTCCTTACTGATCGTCAAAACGTCGGTAAATTCAATGGAATCACCCGGTGCAACCCCTTCCCGGTAATCAACCCGAAGCCGACGATCCACCTCTGCCTTGATTTGACGACCTCCATCTTTAATGATTGCGTACATTTCTCTCTCGAATCTCTATACTGTTTTCCAAGTCCGTACAACCGCCGAGATTCTATCCTAATTTGAAAGAAAAACAAGGGGCTACCCCGAAAATTCGGTTGTTGTATAATGTTACCCACTGTAGGAGGTGCTATTGAGGGCAAAATCTTTATGTTTACGTTCACATGTTCTACTTGTGAAGCGAAACTCATTGTCAAGAATGAGAAACTGATTGGTAAAATTCTGGCATGCCCCAACTGCGGCAGTATGGTCTATGTCGAGTCCCCTGATGATGATCCGACACCTCCTCATCTACCGCCAAAACCGACCGTTCACAAGCGGTTTCCCGACATTCTCTCCTATGAGACTGCCTCCGGCATTATCGGTCATGTGCCGGAAGAAAACCGCCTATCAGGTTTTCTTTTGGATACTGTGTCAGAACCAAACGTTACCGGGACGGATATTAAAACCCGAAAAATTTTAGTCGGTATCTTGCTGGGTTTATCGGTGTTTCTTCTCGTTGCGCTCGGCTTTCTGATGGTGGTCCCGCAAAAAGGCGAAAAGGGGGAGTCTCCGCAGCCGCCGCAAGAACCAATCCTTCCTGTTCCGGTAGTACTGTCGCCAGTGGAACTGAATCTCGACGAGCCGGTGGAAATTTTCGACATATTGCCGCATGAGGAAGAACCACGATTCGAATCGGAGTCGATCCAGAGCGAACTGATACCGATTCTGGAAGGAAATGACACACTTGCCGCCTTTGACGAAAAAATGCCGGGATTCGTGGATATTTCCATTCCCAATATCGATATGGACGCAAAACTTGCCCTGCCGGTTCTCGAACTCAATATCAACCAGACACGTTTAGTCGGTTTTATTCGAGACATGTCCAGAATGACGGAAATTCCCATGACGTTGGACATTGACGAACTCAAACCACATTCACTTTCGGCTAAAACACCGATTGACCGTCAATTCAAGGAAGCGACGGTCGAAAGAGTATTGACGGATGCCCTCGCAACGCTGGGTTTACAATGGATGATTACAGATCGGCAAATACTCATCCTGCCGAAAGCAACCACCGACGCAGTGGACTTGGCGTTTGACGTTTCAGATTTCGCCGAAAAAACAGACGATCTGAAATCCGAAAAACTTGCCGACATGATTCAGAAACTCTTTTACCCCGATGGAAATATCACGGTTTCGCCCGATAGCCGATTGACCGTGACTCAAGATGAAGCATACGGTAAAAGCCAACAACGCCAGCGGGATGAAATTCTGCGTTTTTTAGACCAACTGCGTGTCGTTCGGCAACTCCCGCAGAAAACAGAATGGACTGGCGAAACATTAGCACCCGAAGCATTTGGCTGGGACAAGGTTATGGAACCCATGTCGCTCCATTATTATAGGGCAGTCCCGCTTGCTCGTGCGGTCAGGCAGTTGGAGGAACAGACACAGTTGACCATTCTCGTCGATCATCAATCGCTTCACCGGTCATTGTGTTCGTTTGCGTCGATGCAGGCGACTGTGCAGTGTGATCGGGGGACGGTGAATGATGCGTTGGAGTTGCTCTTGGCATCGGTGGACTCGGTGTCCCTCGCATATCGAATCATCGACCATCAAACGCTGGAAATAACCACAGCGGAGTCAGCACGGCAACCGGAGAAAATGGTGGTGGAAGTGCATCGCTATCAACTTCGAGAAGACGAAACGCCGGAAGGTATTGTCCGCTTATTGCGTTCGACGGTTGCCCCGGAGTCATGGGAGAGGACAGAGATACCGGACACAAAATATGGAGGGAACATTGTAATTGACGAACCTTCGCATTGTTTGTTCATTCGTCAAAACCAACCAGTTCAGCGGAAAATCCGGCTTTATCTTTCGGACTCCGCAACGTTCCCGGCAGTCTTGGCGAACGAAGAATAGAACCCGCCCTATGAGATGGATTCCCTTGACTTACATCCTAACAAACGTTGTCGGCGAAATTTGCCGAACGATCTGTTTGTGTTCCAATACAGCCAACGCCGCCAAAACTTGTTGAGGTTCCAAACCCGATGCCGTTATCATTGAATCCAATGAGGTTTCCGTAGTGCCGACATGGTGCAAGACCTCGTATTCAACATCATTCAGCGACACTTCGTTCGGATGTCGCATCGGTTTCTCCATTCCCGGCAGGCGAACCGGGTGCCGCATGGGTCCCAGCACGTTGAGAATGTCATCCGCCGACTCCGTGATATAGGCACCATCCTTGATTAACTGATTGCATCCGCTTGATGCAGGCGATTCTATCGAACCGGGAACAGCAAAAATGTCTCGCCCCTGTTCTCCTGCCAGCCGAGCGGAAATCATGGCACCGCTACGCACGGGGGCTTCAATAACCAGTACGCCAAGCGATAAACCGCTGACGATTCGATTGCGTTGCGGAAACGTCCACTTTGCCGAAGGATGAAGCGGCGGATATTCACTCATGACGCAGCCGCCGGAGTCAATAATGTTTTGGGCAAGCGATTTGTGTTCCGGCGGATACAACCGGTGCAGCCCGCTTCCCAAAACGGCAAGGGTTCGCCCTCCGCAACTCAATGTCGCCCGATGAGCAATACCGTCGATTCCACGTGCCAAACCGCTGATGATGGTAAAACCGTGTTGCACGAGTGCCGAGGTTAAACGTTCCGTTTGCCGCTCGCCGTATCGAGTGCAACGCCGGGTTCCGATGACCGCAATGGAAAACGAGTCGGAAGGGAGCAACGTGCCTTTGGCATATAAGATGGGCGGCGGGTCAGGAATCGTGCGGAGTGGACTCGGATACCGCTCGTCGTGTAACGTGAGAATATTGATTTGGTCTTGCGCACATAATTCGATAATCTGCGTCGGATCGAGTCTTGTTCTCGCAGAGGTCAGTTGGACAAGAGCGTCGGGCTTCAAAAATTCAAAACCGTTCAAATCACACCGGGAAGCGTCGAGGATTGCCGTCGCACTTCCAAATTTTTCCAGTAACCGTTGGTACGTTCGTGCCCCGATGCCTTCCACCATTGAGAGCAGTACGTCGTCCAACACTGCTTGGCTAGGTTCTACCATAGTTTCCACCAGGGTTTTTCCAGTCGGGTTTCCGGTTTTTGGGGTTGTTGCACGCCGGAGCGATGCTGTGCCGCCTGAATTGCTGATCGTTCGCGGTCAGTTGCCTCACGCTGGGGGTCTTCCATTGCCAGTATTAACACTTTGGAGGTGGGATGGGCAAAAAGAGAATCCGAAAAGCCGATCCGCCGGGAAATTCTCATTGCACCATCTTTTAGCATGTCTTCGGTTGCCACCCCTTCTTCTTGCGGTAACGGTTGTCCCCAATCTTCGAGGACTTCAAAATTCTGGATGTTCAGTCCCCTGACCTTTTGGGGGGTGAAATAATACATGACGCAAGAGCCGGAAACGTTTTCGATCATGTACCCGAAAATGTCGATTTTCCAGCGTTTGGCACATTCTTCGCACTGTTCTTGATTGAGAATCATCGTCATTTCTCTATCGAGCACCGCTGTCCACATGCCGTTGTACAAGACGGCTTTATGAATGTGGTTTCTCGGTTCTCCTTTTCGGGGCCA
>Ga0082212_10009813_pt1 | contig 12308 bp, 9 predicted proteins | sample TergutNt197P3_FD_71548 | JGI IMG/M metagenome (GOLD analysis project Ga0082212, IMG submission 71548) | Neocapritermes taracua P3 segment gut microbial communities from Petit-Saut dam, French Guiana - Nt197 P3 | ecosystem: Host-associated > Arthropoda: Insects > Digestive system > Gut ... | reverse complement strand
TCAGGAGTGTGGGCAACGCGCCGCACCGGCGCGTGAGGAGTGCGGAGTTAGGAGTTAGGAGTTAGGAGTTAGGAGCTAGGGGACGAGGGTTACGTTTTGTAGGGGCGGCCTTTGGCCGCCAGCCTGGAGCTGGAGGACGAAGGACTGGAGATACAGTTGTAGGGGACGGTGTCCTCGACGTCCCACGTAAGAGTGAAGAGTGGAGAGTGGAGTGATCATGAAAAAGCTGGGAATTATTATTCTCTCGGCGGCGCTCATAGTAACGCTTGCCACGTGTAAAGGGGCCGGTCAGCCGCCCGGCTCGACGTCTGCGCCTCCGCCGACAGCGACGGAGCCGGCGCCGCCTGCCGAAACGACCGAATCACCGCCCGGCGTGTCGGTGCAGCCGCCTGATACCACGATGCCGCAAACGCCGCCTGCTGTGACGGATCCGACGCCGCCGCCCGCCGAATTGCCCGCCGATGCGTTCGTATTCACAACGGAAAACATGCCGGTCATCGACGGCTCTACCGCGACGATACCGCTTATCGAAGCCGTATATTCCGTCCTGCTCGGCGTCCCCCGTGACGATGCCGCCCGGATGGTCAACACGAGCGGGACCGACAACGCTTATGAAAAACTCATATGGGGCGACGCCGACATTTTACTCGTATACTCGCCCTCCCCGTCAGTATTTGAAAGCGCGAAGTATAACGATGTAGAACTTGAAATGACGCCTATCGGGCGCGATGGGCTTGTATTTCTTGTCAACATAGCAAACCCCGTCAAATCATTAAAGCAAACGCAGATAGTCTCGATATACTCGGGCGAAACGCGAAACTGGAAAGATATAGGCGGCGAAGACGCCCGTATCGAGGCGTTCCAGCGGCCGTACCGCTCCGGCTCCCAGACGATGATGGACGAGCTTGTGATGAAAGGCGTTCCGATGGCGGAAGCGGAAGCCGAATACGTTATCGGTGAAATGGGCGGTCTTATCGAAGCGGTGGCGACTTACGACAACGCCCGGGCCGCCATCGGTTATAACGTGTATTACTTCGTGAGCCAAATGGAAATGAATGAAAACGTGCGAATGCTTGCCGTGGACGGCGTCGCGCCGTCGACGCAGAGCATATCGGACGGCTCTTACCCGTTTGTCTCCGATTTTTACGCTGTAATAAGGTCAGACGCTCCGGAGGGATCTCCGGAAAGGATCCTGTATGACTGGATTCGATCCGCCGACGGTCAAAACCTCGTAAAACACGAGGGATACGCGACGGCGGGCTGACCGCGCTGATTCTCCGGACGGTTTGGCCGCGTATTTGCATAGATATGATGGACTTATTCTCAATCTTGTTTTTTAACGCATACTTCGTTTATCCGGGAGGGCTTCAAATTGCTCAAGAGAAAAGCTATAACCACAATACTGATACTCGCACTGGCTGCTGCTCTGACGCCGGGCTTGTCGTCACCGGCGCTGGCGTATGTCGATACATTTACCGCCATATCCGCAGGGGGGTTTCACAGTCTTGGCGTTAAATCCGACGGCAGCTTGTGGACATGGGGCCAAAACTACTACGGTCAGCTCGGCAACGGGGCGAGCAGCGCCCAGCAGTCGGCTTCAAACCAAATCCCCGAAAGAATAATGGAAGGCGTTTCCGCCGTCTCGGCAGGCCAGTATCACAGTCTCGCCCTCAAGTCGGACGGCAGCCTGTGGGCCTGGGGTAAAAACCATTTCGGTGAGATCGGCGATGGAACATATTCGGGCGTTCAGCCCGGAACAACGACATATGTAAATAACGACAAACTCGCCCCGGTGAAAATAATGGACAACGTAGCTTTCATATCCGCAGGCGACGACCACAGCATGGCAATAAAAAAGGATGGCAGCCTATGGGCCTGGGGTAAAAACACCGATGGCCAGCTCGGCGACGGAACGATCGTAAACCGGACGGCCCCGGCAAAAATCATGGACGGCGCTGCTTACGTGTCAGCCGGCAGCAACCATTCTATGGCGGTAAAAACAGACAGCAGCCTGTGGGTGTGGGGGTCTAACCTGCACGGACAACTTGGCGACGGCACGACGACGACGCGCCTTTCTCCTGTAAGGATCCTGAACAGTGTCTCCTCCGTATCGGCCGGAAGATATTTCTCGATGTTCATTAAAACAGATGGCAGCCTGTGGGCGTCGGGCTGGAACAACAACGGCCAACTCGGCGACGGGTCAAGGACGGACCGCTCCACCCCCGTAAAAATAATGGACGGCGCGGCAAAACTGTCAACGGGCCAAAGCCACACGACGGCATTAAAGAAGGACGGCAGCCTGTGGGTCTGGGGGAGCAATTACTCCGGGCAGCTCGGCGACGGCACGACGACGGCGAGGCGCATCCCCGTCAAAATCATCGATGGAGCCGCCGCTGTATCGGCAGGCGGCGCTCACAGCTTTGTAATCAAATCAGACGGCAGCCTGTGGGCTTGGGGCTGGAACGGGAACGGGCAGCTCGGCGATTTGACGAGCCTGTCCCGCAGCGCTCCCGTCAGGGTCACAGCCCCCGAAATCACCGTTATCCTGGACGGGCGGGTCCTTGAATTTGATGTGCCGCCGAGAATAATAAACGGGAGGACGCTCGTCCCCCTTCGTGTGATTTTCGAAGAGCTGGGAGCGTCCCTCAACTGGGATAATTCAACGCAGACGCTGACTGCGGAAAGATACGGGACAATAGTCAAACTGACAGTCGGCGACGCCTCGCCTACCGTAAACGGAAAGGTAGTGTCGATCGACCAGCCTGCTATCGCCGTGAACGGCAGGATACTCGTCCCGCTCCGGTTCGTCGCTGAAGCGTTTAGCATCGATGTCGGCTGGGATCCCGTGAACTGGGTAGTAACGATCACGACGTGACGGAGACATGACTGTTGGCAATAACGGGGGATACATAGTTGGGCATACGGAGAAACGTTTTATGGATCACGCGAACAGCCGTCTTGACTGCATTGCTTTTAGCGATACAGTTCGTAACCGCGCCTCTGGGTAATCAGTATGTAACCGGATTTGCCGGGAATCTGATTATGATCGTTTCATTCCTGACGTGCGGGCCGGCAACCGGCTTCACAGTCGCAGTTATTTCACCTGCGTGTGCATCGCTTGCCGGTTTTGGCCCCGCGTTCCCACCGCTTGTTCCTTTCGTAGCGCTGGGAAACGCAATGTTGATCGCAGCGTGGTTTTTCTTCGGTCTGCTAAATAAATCCAACAGGTCCGCTATGCGGCAGAAAATAATAAGTTACCTGATAGCGATAGCGGCAGCCGTCGTTAAGTTCTTGACCTTATACGCGGGCATCGTGAAAATCGCCGTGCCATATATACTTGACTTGAACGAAAAGCAGAGCGCAATGCTGGGATTGGCCTTTTCGTATCCCCAGATTATAACAGCAACGATAGGCGGTGTGTTTGCGCTTATCATTGTTCCTCCAATTCAAAAGGCGATCAACTCCCGAAACAGGTAGCCGGTATCGTGCAACAACGCCTCTCGAATCAACAGCGCCTCTCGAACCAACAGCGCCTCTCGAACCAACAGCGCCTCTCAAATCAACAGCGCCTCTCGAACCAATTGAGCGGCGCTGTTGATTTATGTAAAACCCAACCTGATATGCGCTAGGTAACCAGCGGTTACCCGGGTTATGGGTGCGGTATTCACCTCGCGCGCCGTCCCGTTTACTCAGTCACAAGCGAGTACGCGGAAATCTTGCGTATCCTCCATGATATAAGCATTGACACGGCGTATGACACGACTATCAGCGCGGCGCAGACTATTAATGTCTGTCCAAGCGGAGATGGAAGCTCGGTCTTAATGATACCCATGCCCCCGAGAAGCGCGCCCATCATCGGGTTCAGGCCGAAAAACCCGGCGAATCCCCCTACGACAGCCCCGACCAGAATAACCGGGGTCATGTTCAGCGTTATCTGGTTCATAAGCTGCAACGTTGTGAATCCCAGCGCCTTTTGAATGCCAAGCTCGCGCCGCTTGCGGAGGATCGTAGTCTTGATGACGATATACAGTGTCAGGGCGACGACGCACGCGGTGACCGCCAGTATCCCGATAGCGACAGCCGCGAAAATCCCGCTCATGGTATCAAGCATCGAGTCGAGCTGATCCTGCGAGTTGAGCACACCGTTAAAAATCTCGCCCTCAGAAGCCTCTACGTTCTTAATAAATGTTTTGACGTCTGCGCCTTCGTTAAGGTAGACATTATACCCGACAAACTCGAAGCCCGGCTGGATACCGGCGTATCCGTCTCCGGTGATCACGCCATTGAAACCGTTGGAATTCATATACTGCACGATCCCGCATACCGAGAATTCCCTCTCGTTGTCGCCGCTTTTTACCATAACCGTATCGCCGATACCTTTTCCGCTGACTTTCGATATCGAGGTTCCAAGCGCTATCTCATTGTTGCCGGCGGGGTAGCGCCCGCTGAGAAGCATCCTTCCTTCTATCTGCGAGCAGTCCTCCGCGACGACCGAAGAGATGCTTGTATCATCAATGAGCAACTGGACCGAGACCTCATAACCAAATGCTTTGCGGACATCGGAACGCTCAAGCATCCTTACCTTGAATGCGTCGCCGTCGACACCATTTTTCAGTTCAAAATTTACGTCCGGCAGTTCACCGAACAGCTCTCTTGCAAATCCGTCGCGCCCCTCGTTCATATTGTAATTCACGGCTATCCCCGCGACAGACGCCATTGTTACCGCCGCGACTATTATTGTGATTATGACCGCCTGTTTTTTGCTGCGTAAGAGCTGTTTCATTGCAAGCAGCACATTCAGCGGGGCTCGCGATTTATCCAGAGGAAGCGCGTTTTTCCTGAAACTGCGCGCCTTTGCGCCCCCGCGCAGGGCCGCTAACGGATGAAGCTTGTTTATCTTCCGCGCGGATAGCCAGGATATGATCGAAACAGCCGCCAGAACAAGTATCAGTGGCGCCAGCGCCGTCGTCAGCTCAAAACCCGGGTTCCAAACAAGGGCGATAAGAGGCCGCAGCGCCGTCGAAATAACGGGCAGTACTGTAAATGACAAAGCAACTCCAAGTATCCCGCCGACCAGAGCCACGCTCCCGAACTGCATCACGATCGACAATATCACCTGCCTGTTGCGATAACCGACGCTTTTCAGCGCGCCGATGTTCGTCATGCTTTCCTCAATGCTGTTTGATATACGGAAGTGGATAACAATAAGGCTTACGATAAGCAGTATGATCGAAAAAGCGGTCACGACCATCGCGGCTATAAGCGGTATAAACGTACGCGCCTGCTTCGCGTCGTCTATCAGCAAAGTAAAAACCAGTCCGTCTGTTGAAATATCCTTATTATAATCCGCCTGGAAGTAGACCGCGTCGTCCCTGTTTTCAAAACGCGCCGAGAGCAGTTCGTGGCCCCCGTCCGGAAATTGAGTCTCCATTGTTTCAAACATCTCGTCCGAAATGTAGTAACGGTGTATCGTATTCATCTGAGCGCCGAGCATAAGTTCCTCGGAGCCGCCGGCGACCGTGAAATCCAGTTCCGTCCCGGATAATGTGACGGTGAACCTATCGCCCAATTCATAGTTGCCGGACAGTATCATAAAGTACGGGATATAGATCGCGTCGCCTGTAAGCGGACGCGAGTCCCCGACCGGAGATGGCCTGTCCATCTTTTGGTTTTCACCCGTTTTCGCGAAGTACATAAACGCTACGTTTTTCACATTGTTTATTATATAGTCGCCGTATCCCCCGACGGTATGCTGCGTTTCTGTTTCGGCCACCCCGGGATAATTCGCGATATAGCCGGTTTGTTCATCAGTGGAAACGGCGCCGGCGTATATCGCCGTGAAGTGCGCCGAGTGAATCTCATCGATACGGTCCTCAAACAGAGCTCCTACGCCGAAATATAATACCAGCCCTATATTCAGCAGCATCGCCGCTATCAGTACAAACAGCAGCAGGCTGATCGTCTGGCTCTTGCTTTTACGGAGGTTCGCCCCCGCCAACATCCATATATTTTTCATGGTTATGACCATCCTCTCTTAGTAACGCAACTTGCGTACTCCCGTCCCCCGGCTCCTAACTCCTAGTTCCTAACTCCTAACTCCTGGCTCCTGGCTCCTGCGCCAGAGGCGCGCTACCACTCCATTTCCGCGAGAAACCCGCTAAGTCTGTCATTGCGCGCGTGATCGTCTCCGGCGTACCGGCCAAGCTCGCATTCGCCGCATATCACGCCGTCGCGCAGATACAGTACGCGGTTGCCGCGCCGTGCTGAGCGGAGGTCGTGCGTGACCATAACGACGCTCTGCCCTTTCGCGTTGACCTCGCTAAGCGCATCAAGGACTGCTTCGCCGTTTGCCGAGTTCAGCGCGCCTGTCGGCTCGTCGGCAAACACTATTTTCGGATCGTTTATAAGCGCGCGGGCGATACCGGCGCGCTGCGCTTCGCCGCCGGACACCTGCGACGGAAACTTGTTCCAAACATTCTCACCGAGATTCAGAAGCCCCAAAATCTGCTTCGCGCGCTTGGCGACTTCCTTGCGCTTTTTGTTTACCAGAAGCCCGCAGGCTATGATGTTGTCCAGTATGCTCATGTTATCGAGCAGGTACATCTGCTGGAAAACAAAACCGCAGTTGTCGCGCCTGAAAACAGCCAGCTTGTCGTTTGACAAACCTCCTATCTCACGGCCCGAGAAACTTATAGCCCCTTTCGTCGGCTTGTCCATACCTGACAGCGCGTAAAGCAGCGTGGATTTTCCCGCTCCGGACGGTCCCATGATGACTGTAAAATCGCCCTCGTATATCTCGACGTCGAGATTTTTCAGGACGTGCTGCAGATAGCTGCTCCCGTTGAACGTCTTGCATAGATTCTGCGTGGCAAGTATTGTGTTTGACATTGTTCTCTCCCCCGTTTTTATTCTGATCTCCGCCTAAACTGACGGTACGCTTATGGTCTCTTCAGCCGGAAATCATTTTTTATATTGCGGAGTATAACAAGCCAAAACTTAATTGTCTTGAATGGTTGGCTAAATGTTGGTAAACAATTTACTAAAGATTCATTAAAGATTGCTTAAACAGAAACTGACCGGCTATGACCCCATTGACCCTGCGCCGCCTTGATGGTATTATTCTAAAGACAGTTACGCCTGCAAGAGCGTTGCAGGCAACAGGAAAGGAATGATTGCATCTTGTTTATCAAGTTTATCTGCTGCGACGTTTTTACCCGGATCGCCTGCGATCTCGTCGCGAAATCCCCGCACATCATCGATTTGGAGTTTATACCCATGCTGAGCCATATCGAGCCTGAGAAATTAAAAAAGCTCATAGCCGAAAGGATCGACAAGAGCTTCAGCGGAACCGGGCGCAGCTATGACGCGCTTATACTTGGTTTCGGGCTGTGCGGCAACGCCGTCATCGGTTTGACATGCCCTGTACCGATGGTCATACCGAGGGCGCACGACTGCTGTACTATCCATATGGGCAGCAAAGAAAGCTTTGCCGCCGGCTTTGGCGACAGACTGAGCACGCGCTGGTGTTCGACCGGCTATTTTGAACGTACCGCCACGGAAGGCAGCGGATACCCGGGCGTTGAGCAGCTTTCGAATTATAAAACTTCGGCGGAGTACATCGGGTATGTCGAGCAATACGACGAGGAAACCGCAGACTACCTGTGGGAGACGCTGCATCCCGTAATAGAAACCGACGAAGCCATTTACATTAAGATCGACGGGTTTGAGTATTCTGATTCATTTGAGAGCTATAAATCATATGTTGAGAATCAGGGTATAGAACTTTTAACTGTCGATGGCGACATATCGCTGCTGCGGGCTTTGGTCAACGGCGACTGGGACGAGCAAAGATTCCTGACGATACCCCCCGGTAAAAAGATCGGCGGAGTTTACGATATGGACATTGTTATGAACGCCGCTGACCACTAGAGGACCACACCGATGGAATCTGATTATTATTCTGAACCTTTAAGCTTTGCGGCGAAAACACGCGGGTCGGATCAACCGTAATGTTCTCGGCATGATAATAAAGGAGCGGGTGCACAGCGTTTTGCACCCGCTCCTTTTGAAACATATAAATGCGAGTCAGGGTAAAAACATGAAACCTATTTGCCTCCGGCGCGTATCGACGCGTTTATTTCATCGATCGTCCTGTATTCGATGTTCAGCACCCCGCTGTAAGTGGTGCCCGCCTCATAAACCTCTGTATAATTGTCTTTCGTATAAAGGCGCAGCGGCATCGGGGTGATCCTCGGCATATTATTTGCGTCGAAACCTTCCTCGAAAATCATATGAATGAGCGTAATGACAGCCTTTGCTATCGCTATCGGGTTGTTATAACCGGTCGACATCAGCTTACCGTCCCTCACCAGCTCCAACGCGTGCGTATCTCCGTCGGCCGGAGTCACGATCCGGATGCTGTCCGTGAGGCCGCGCTGCTCCAGGACCTTTATCGAACCGGCGCCCATCTGGTCGTTTTCAGACAAGATAAGAGAGACGCCGGGATTGGCTGTCAGTAAGTCCTCGGTCGCGGTCATTCCCTCGACTTCCGCCCACTCGCCATTGGCAATACCCATGATCTTGGCGTCATATTTACTCATATCGGCTTTACCGGTGCTTACCAGCTCGTTGTAGTATTGATATCCTTCCAGCATAGCGTCTTCCCAGTATGGTTTTGCCTCGCCGCGCATCTCCTGCTTGCCATACACCCATCCCGCGAGCATTCCGTTTATACGGGGGTTTGTGACGGCATGGCCCAGGATACCGGCAATCATGACTATTTCGATCGGCTCATTGTACAGTTTCGCCGCGAACTGCCCCGCAAGGAAAGCTCCGTTGTAGTCAATGGGCGACACTGTCGTTATGACCGGCACGTCTTCTTCGAAAGGAACCACGGAAATGACGGGGATACCGGCGGCGACCGCTCTCTCTACGTCGGGGATCTGCCCTTTGTAGTCCGCAGGGTTCAGCACGATGATATCTACTCCCTGCGATATGAGGGCGTCAACACTGGCGGATACGGCGGTGTAATCGAATGGGATGGAAGGAACCAGATATCTGAGATCATAACCATACTCGGCGCAGTAAATCTCCGCGCCCTGCTGCAGACCCGCGAAGAAATCGCTCACCATCGCCACTTCCGCCCAACCGACGACAACATTCGACTTCTGCTCAACGTGATCCAGCGCTTTATAAATACCGGAACGGTCTTTTTGGATCGGCGCCCCGACCCCGTTCAGCGCGTTATCCGTCAGAGCATGCGTGTAAATCTCGTGTTTGCTGAGCTCATCCGGCGTCAGGATTTTGTCGTCGTTGTCCGGAGCCGGAGCCGGAGCCTGGCTTTGCGGCTGGGAAGGCGACTCCGAAGGCGCCGTTGTGCCGCTGTCTTTGTTGCAGGCTGCAAGGCTTAAGACGATTAAACAGACAAGGATAATTGCAGTTACTTTTTTCATTTTGGATATCTCCTTTACTTTTATTACAGCGTAATAATACGTTAAATTCGTGAAAAATGCAAGAAAATAATTAGCTCGATATTTCTCCGCCGATGTGTTATGATGCGAGTTGAGCAAATATGGCCGGGTAATAACGCCGCGCCGTGGCAAGAAACTCCGGAGTCGTGGGGGTGATTATGTTGGACAGTCAACCAAATATAAATGAAGTTGAAAACAAGCTGGACATGCGCGGGATATATAAAAGTTTCGGCGGTATCCACGCTTTAAAAAATGTGAACCTCAGCGTAAGAAAAGGCGAAATACACGCTTTGGTCGGTGAGAACGGCGCGGGCAAGTCAACTCTGATGAAAATCCTTTCCGGCGCGTACACAGCCGACGAGGGGCAGATTTTCATCGACGGCAAGAAAATCCATTTCAACAACCCGATGGACGGAATACGGCAAGGCATATCCGTTATCTACCAGGAACTTGCCTTAATGGGCGACCTTACTGTGGCGGAGAATATTTTTATTGACAACCTCAATGAGGGCAAACGAATAATCAATTGGAAGAAGCTGCACGGTGAAACGCAAAGACTTCTCAATGAACTCGACTTCGGCCATATCCCTGCCAATAAGGAAACAAGGAAGCTCAGCGTCGCTTACCAGCAGATCGTCGAGATCTGCAAGGCGCTTTCACGTAATTCAACGATCCTTGTTCTGGACGAACCTACTTCTGTCCTGTCCGCCAAAGAAGCGGAACAACTGTTCGGGCTGCTTCGCCGCTTGCGGGAGAACGGTACGTCTATTATATACATTTCACACAGACTAGATGAAATATTCGCCATTTGTGACCGGGCGACCGTACTCAGGGACGGCGAAAATGTCGATACTGTGGAAATATGCGATATCGACGAAAGGAAGCTGGTCAACATGATGATCGGCCGCGAGCTCACATATTATTTCCCCTCCCGGCAGTCAAAAATAGGTGAGACCGTATTCGAAGTAACCGATATCAGTTGCGGGAACACTGTAAAGAACGTTTCATTCTACGTGAAGAGAGGCGAAGTACTCGGCATTTCCGGCCTGGTCGGCTCAGGCCGCACCGAGGCGCTGATGGCGATACTGGGTGAAGATAAAAAGGACGGCGGCAGTATCCGTATAAATGACCGCGAAGTGCATATACGTTCGCCGATAGATGCGCTTAAAGCCGGGCTCTCGTTGCTCCCCGAGGATCGAAAAACACAGGGCGTCTTCTTAAACATGCCGATAAGTCACAATATTTCAATCAGCGGTTTAAAGAAATTAAGCAACGCGGCCGGCGTGATAAACCGAAAAAAAGAATATTCCATGGTGGAGAGTCTGGTCGATAAATTACATATCAAACTCAGAAGCCCTCAGGATGACTGCTCCAGCCTTTCCGGAGGCAACCAGCAAAAAGTGGCTATTTCGAAACTCCTGGGCGCAGACTGCAGCGTTTTACTTTTTGACGAACCTACCAGAGGCGTCGACGTCGGCGCGAAAATCGAGATATACAAGATAATAAACGATCTGGTCGGCGAAGGTTACGCGATCATAATGATATCCTCGGAAATGCAGGAAATCATAGGTATGTGCGACCGTGTCGCAGTAATGCGTAACGGCGAGATCGCGGGTGAACTCACAAAAGAAGACATAACTGAAGAAAACTTGATAAACCTGTCAATGGGGGTATTGGATCAATGAGTAAAAAATCTGCCGGGGTACAACAGCTAAAAGGGTTCTTTATACGAAATAACAGCTTTTTTATCCTTTTACTCCTAATAATAATTTCAGCGATCCTATCTCCGGTTTTCCTGACTAAGCAAAATGTTTTTAATGTCATGCGGCAACAGGTCCCCATAGCGCTTTTGGCAATCGGCGCGTTGTTGGTTATCCTTACAGGCGGGATTGATCTCTCAACAGGCGCTATTCTGGCGATTTGCAATATAGTTATCGCTTATCTGATGAATAACAGCGGGATGGAAACATACGGCGGCATTACAATTGCGATCCCGGCAGCGATCCTCGCAGGCGCCGTTGTGGGCGGCTTTAACGGGATGCTCGTTTCTTACCTCAGGCTGCCGGCGTTCATAGCGACTTTAGGTACTATGACTATGATAAGAGGCATAGCGTACATGATCACCAGGGGTTCGCCGATCCGCCCGTCCATCGATCCTGTCGACGCCCCCGGCAGCGCCGCCTTATACCGGTTCGGGCAATCCGGAGATCCGATAATAGGGATGCCCTGGGCTGTCTGGGTAGTGATAATCATCGTAATCTTTTTCTGGCTGCTGATGAAATATACCGCGTTCGGACGCCTTATTGTGGCAACGGGCAGTAACCAGACTGCCGCCAGGCTCGCGGGAGTTAATGTCAGAATACACAGGTTCGCGGCATACACGATTTGCGGAGCGCTTGCCGGCCTTGCAGGCGTTATGCTGATGGCAAGGGCGGGGATCGCGACGCCCTCGTTGGGGAGCGGTTTTGAGCTTGACTCTATAGCTGCCGTCGTGATCGGAGGCGCGTCGCTTTCGGGCGGTAGGGGAAAAGTAATCAATTCTATCATAGGCGTTTTTATCCTGGCGCTGATCGGGAATATCATGAATCTGCTTAGCGTCCCGGCATACCCCCAGCAAGTCATTCAGGGCGGGATCGTAATACTGGCTGTGCTTATGAGCCTCAGTACGGACAAGTAGTGTTCCGTGAACAGTGCGGCAAACGGCTGAAAAATGGAGCGTTACTATCGGAGGTTCAAGGGTATGGAAAACATCAATGGTTGAGGACAGCCAGGCTGTAAGAGCGACAGTTTCCAGGCTAAGGGCAAAGATGACCGGCAGCGGGTACACCATAACCTCGC
>Ga0082212_10009812_pt1 | contig 12308 bp, 12 predicted proteins | sample TergutNt197P3_FD_71548 | JGI IMG/M metagenome (GOLD analysis project Ga0082212, IMG submission 71548) | Neocapritermes taracua P3 segment gut microbial communities from Petit-Saut dam, French Guiana - Nt197 P3 | ecosystem: Host-associated > Arthropoda: Insects > Digestive system > Gut ... | reverse complement strand
GCTCGAGCTCATACTGTTTCCCATAATAGTCACCGCGATCGTGTGCTGGATCCTCCCCGCGGCGACCCCGCTGATAGGGGCGCTGATGGGGGGCAACCTGCTGAGGGTATCCGGCGTGGCGGAAAGGCTGTCGAAGACCGTGCAGAACGAAATGATGAACATAGTCACGGTATTCCTCGGGATATCAGTCGGGGCGACGGCGGGCGCGGAAAGGTTCCTCGCCGTGGACACGGTCATAATCATCCTTATAGGGTTGCTGGCGTTCTGTTTCTCCACCTTCGGCGGGATCATGTTCGGGAACTTCATGTGCAGGGTCACAAAGGGGAAGATCAACCCGCTCATCGGCTCAGCCGGGGTTTCGGCAGTGCCTATGGCGGCCAGGGTATCACAGAAGGAAGGCCAGCGGGCAAACCCGTCGAACTTCCTTCTCATGCATGCTATGGGTCCTAACGTCGCCGGAGTCATCGGCTCAGCAGTAGCCGCCGGTTTCCTTCTCGCGGTGTTCGGGCGCTAATCACCATTCATAACGCCAATAACGTCAGGGATAATAAGCGTCGCTTCAGTTTTTGACTGGATATCTTCGACCGTGACGCCGGGGGCAAGCTCTTTGAGGACTATGCCGTCGTCTGTGATTTCCATTACACCGAGTTCAGTCACGATAAAGTTGACGACGTTAACGGCTGTCAGCGGCAACGCGCATTTTTTCAAAATCTTCGGCGAGCCGTCCTTCTGTGTATGCTCCATTGCGATGATGACCTTCTTAGCTCCGATGACGAGGTCCATCGCACCGCCCATACCCGGGACAAGCTTGCCGGGAACAAACCAGTTTGCAAGGTCTCCGTGCTCGTCCACCTCCAGCGCGCCGAGTACGGAGACGTCTACATGCCCACCCCTTGCCAGCGTGAAACTGAACGAACTGTCAAAAGCCATAGCGCCGGGGACAAATGTGATTGGCATGCCGCCGGCATTGACCATATCCTTATCCTCTTTGCCCGGTTCCGGGGTCGGCCCGATGCCGATGAATCCGTTCTCTGAATGCAGCATGACATTCTTTTCGGGTGGGAGGTAGTTAGCGACGAGTGTGGGCAGGCCTATGCCAAGGTTGCCAAGGTCGCCTGTTTCAAAGAAATCCGCCGCCCTCTTTGCAATAAAATTACGTATATCAGTCATAAAACTACATCCCCTTTATTAGCATATCTACGACCGCGCCCGGCGTTGCGACCATATCCGGGTCGAGTTCGCCGACCTCGACGATCTCCTCTGCTGAAACTACGACAAAGTCCGCGGCCATAGCCATCAATGGATTGAAGTTGCGCGACGCGCCCCTGTATATCAGGTTGCCGGACGTATCTGCTTTCCATGCGTGAAGAAGCGCGATCTCAGCCCTGATAGGCAGTTCCAGAAGATACTCCCTGCCGTCCACCGTCAGCTTCTGCTTACCCTCTTCAACTATGGTGCCAACGCCCGTCGGCGTTAAAAACCCTCCGAGCCCGGAACCTGCCGCCCGCACTCTTTCGGCAAGGGTGCCCTGCGGGACGAGTTCATACTCTATTTCTCCGGCGTTCATCTGCCTACCGGTCTCTTTGTTCGTGCCGACATGCGTCGCTATCAGCTTTTTTATGCGCTTTGCGACGATAAGCTTTCCGATACCCGTGTTGATAAAGCCTGTGTCGTTTGCTATTACGGTGAGATCGATGATTCCTTTGTCCAGTATGGCGTCGATGAATGTCTCCGGCGTCCCGGCGGACATGAACCCGCCTATCATCATAACCTGTCCGTCATGGAATTTCGCTGTGATCTCGTCAAGCGTTCTTACTTTATTCAAGGAATACACTCCTTCTGGTAGTTATTTATCACTGTCCGGCCGGCATTCGGTAATCATCCGTGTGCTTTCCGGGCAGAAGAATTTATTTTAGCCCCAAATAATTCGATATGACCATTCTCTGAGCTTCGCTGGTTCCTTCATATATCTCTGTGATTTTAGCGTCGCGCATGAAACGCTCAAACGGATATTCGCGCATGTATCCGTAGCCGCCCACAAGCTGCAGGCAGCGGCGGGTGACTTCGGTGGCGGTTTCAGAGGCAAAAAGCTTTGCTTGCGCCGCCAGGTGGGAGAACGGCTCCTTATCTTGCTTCGCCTGCGCGGCGCGGCAAATGAGCAGGCGCGCAGCTTCGACCCTGGTGTACATATCCGCAAGCTGGAACTGAGTGTTCTGGAAATGGCCTATGGGCTTGCCGAACTGCTCGCGCTGGGTCACGTATTTCAAGCACTCTTCAATTGCGCTCTCCGCAATGCCAAGTGCCTGCGCTCCGATACCGATGCGCCCGCTGTCGAAAGTGGTAAGAGCCTGGTAGTAGCCTCTGTTCAACGTTCCGAGGAGATTCTCCTTTGGGACTATCATATCTTCAAATATCAGTTCGCAAGTGGAGGACGCGCGGATGCCCATCTTGTTCTCTTTCGCGCCGAGCCTGAAGCCAGGCGTGTCTTTCTCAAAAATGAACATCGAAATGCCCCTGTGTGCTTTCTCCTTATCCGTAACCGCTGTAATCACGAATGTATCTGCATATCCTGCGTTGGTAATAAATATCTTAGTACCGTTGATCAGCCAATGGTCGCCTTTGTCCACGGCTGTAGTCTTCTGGTTGGCGGCGTCCGTTCCCGCGCTCGGCTCCGTAAGACCGAAAGCGCCAAGCCGCTCCCCCATGACCAGCGGAGTCAGAAACTTCTTTTTCTGCTCATCGGTACCGTACTCATTGATAGGCCCGCAGCAAAGCGAACAATGCGCGGACACAGTGATACTCGTGCTTGCGCAGTGCCTGGCGATTTCCGCGCATGAAGCGATATACGTGACATAACTCAAACCGGAACCGCCGTATTCCTCCGGGAACGGCAGCCCCATTATGCCCATCTCTCCAAACTTCTTGATAGTCTCGGACGGAAAACGCTCCTCCTCGTCAAGCTGCGCGGCTATAGGCTGCACTTCCTTCAGACAAAATTCGCGGACCATGTCGATAATATCCTGATCCTCCGGTGGATGCTTAAAATCCATTGATACACCTTCCTTTGCTCATCATGCTCATGTTCGTATACATTTCAAACACACCTATAATAATAAGACATACGTGAGATGTCAACCCAAAAAATATGAAACTAATGTGTAACACAGTGGTTACTTAAGCAACTACTTCAGCTTTGCGTATACTGCACAGTAAAGCGCGCATCGGCCAGCCGCCGGTCACAGGATCGAGCATATCGGCGTCGTCTGACGGCGTCAGCACATTGCAGTTGGACTCCCAAAGCCCGCCGAGCCACGGCTCGCGGTGCGGAAGCTCCGGATACCACCAGTGGCTTTGAACATTTATCACTCGCGGATCGATCTCGTCTGAGACTCGCGCTTTCTGCCGTATGACCCCCTTTGGCGTCTCCACAAACACCCAGTCGCCGTCGCTGATACCATGCTTCGCGGCAGTCTCATAATGAATATCCATCAGCGGCCAGGGATACTGCTCGCGGGTGCCTATGCCCGGCTCCCTGTTCTCGGAGTGGAACATCGGCCTGAAATTGCCGCCAGTTATAAGTATATAAGGGTACTCCGCTGCAAGCTCCGGTGTGGAATACGGGCTGATCGGCGGTTCCTCGTAATACGGCAGCGGATCATAGCCGAGTTTTTCCAGTACATTGGAATACAACTCGATCCTGCCCGAAACCGTCGCAAATCCCGTCTGTTTCCCCGTTTGCGGATTGATTTTGTCATATGTCCATGGCTCATCGCTTTTTATCACATATGTTTTTGTTGCGGCCTCCTTGAAACTCAACCCGATCGGCTTCAAGCGATAATCAGCAAAGTCCGCCTCGTCAGTCCACGGAAAGTGTTCCCCGAACCCAAGCCGCTCCGCCAGCCCCTTCCACATAAGGTATTCCTCCCGCCGCTCCCCAAGAGGCGCGACGGCGCGTTCCGAGACCTTCATTGACGGTGAAAAATCCTCATGCGTCTCGCACATAGGCTTTTCAAGTTTGCTTGCGGCAGGCAGAACATAATCGGCCAGCATTGCCGTCGGCGTCATAACAAGCTCGCTCACGACAGAAAGTTCGAGGTTAGGGCTCTTAAGCGCTTTGTAAACGAGTTTGGTATCCCCGGCATTCAGCAGAGGATTGCTGCCCCATGTGATATTCGCCGTGACAGGGTATGGATCCCGGTCGATGATCGCTTTCCATATCAGCGGTTGCACTGAGAGGAAACTGTGCGCGCTCTGCGGAAACGGGACGCCATATGTTTCTTCATACAAAGGCGCCATCAACTCGTAGCCGGGCCAAGTCATGAGCTTGAACCTGTCTGCGCCGATTTGCTTCTTCCGCTGCTGGACAGGCAGAGCCTCCACCATCTGAAGCATGGAGTCACGAATTGCGAACGCCCCGTTGATTCTCGGCCCCGGCCCCTCGGCTGTCTCGCCGCCGCCAACCTTCAGGTTCCCTGTCAATGCGCGCAGGCAAACGCGAGCCTGCTCGACGCGGACAGCATTCCGGCCCAGCATGTCAGTAGACGAAGCATCTTTCATTTCCGCGGGGAAGTTGGTCGCGTACATACGGGCGGAGTCAATGATTTGCTCCTTGGGTATCCATGTGATTTCGCTCACCTTTTCCGGCGTGTACTCAGCAGCACGCGCTTTGAGCTCATCGAACCCGAACGTCCAGTCGCGCACGAACTCCTTGTCATATAGTCCTTCGCTGATTATCACATTAATCCAGCCCATTAGAAGCGCCGTATCCGTGCCGGGGCGTATCTGCAGCCACATATCGACGTCGTTGCCGATTGAGGTCTTTCTGGGGTCGATGAGGATGATCTTCACTTTCCCCTCGTCATGGAGCTTCTTCATGCGGCTCCAGGCCAGCGGCGCGGTCTGCCCCATCTCATTGCCATGTATAACAGCGCACTTAGGGTCTATACCGTGCCTGCCCCCCTGCGCTGTGCCTATCAGCGCGAGCGAGAGCGCCGTCGTATTGCAGTGGCATATCGTACCGGCGCAGCCTATGTTGGACGGATTGCCGAATAGGTTGAGGAACCTTGTACGGATGCTGTAAATATCGCTGCGGTATGTACCCTCAGTCACAGCAAGCGTTTCGGGGCCGTATTTGTCTTTCAGGCTTTGTAGTTTTTCCGCGATCTCGTCCAGCGCCTGATCATAAGATATCTCCTCCCAGCGCCCTTCTCCGCGTTCACCCACGCGCTTGAGCGGCTTTTTTATCTGTATATCGCTGTAAAGCCACTTAATATGATGCGGCAGCCTGTCAGGGCAGCCCTTGTTCGGCGATGGATAATCCGGGTTCGGGCTCAGGCTGACAAGTCTTCCATTCTCACGTTTCGCAATCAAGCCGCAATACATCTTGCACCCCGGCGAAGCCCAGCACACGACCTGGCTCGTCTCTATGTTTTTCTCCGCCATTTATCATCACCTCCTATATTACTAATTTTCATATAGTATACATTACTATGCCGATCAAGGTCAATAGTTGCATTAATCACATAGTTGCATTAATAATACTCATAAGATACAATCAAGCAGGTTACGTTAAGAGGGGGTGCAGAAAATGATCATATTACCGGCAATTGATTTATATAAGGGCGAAGTCGTCAGGCTTGTACGCGGCGATTATGCGCAAATGACTGTTTACAACAGCGACCCCGCCGCCGTGGCGCAGAGTTTCAAGAACGCCGGAGCGGTTTATATGCATGTCGTCGACCTTGAAGGCGCCCGCAATGGTACGCCCGCCAACCTGGAAGTCATCAAACGCATAGTCGCGCAAAGCGGTATGAATGTGGAAGTTGGCGGCGGTATACGCACAGCGCAGACAATAGAGACGTACCTTAACGCAGGTGTGAAGCGTGTTATACTCGGTACAGCCGCAGCTTCGACCCCGGGGTTCACCCGTGAAATGGTCGTAGCGTTCGGCGAAGCGATCGCTGTTGGTGTGGACATAAAGGACGGGCGTGTCGCAATAAAGGGCTGGACAGAGCTGTCGGAGCTGGACGCCCTTGAATTTTGCATAGAAGCTGAGAGCTTCGGCGTCCGGACGCTGATATGCACCGATATCTCAAAGGACGGCATGCTCGGCGGCACAAACATCGGTCTATACCGCGAAATGCGTGAAAAACTGTCGGTCAGCCTCATCGCGTCGGGAGGAGTAAGCTCGGTTGATGAAATAACCGCCCTGTCGGAGCTCGGCATGGACGGAGCGATAATTGGAAAAGCGCTGTACACGGGCAATGTAGATTTGGCGGAAGCGATCAACAAATGTAAGGGGTTATAAGAAAAATGATTACTAAGAGGATCATTCCTTGTTTGGACGTCAAGGACGGGCGTGTTGTGAAGGGCGTTAATTTTGAGGGGCTGAGCGATGTTTCGTCGCCCGTTGAGCTTGGTAAGCTGTACAGCGATAGCGGTGCGGATGAGCTCGTTTTTTATGATATTACAGCCTCCAGCGAGGGGCGCAAGCTCTTCACCGACGTACTCAGGCAAGTCGCGGAATGTATCTTTATCCCGTTGACCGTAGGCGGTGGCATAAACACGCTCGATGATTTCGACAGAGTGCTCAAATGCGGCGCGGACAAGGTTAGCGTGAACTCAGGCGCCATAAAAAACCCGGAACTGATCAGTGACGCCGCTAAGAGATACGGCAGCCAATGCGTCGTGTTGTCGGTCGACGTCAAGCGCGTGGACGGAGCGTTCCGCATTTTTGCGCGCGGCGGGCGCGACGACGCCGGGCTCGATGCTATCGAGTGGATAAAGCGCGGCGCCGGCATGGGCGCCGGAGAGCTTGTCGTCAACAGCATGGACACTGACGGCGTGAAAAAAGGCTTCGATCTGCCTTTGCTCGAAGCCGTGTGCGAAGCTGTATCTATCCCCGTTATCGCCTCTGGCGGCGCGGGGTGCGTCGATGATTTTATCGAATTATTCAAGACTCTGCCAAAGGTCGACGCCGGCCTTGCAGCGTCGATTTTCCACTTCGGCGAGGTCGCGATCCCCGACTTGAAAATCGCGCTGCGCGACCAAGGGATAAATGTCAGGGTATAGCGCAGGATATCCCAGGATGACGCTAGACTGCTGGTTTTAGTTATCTTAGCAACAGCACAACCAGGTATGTACCAAGCCAAAGCAGACATGATGAGATGTACAGCAAGTTGAAAGTTTTCTTGCTTTTCTTATTCTTCTGTTTGCCCAGCGGGTCTTTCATTGTTGTAATCAAGTTGATGATGTTCCCCGCCATAACAACGATTAGTCCGGCGCTTGCCGCTCCTTTGCCAATAAGCCCGGCAATGCAGAAAATGTTCAGCACAGCCGACGCGAAAATCAGGCAGATGAACAAATACGGGAAGTACTGTGAAAACTGCCTTTTGCTCATATTTACAGGCGGTTTTTCAGGAATCATATCAGCGGTGTTACCAGCGTACCGATGCCATCGATACTCACCTTGACTACGTCGCCCGGCTTCAGCCAGACGCGGTCTTCTTTTTTTCTGCCCTGTATCACGCCGTCAGGCGTCCCTGTGAAAAGCAAGTCTCCGGGGCTAAGCGGGAAATATTTGGATGCTTCGCTCAGCGCAACATGGCACGGGAAAATCATGTCTGAAGTGTGGCTGGACTGCACGGTCGCTCCGTTAACATCGCAGTATATGCCGTTGTTCTTGCGCGGGTCAAAGCTCTCGCGCGTAACGATATACGACCCCACCGGGGCGAACCCGGGCAGCGCTTTCCCGGCAAGCCACTGTGAGGAGAGGAACTGGCTGTCCCTGGCACTCAGATCATTGCCGCAAGTGTAACCGCAGATATAGTCGTCCGCCTCTTCTGCGGTAATATTGTGAGCATGCCTGCCGACGACGACCACCAGCTCAGCTTCATAATCGTAACGCTTCAGCCACGGCGGCAAAGCCACAGGCTGTTTGTGGGCGCTGAGCGCATCGTCGAACTTGCTGAAGAATATCGGATATGACGGCGCTTCGCCCCCTGTCTCTTCCGCATGGCTCTTGTAGTTGAGCCCCTCGCAGATGATCTTCTTCGGCGCAGTCGCAGGCAGAAATTTCAGCCCTTCCTCACTCAGTGAAGGCGGAGCTTTCTTCTGCATTTCAGCGGCAATCCGGGCAAGCATCTCAGCTCCTCCGGAGATAATGTCGTTCATGCGCGAAGGAAAACCCATCGCCGTGACATTGACGACCCCCTCATCCATCTTGACGCCGACGCACGGCCGACCATTGATTTCGATGCTGCATAGTAACATATCTTTTGTCCTTTCTGTGTTATTAGAAGACGCTGAATAATTGCCCTTCTGAGTGCAGGATTTAGTGAGGCCGTAAAGCAATGAGTTCGTTTACGCGCTCCGGGCCGAGCGTACGGTCGAAACCCAGCATCCTGGAATACATGGCTACTGTGGCGGTATATTCTACGCTTTCCATCCTGAATAGCGCCTGCATAACGTTATCCCCCCAAGTTACAGCGCCGTGATGCTCTAGCAGCGCGCCGTTATACTCACAGCAGTATTCGGCAGCGCCGTCAGCGAGTTCTTGCGAGCCGGGTTTGGCATATGATGCGACAGGAATAACGCCCAGCATCATAACTGATTCCTGTAAAAACGGCTTATCAAGCGCGACGCCCGCCGCCGCAAACGCCGCCGCAACGGGCGGGTGCGCATGGCACACAGCTTTTATGTCGGGCGATTTTCTGTAAATCGCAAGATGCATCAATATTTCTGATGACGGCTTCAGGCGTCCTGCACTGTGTCTGCTGCCAACAGCGCTATCATCCCCGTCGCCGCGACCCGCGAAATCCCCTCCGTCCCCGGTGACATTCCCGTTAATGTCCAGCCTGACAAGCATATCCTCAGTCAAAAACCCCTTAGAAACGCCGCTTGGCGTCGCAATAATCACATCGTCCGATATCCTCGCGCTCAAATTCCCGTCGCTGGCGCTGATATATCCCCTCATGTACATCCGCTTTCCCGCTTCAACAATATCGCGGCGGGCGCATTTTTCGTCGCTCACGTCAGTCCACCTCAAAAACAATACGGCGCCCGGAAAATGCCGTTTTCAGTTATTATTGCAGTAATGAGACTGCTGTCCGTCACATCAAAAGCGGGATTATAGCACTTCACGCCTTCCGGCGCAACTGGCTTTTCGAAGAACATCCGCGCGATCTCCTGCGGCGGGCGCTGCTCTATTACGATATCCGCGCCGGTCTCGCAGTCGGGGTCGATAGTAGAAGAAGGGCAGAACACATAAAATGGGACGTCATAGTGCTTAGCGAGAATCGCAACGCCGCTGGTGCCGATCTTGTTCGCGGCGTCGCCGTTTCGCGCGACGCGGTCACACCCGACAAAAACAGCGTCGATTTTCCCTTCGCTCATAACGATACTCGCCATATTGTCGCAGATAAGCGTGCAGTCCACTCCGGCGTTCATGAGCTCATAAACAGTCAGACGCGCTCCCTGCAGCAGCGGGCGAGTCTCATCACAGAAAACCCTCAGACGCATCCCGCGCTCATGCGCAAGGAGGATCGCGCCAAGTCCCGTACCATACTTCGACGTTGCAAGAGGCCCTGCGTTGCAATGCGTCAAAATACCGGACCCGTCGCGGATCAGCGACAGCCCATGTTCGGAGATCGCGCGGCACATATCTATATCTTCCTGCTGTATCGCCAGAGCCTCATCTCTCATAGCATCCGGTATATCCTGCGCCGGCGTTCCCGCGAGCTCCACGATAAGCATCTCCATACGCTTTAGCTGCCGCGCAAGATTCACGGCTGTCGGGCGCGCGGAACATAAATATGAGCTGAACGCCATAGCCTCAGCCGTGAAAGACTCATAGTCACTATACTCAACCGCTTTGCGGCGCATATGCACATACAGAGCAAACGCCGCAAAAATTCCGATTGCCGGCGCTCCCCTGACTCTCAGCATTGCAATAGCCTCAAACAGCTCCTCAGCCTCGCTCAGTTCAAGGAGCACAGTCTCGTTCGGGAGCAGCGTCTGGTCCAATACAACGACCGCCGTCCCCTCCCCGTTCAAACGCACATTCTCAACATATTCGCCGCTCATTTAACCTCACAAGCCATTAGGTAATTTCTAATTACTTAGGTAACCACTGATCAATTCCCGCAGTCCTCGTCTTCACTATATACTGTATCCTGGCTCCTGAATCCTACGCTCTTTAGCGCGTTAGCCCGTCCACTCGCTGTGGAGGATCAGCGTCAGCATGAGCGCTCCGTCGTACTCCTCAAAGCCAAGACGCAGGCTGCTCCAATCCGGATCGTCGGCAGTATATCTCTCGCCGCCTGTTATATGGAAATCGACAAACCTGGCATCCGGAAATATCTCCTTCATATTTTCCAGCGCATTCCCGCTCCTTACAACATGGTTGACGCCGATAACAGACGCTGTTGTGTAATCCTTGCCAAAGACAAATTTGTTGATATAATCGTTTGGAGTCATCTCGATCGGCTCGCCGCCGGAACTGTAAACACCCCATACATAGACATTTGAATCAGTTGAAAAAGAAGCGATCTGATCAGCCCGGAAGCACTTGTTTGCAGAAAGGTTGATAGTCGAGCTCGGAGAAAACACAACGCCGTACTCCGGATGGACATACCCCGACAGGGCCTCGTAGTCTCCGGCTTTGATATCTTCTATTATATCAAATGCCAGCGCAATCAGTTCCTCATTGCTGGCATTGTTATGCGGTAGAGGCTTCGAATGTATATTACCGAAAAGGCTGAATCCTGTTACCCAAAAAACTGCGCCAGAAATCACAATGCCGGCAATTAAGCCGGCTAATATGGGAAGTATGCGCATTAAAAGCTTTTTCATACAAATCACCCCGCAAGCGCAGCACCAGTGCTGCGCGCAGCGCTAGTCTAACGGACGGCTGAAATAATTGCAACAACAAAAATTAACAAAATGAAAACATAGTGTGAAACACTTGACAACAAGAACGGACAGTGCTAGATTATGTTTAGCACTCAAAGTCAGAGAGTGCTAAAAGTGGGGTACGCCGATGAATCTCAGCGAGCGGAAAAAAGAGATTTTGCGCGCCGTCGTCGAGCAGTTCGTAGAGACGGTAGAGCCGGTGGGATCAAAGACTGTCGCCGCCGAACTGGGTTCGTCCTTTTCGTCTGCAACCATTCGCAACGAAATGGCGGAGCTCGAAGCCATGGGTCTTCTGGAACAGCCTCATACCTCCGCCGGAAGGGTGCCGTCGCCGCTCGGGTACCGCTTGTACGTAAACGAAATCATGCGCAAGCACAAGCTGTCAAACGACGATACCCGCGAGATAAACAACGCTCTTAAAGGCAGCGCCCCCGTCCAGGAACGCATCCTTGACGAAGCTGGCAGCCTCGCGTCCAGGATGACTACATACCCGGCATACGCGCTAGCCTCAGTCACAGGTATCGTTAGCGTGGCGAGGTTCGATATCATATATGTGGACGCTTATACATTCATAATTGTCGCACTTATGAATAACGACACAGTCAAAAACAAGCTGATCCACCTTACCGCCCCAGTAGGGCAGCCGTTTCTGACTAAGCTGGCTACAGTGTTCAATGCGAGCTTCACTGGCATCCCGGAGGAGCGTATAACGACAGAACTCATCGTATCCACCGAGCGCGCCGTCGGAGACTCAACAGGCATCGTCGCGGCTATCGCGGGCTTCACGATCGAGCTTTTATACGAGTCAAAATCAAGCCAGGCGCATGTCGCCGGAGCGATGAACCTGCTAAACCATCCCGAATACCGCGACGTCGGGAAAGCGCAGCGCCTGCTTCGCTATCTTTCGGACGATAACGAACTAGCGAAGCTCCCGTCACCTGAAACAGCAGGAGAAATTAAAATTACGATCGGCCCGGAGAATCTGGCTGACGAACTGCGCGACTCCAGCGTCATGGCGGTTAGATACGATGCAGGCGGCGAGCTCCAAGGATTGATAGGCGTTGTCGGTCCCACGAGAATGGACTATTCAAAAGTGGCTGCGCGGCTCACATACATAGCCCAGGGTCTTAGCTGGCTCCTCGCGGGGAGCGATCTGCAGAATATCAACTCAAAAGCGAAAAACAGCAAATTAGGAGATGACGACATTGGCAAAGACGAGTAAGCAACCGGACAAGGAACGCTCCAACCCGGAGCAGGAAACAGCGGAAGACATGCAGGAGGCAACCCCGAAAACGCACAGCCGGGAAGACTCTGAAGCGGAGGGCCAGGCTGATTCTGCAAGCGGCGGCAATAACGAAGACACTGTCAAAAGCGGCTCCGGCGAAGCATGTGATGAT
>Ga0082212_10009811_pt1 | contig 12309 bp, 8 predicted proteins | sample TergutNt197P3_FD_71548 | JGI IMG/M metagenome (GOLD analysis project Ga0082212, IMG submission 71548) | Neocapritermes taracua P3 segment gut microbial communities from Petit-Saut dam, French Guiana - Nt197 P3 | ecosystem: Host-associated > Arthropoda: Insects > Digestive system > Gut ... | reverse complement strand
AGTGGGGTTCCTGCCGCGAATCTTCTACTTTTTGTCCCAAAATCGAACTTACGGGCGATTTTTGCACCGTTTTTTCCTCCAAAAGACATAAATCGCTTGTTTTGGCAGATGAAACCGCAAAAAAACTACCCGCAACTTCGTTTTTGGGACATTTTTTCATAATTTTCTGTATATTTGCAACGTGTCAAAGGAATGAAGGAAAGAAGGGAGGAAGGAGGAAGGAAAGGAGGGAAAGAAGGAAAGGAGGGGACGAGGGAAGGGAAAAAGTTTGTTGCTTCGCTCGATTGTGTTCCGGTCTGCCGTCCCCATTGTCTTCCTTCCCCATTGTCCACAAGACGCAGGAACCGTCCGAATCACAATCTCTTACCAGGTTTCCAGGAGGGAAGGGAAGGGAGGAAGGGGAAGGGGAGGGAAGGGAGGGAAGGAAGGCAATTCCCGGTTATAACCGACTGGGATGTTTGCTTTTTCAGTGGTTTCGGACGGTGAGGGGGTAAAAGTGGCTGTTGCCTTTCTTCCTTCACTTCCTCCCCTTCCTCACTTCCTTCCCTTCCCTCACTTCCTTCCCTTCCCTCACTTCCTTCCCTCACTTCCTTCCCTTCCTTCACTTCCTTCCTTCTATCCGTCCGTCAGCCCGGCAGGCCACCACAGCCTGACGGTTCCCGCGTCTTGCAATACTCCGCAAAAAACTTGCCCCGGCGACTGAACACGTAGCCGCCAGGGCAATAACAACTCCTCCTCCTCCGGGCACGAAACCCGACAGGTTGCGCTATTTTATTGTTTCTCCGGCAGATCCTGGGGCTCAGCCAACTCAGGCGTTTCCACCCCGGGCTGCTGCGCCTGCTCCACCTCGGGCTGCTGCGCCTGCTCCGCCTCGGGCTGCAGCACCTGCTCCGCCTCGGGCTGTTGCGCCTGCTCCGCCTCGGGCTGCTGCGCCTACTACTCCTCGGGCTGCTGCGCCTGCTCCGCCTCGGGCTGCTGCGCCTGCTCCGCCTCGGGCTGCTGCGCCTGGGCGACCGGAGGCTTTTGCGCCTGTGCTTGCTGAGCAGCCGGGTACTGCTGCGTCATGTACTGATAAGCCGGTTGCATCTGCTGCTGTTGCATCTGCTGGTACGCCGGTGGCTGCTGGTATCTCGGAGGCTTCGGCCGCGCTGCCATCTGCTCCGCGCGGCGCCGGGCTGCCTCGTCTTTCCTTTGTTGACGGGCTTCGCCCCAGCGGCTCTGCTGGTATTTTCCCTGCAGCCACCTTATCAGGCGGACGATTACCCAGATTATCAAAGCTATCACGGCCAGCAGGGCGATCACGGGCGCGGCCCCGGCAAAGAACACGGCAACGCCTTCCAGGAACTGCCCGACCCCGCTCGCCGAGAAGGCAAACGCTTCGGATGCGCGTTCCCCGAGCGGCTGGCCATCCTTGCCGATGGTCTCGGGCGTAATCAACTCGGTCAGGTTGATGTCTATCGTCGCAAACTCAACGAGCTGGTCAAGGTGGCGCTTGTCCCCCTGGTACTGGTCCAGTTCATAAAGCACATTGGACAGCTCGCGCTCAAACTCGACGATGTCCGCAGCCTCCTCGGCCTCGACAAGATAGTTCATGAGGCGTTCCTTGCGGATCTCCAGCATCTCTATCCGCGCTTCCGTGTCAAAATACAATGAAGTCAGGTCGTCAGACGACTTGTTCTTGCTTGCTACTTCGCCTACCTCCGACAGCCTGTCAAGGAACGAATCATAGCCTTCGGCAGGGATTTTTGCGGATATGTAAGTATACCGGCCCGTTAACCGCCCGGACATTGTATCGTCCCTCATGCTCTCGCTCGCAACGTAGCCGCCTGCCGCCTTGATCATTTCATTGATTGCCCTATAGTCGGCGTCAAAGCTTTTCGTATTGATTGACATGTCTGCCCTGAACGTGATCTTGCGGCCCCTTTGCACATCGCTCTGGTTGCCGGCATAGCCCGCGCCCCCGGCCACGCCTTCGTCCGCGGTGTCATAGGCAACTTCCGGCTCCTCCATCGGCGACATACCCGACGATTGAGGAGGCGATTCACCGACAACGTACCCATCGTCCTTCGTAAGGTACGAATCGCCACCGCCCCAGTCTGCATCCGTTTCCGGCGCCGCGGCCGCCTCTCCCTTGCTCGCCCCGCCGCCGCTGTTGCTGCTGCAGGCCGCGAGCGACAATGCCATCACCATTACCAGAACCAGCAAGCCCGCCCACAATCTCATTTTTTTAGTTTTCATTTCAAATACCTCTTTCTATATCCCAAAATTCCACTACCGCCATCCCCGCAGTCCATCTCCCGGTTTTGGCTTCCTGAATATAAAAACCACCGTGCTTCCAAAAACATTACAGGTTCTCAATAATTATTTCAATCGGTTGCCCCATATTTTCGCAATCAGCAGTATAGGAGTAGAACAACGCACATGATCCTGGCAGTACAAGGGTCGCCGAGCAGGGCAGCCCGTTCAGCGCTTTCTGCCGCGCCGTCACATTTTTTTTCGGGTAATAAGTGGGGGTGCCATAGGAACCGTCGCCCTGGCTTTGGCCCCCCTGGCTTGGCCCGTAGGCCGGGTCGTCGCTTGAAAGCAGTAGGCGGAGCCGGCCGGGGCAGGGCAGGGCGATGTCGTATTTCGCAAGCCCGGCAGCGGAAAAATTATATACGCAGACCACATGCGAATCGCCATCCGAGCGCAGAAAAGCGAAGACGTTGTTTTTACGGTCCTCTACGTTCAGCCACGTAAAGCCGTCCCAGCCGCCGTCCCGCGCGTAAAGCGCGCTGTGTCCGCGATACAGATCGTTGAGCGCCCGCACCCATGCCTGGACGCCGGCATGCGTTTCGTATTCGAGCAGAAACCAGTCGAGCTCTTTCTTGTAGTCCCACTCGATGAATTGCGCAAACTCCGCGCCCATGAACAAAAGCTTCTTGCCAGGATGCCCGAAAAGCCAGGCATAAAGCGTCCTGAGCGCGGCGAATTTTTCATTATAGTCACCGAACATCTTGCCTATCAGGGACGCCTTCCCGTGCACCACCTCGTCGTGCGAATACGGCAGAATGAAGTTTTCCGAAAACGCGTAATGCATCGAAAACGTCATCTTGTCGTGCGCGCCGGCCCGGAAATACGGGTCGCTTTTCATATAGTCGAGTGTGTCGTGCATGAAGCCCATATTCCATTTGAACGTGAACCCGAGCCCGCCGTCGAAAGGAGGTTTCGTAACAAGCGGATACGCCGTCGCTTCCTCGGCGATGGTCATCGTGCCCGGGTTTTCGCCGAGCACCGCCGTGTTGAGCGCTTTCAGGAAGCCCGCAGCCTCATAATCGACATTGCCGCCGTCCCTATTTTTGACGGAACCATCTTTCCGCCCGTAGTCGAGGTACAGCATCGAGCTCACGGCATCGACGCGCAAGCCGTCGATATGGTAGAGCCCGATGAGGTTGGCCGCGCTTGATATAAGGAAGGACACGACCTCCGGCCTGTTGTAATTGAATTCATAAGTGCCCCACTCGGGGTGTTCGCGGCGCGCCGGGTTTTTATGCTCGTACAGCCATGTGCCGTCGAAACGCGGCAGGCCGTGCATGTCTTTTGGGAAGTGCGCGGGCACCCAGTCGACGATGACGCCGATACCGGCCCGGTGCAGCGTGTCAACAAAGTACATGAAGTCCTGCGGCGTGCCGAACCGGCTCGTGACCGCGAAAAACCCCGTGACCTGATAGCCCCAGGAACCCGCGAACGGGTACTCGTTTATCGGCATCAGCTCGACGTGCGTGAACCCCATGCCGCTGACATAGCCGCAAAGCTCGTCCGCCAATTCGCGTATGGACGGGAATTCGTAATCTTCCTTCAGCCGCCACGAACCGATATTCAGTTCATAAATCGAAATCGGCTCGCGCAGAGGATCTGAAGACGCGCGCCTTTCGAGCCAGGCAGAGTCGCCCCACTCGTAGCCGCCGGTGTCCCAGACCTTAGACGCCGTGCCTGGCGCCGTCTCCGCGTGAACTGCATAAGGATCGGCTTTCATCACAAAAACGCCGTCCGCCCCCTCCACACGGTATTTGTAATTGTCACCTTGCTCCGCGCCTGTGACAAAGCAGAGCCACAGGCCGCGGTAACGTTTCATCGGGTCCCGGCCCGCGTCCCAGCCATTGAAATCCCCCACGACGCTGACGGATTTTGCGTTCGGCGCCCATAGGCAGAAACGGTAAATGTTATTATTATCTGAAAAACGCCTGCATCCGAATATCCCGGCGGCGCGCGCAGACCGGCCCGCATAAAAATCGTCTATCCCCACGTCATCGGGATAAAACGCCATGTATTCATCAATCATCATTTCTTCATCGTTCATCTTTTCTTCATCGTTCATCTTTTCTTCATCGTTCGTCATTTCTTCTTCCCCTGCGCCGAAGAACCCCGGCCCCTGCGGCGGCGGTTCCTCCCCCTGATAAGGAGCCGTGCCGCAATGTTGTCCTGAATCTCCTCGATCGTGAAATTCTCAAGCGTATTGATCTCAACACGGATCTCGTCGGACTCCTCTTCGCTGATCAGGCCATCCCTGACATAGCCGGCAAGCACCTCCCTCTCGATCACGAAGCATTCCTTCAGCTGGCGGTTGTACGCGGCAAATTCCTCCTCGGTAAGCTCGCCGACCATCGCCTTTTGGATGATCAACTGCCTCTCGGCCTCATGCGCATTCCTTTCGTCAGCTTTCTTTTTCCTGCCGCCCTTGCCGCGCCCGGCTTCCGGTTTCCCTCCGGCTTGACCGCCACCTTCCTTGCCGTCGCTGCCCTTGCCGCCACTACCCTTGCCGCCACTACCTTTGCCGCCCCCGGCTTCCGGTTTCCCTCCGGCTTGACCGCCACCTCCCTTGCCGTCACTGCCCTTGCCGTCGCTGCCCTTGCCGTCACTACCTTTGCCGCCCCCGGCTTCCAGCTCGTCCAACCTCCGCTTAAGGCGCAAAACCACCGCCTCGCTGAACCCGTCGTCTTCCTCGAGCCGTTCGATGGTGTCCTGCAAAACCGTGATGAACCCGTACTTTTTGACTTCGCGTACCCTTGGTTTTGCTATAAGCGGCAAAACCACGATAGCGATGACAAGTGAGTAAATGATCGCGCAAGCCGTGATGAAAAGAAGCATGTTCCGCTCCCGGAACACCTGGCCGCCCGCGATAAAGAGCGGCAGGGCAAACGCCGTCGCAAGGCTCACGGTGCCTTTCACTCCCGACAGCGTCAGAACGATCCTGTTACGCACCCGTTCCATCTTTGTTTCCCCGGGCAGCCCGCGCGCCGCGACCGTAACGCCAACAAAGCGGACCGCAAACATTACTCCTGTGGCAAGCAGGCCTATACTCATCGCGAAGCCGACCGAAAACCCCGCTTTTTCATGCAGGTCCGGCACAATGACCGGCAATTCGAGCCCGAGCAGTATGAAGATGAATGAATTGAACACAAGAGAGATCATGTCCCAAAACGAGTTCTTTATCACCGAGAAACGCGCTTCGAAGATGTCGACATGGCGCATGAGCAGAGCCTGCCGCGTCCCGGCCGTCACGGCCGCGATGATGCCGGAAGCCCCGGCCGCCTCCGCGATAAAGAAACAGAGGAAAGGAACGAGCATGTCTATTATCACAAACGCTGCCGCGTTGTGTATGCGTGCGCGTTTCAGCGACCGCATTATGAGGTTTTTCACGAACGACACCAGGAGGCCGACAGCGAGGCCCCCGGCGCAGAAGACGACGAATTTCAAAGCCGCCTGCCCGACGGAAAACTGGCCTGTCACGAGCGCGAGCGCGGCGAAGTTGAAAGCGATGACGCCCGTTGCATCGTTGATAAGCGATTCGCCTTTCAGGATGCTCATGACCTGCTTGTCGATATGGATACGGCCGGACACGGATTTGACCGCGATCGGGTCCGTCGGCCCAAGGATGCCGCCGAGGCAGAAGCAGGCGGCGAGCGGAATCGTTACAGCAAAGTAGTTGACAGAAAAACCGATGACAAAGACCGTCACGAAGACGAGGCCAAACACCATGAAGATGACCTCCCTGCGCACCCTCCATAGCGCCGCGAGGTCCGCCTCCTCGGCTTCGCGGTAGAGCAGCGGCGCGATGAGCACGCCCATGAATATCTCCGGCTCCAGCTCCAGCCTGATGTCGAGAGGCGTAAGTGCGATAATCACGCCAAGCCCTATCTGGATGAGCGGCAGCGGGAAGGAAGGGAACGCGCTGTCGAGGATGTTCGACAAAACAATCGTTGCCAGAAGCACAAGAACAAATGTCGTGATAGCCATGTGCTCATAATACCATTAAGTGCCGAAAAATGTTAAACTACCTTCGCGGCGCTTGTTTGCCGCAGCCCGGCAGAGCCTGCCCGGCGTGCCCCGGACATATGACACTGGCTCCTGGAGGGATGAGATTGACCATAGAGGAGGGACGATAATGACCATAGATCTGAAAGGCCGCAGTTTTTTATCATTGATGGATTTCTCGCCGGAGGAGATCCGTTACCTGCTGGATCTTTCGGTGGAGCTGAAACGCCGGCGCGCGGCGGGGGAACGCGGCAGTTCGCTCGCGGGCAAAAACATCCTCTTGATCTTTGAGAAGACCTCCTCGCGTACACGGGCCGCCTTTGAGCTCGGCGCGATCGAGGAGGGCGCGCACGTCACATATATCGGGCCCGGCTCGTCGCAGTTCGGGAGCAAGGAAAGCGCAAAGGACAGCGCGCAGCTGTTCGGCAAATACTACCACGGCATCGAATACCGCGGGTATGCGCAGGCCACCGTGCGCGACCTGGCGAAGTACTCGGGCGTGCCGGTCTGGAACGGCTTGACCGACGACGACCACCCGACGCAGATACTCGCCGACATCATGACGATAGAGGAACATGTGAAGAAGCCCCTAAGCGAAGTCAAGGTCGTGTTCTGCGGCGACACGCGCAACAATATGTCCTACGCGTGGATGTACGGCTGCGCGAAGACCGGCATGCATTTCACCGCCTGGGGCCCGCAGGAGCTCGCGCCCGACGAAGGCATAGCCGCACGCGCCTCTGCCGCCGCCGGCCTCACCGGCGCTACTATAGAGTGGAGCCCCGACCCGGCCTGCCTCAAAGGCGCCGACGTCATCTATACGGACATATGGGCCTCGATGGGCGAGGAGAAAGAGATCCCCGAGCGCGTCCGCCTGCTGACGCCTTTCCGCGTCACGAAAGAGATCCTTGAGGCGACCGGCAACCCGGACGTGATATTCATGCACTGCCTGCCGTCATTCCACGACTTTGAGACGGCGATGGCCAAAGAGCAGTACAGGCTCGGCTATGATATCCGCGAAGTCACCGACGAGGTGTTCAGCGGCCCGTGGTCGGTCGTCTTTGAAGAAGCGGAAAATCGCCTGCATACAATCAAGGCAATAATGGTAGCGACCCTCGGGGAGTGAACCGCAGCGCGCGTTAAAATTTGCCCCGGCCCCTTATTTCTTGTCTTTCAACAAATCGCGGATCTCGGCCAGCACTTCGAGCTCGGTCGGCCCTTCTTCCTCTTCTTCTTTTTCTTCCTCTTCCTTCTTGCGCATCCTGTTGAAGAACTTGATGATCAGGAACAGGACGATGGCGATAAGGACAAAGCTCAGCACCGCCTCGATAAAGGCGCCGTATGTGATCGCGTTGTCCTCGCTCAAATAGATCGCCAGGTTGGAAAAATTATAATTCCCCGTGAACAGGCCTATGATCGGCATGATGATGTCTGAAACCAGCGAGTTGATGATCCCGGAGAAAGCCGCCCCGATCACGACGCCGACGGCCATGTCCATCACATTGCCGCGAAGCGCAAACTCCTTGAACTCCCCGATAATGCCCTTCATTATTGATCCTCCTTATTGTCAAAACTGAGGCCAAAAGGCCTGCTGCTGCTGATCCGGGCACAAAAAGCTGCTGTTGCTGATCGTTGCTGATCCGAACCGAAAACTTCTATTGCTGCAATGCCGCCCCGGGCACAAAAAGCTGCTGGTGTCAATCCAGGTCGTCCAGCGTCAGAGGGCGTTCCGGCTCTTCCGGCCCATTCTTCGGCTCGGCCAGGCCCGCGCCCACAACGGCGCCGCTGACCCGCATCGTCGTCCGCTCGTCGCCCTGCGGATGGCGCCTTTCCCAAATCTCACGCTGCCTCGCCTCCACCGCTTCACGCGCACGGCGTTCCGCTTCTTCCTCGCGCTCACGCTCCCGCCGCGCACGGCGTTCGGCTTCCTCCCGGCGCCGTTTCGCTGCCGCCCTTTGCCGCGCCTTTTCCTTCTTGCGCTGCTGGGCCATTATGGACAGCACGACCGCTATCACGACCACCGCGATAACGATGATGACGACATACCTGATATATACCCAGAGGGTGTCCAGGCCAACGCCGCTCTCTATTATCTCAAATGTGATCGAGTGCGTCAGCTTCCCCGCAACAAGCGTCACCTGCGTATTGCCGACCTCCGTAGCCACAAGCTCGGCGGTCTTGCCGTTTTGGGAAAGCGTTGCGACCCTGTCGTTGCCAAGCATCCAGGAGAATTTATCGACCTTGGCGCCCTCGGGCTCGACTTTCGCTGTCAGCCGGATAACATCGCCGACCTTGAGCTCATATGAATTGACGCCCGTCTTGCTTATTTCCTCGCCAATCACGATCACGACGCCGGCCGCCCTGAGGCTGTTGACCTCGACAAGCAGGGACGCGCGCATGTCGCCCGCCCGGGCAATCACATCCGTGCTCCCCGGGGACCTTGCGACCAATATCCCGTCCGCGCCGATCGCGGCGATCTCCGGGTTGCCCGTCGACCATTCAAGCAGCGTGCCCTCCGGGAAGTCGGTCATCTCGTAGCCTATGGGCACCTGCTGCCCGACGTCAAGCCGAAGCGGCCCGCTCGTCGTTATCTTGAGCACAGGCAGTGGCGTGTCTTCATCTTCCTCGTCAAAGGGGGGGATGTCAAGCGTTGAATCGTCATACCCCCAGTCCGTTCCGCCGGGCTGCACAGGCGGCGGCGTCTCCTCGGCCAGGACCGTAAGCGGCAATACATATGTGACCACGACGGCGATGACGATAATGAACACTATTACGATAAGGATGTGCTTTTGTTTTTTTGTCCTTTTCATGATTCCGTATTATACATCATTCCTGCTTCTTTGCGGTATACCTGATTCCTTGTGGCATTGTGTAATGTTCCTATGCCTTTGCGGTATTATACAACATTCCGATGTCTTTGCGATAGACGGCTTTTTCAAAATTTATTTTTGCCACTCCCGCGTAAGCCGCCGCCCGGGCCTCCTCGTGCGTCGCGCCTGTGCCCAGCACGCCCAGCACGCGCCCGCCGTTTGTGAGGATCTCCCCGCCCTCCCCGCGTTTTGTACCGGCGTGAAAGACCGTTACGCCATCCGGCAGCCCGCAAAGACCGGTGATGACGTCGCCCTTATTATACGCGCCCGGGTAGCCGCCCGCCGCCATGACGACGGTGACCGCCTTGCGCCCCTCGTCCCACTCGATCGACAGCTCCGAGAGCCGGTCCTCCGTCGCGGCGTCCAGTATCTCATAGAGGTCCGTCTTCAGCAGCGGCAGCACCGACTGCGCCTCCGGATCGCCGAAGCGGTTGTTGAACTCTATTACCTTGGGGCCTTCCGCGGTCAGCATCAACCCAACGAAAAGCACGCCGCGGAAATCCAGCCCGTCCGCCTTGAACCCCTGAAGGGTTTTGAGTAATATATCTTTGGCAACGCGCAGCTCCATGTCCTCGTCGAACAGAAGGCTCGGCGAATACGTCCCCATGCCGCCGGTATTCGGGCCGGTGTCGCCGTCGCCTATACGCTTGTAGTCCTGCGCGGACTCCATCGGGATCATAGCGCTGCCGTCGACAAAGCAGAGCACGGACGCCTCGGTCCCCAGGAGCAGCTCCTCGACCACGACCTTGTCCCCGGCTTCGCCGAAAGCCCTGTTTTCCATAAGTTCGCAGACAGCGGCCTCCGCTTCCGTCCTGTCCGCGGCTATTATCACGCCCTTGCCGGCCGCAAGCCCGTCGGCCTTCAGCACCATCGGGAAACCGAATATGCCGATATCCGCCCGCAGCGCGGCCGCGTCCGTGTACTCCCTGTAAGCGGCCGTCGGTATCCCGTGGCGCGCAAGAAAAGCCTTCGTGAACGACTTGCTCGCCTCAAGCTGCGCGCATTTTTTATTCGGCCCGAAGACCTTAAGGCCAATCGCTTCCAGCGCGTCCGTCAGTCCCAGGGCAAGCGGCGCTTCGGGCCCGACGACCGTCAGGTCCGGCCGTTCCTTTTCCGCAAGCGCCGTCAGGCCGTCAATGTCCTCCGCCGAAACCGGTACGCAGCGGCAGAGCCCCTCGATCCCCGCGTTACCGGGCGCGCAGATGAGCTCCAGGTCGTGCCCGCTCTGCGCCAGCTTCCACGCGATAACGTGCTCGCGGCCTCCGCCGCCGACGATCAGCACCTTCTTCTTCCCGCTCATTTATCCTCCTTAGTGCTTAAAATGACGCACCCCCGTAAATACCATAGCTATACCCAGCTCGTCGCATTTTTTTATCGAGTCCTCATCATTCACAGAGCCGCCCGGCTGTATGATAGCCGTGATACCGGCCCCGGCCGCCGCCTCCACGCAGTCCTCAAACGGGAAAAACGCGTCCGACGCCATCACCGCGCCGGCCATGCTTCTTTGCCCGCTTTCAAGGTCCGGCCCCGAAAGCGCGATGCGCGCCGCGCCGATACGGTTCGTCTGCCCCGGCCCGACGCCGAGCGTCATGCCGCCCTTCGCTACAACAATGGCGTTCGACTTCACATGCTTCACGACCTTCATCGCAAACTTAAGGTCCTCCATCTCGCCTTCGGCCGGCGCCTTCTTTGTCACGACGCGAAGCTGTCCCTCGTCGAACAACTCCGCGTCGATATCCTGTACAAGGATGCCTCCATCGATTTTTTTGAGGTCGATTTTTTTGATGCCGGTTTCCCTTGCGCGGGCCGCGTCAGAATCGGAAGCGTCGCCTGATCCGTCTGACGCCGCGGGCAAGACGCAGGAACCGTCCCCTTTTGTCTGAAGGTTTAGCAAGCGGAGGTTTTGCTTTTTCGTCAGGATGGTGAGCGCTTCGTCTGTGAAGCCGGGCGCGATAACGATCTCGGCAAATATCTTTGATATTTCCTGCGCCGTCTCCCCGTCAACATCGCGGTTGGCCGCGACGATGCCGCCGAAGATCGAGACCGGGTCCGCTTCACAGGCCTTTCTGTACGCGGAGGCAATCGTCTCCGCGCTGCCGACGCCGCACGGGTTTGCGTGCTTCACGGCGACCACGGTCGGCGCCGCGAACTCTCGCAGGCACGCAAGCGCGCCGCTTGTGTCGTTGATGTTATTGAACGACAGCTCCTTGCCGTGCAGCTGCACAGCGTTCACAAGCGCGCCCGCCGAAGGCCTCACCTCCCTGTAGTATGATGCCGTCTGATGCGGGTTTTCCCCGTACCTGAGCCCCTGTATCTTTTCATAAGTGAAGGTCGGGTTGTCTGGCAGCGGCAGGCCTTTCTCGTCCCTGAGGTATTCCGCGATCATCGCGTCGTAAGCCGCCGTGTGCTCGAAGACTTTCAATGCAAGCCTATACCTCGCCTCATAGGAAAGCCCCCCCTCCGACCGCAGCCCGGCGACTATGTTTTCGTAGTCAGAGGGATCGCAGGCTACGACGACGTCCTTGTGGTTCTTCGCGGCGGACCTTAGCATGGCCGGGCCGCCGATATCGATGTTCTCTATCGCAAGCGGCAGCGTAACATCCTCGCGCATGATCGTCTCTTTAAAAGGGTAGAGGTTGATTGCGACGACGTCTATCGTGCCGATGCCGAGCCCCTCTATCTGCGCCATATGCTCTGCGTCGCCGCGCATCGCCAGTATGCCGCCGTGGACCGCAGGGTGCAGCGTCTTGACGCGCCCGGAAAGGCATTCAGGGAAACCGGTGATGTCCTGGACGGATATTACCGGCACACCCGCGTCCGCAAGCGCGCGGAAGGTGCCGCCCGTCGATATGATTTCGTAGCCGAGCGCGGAGAGCCCCTCCGCGAATTCCACTACGCCCGTCTTGTCAGATACACTTATTAAAGCCCTCATATTACTCACCTTTCCCCTCACGGCTTCAGCTCAGCCCCTTTCCCCTCACGGCTTCAGCGCCTCAAAGCCTTTCTCCGTCAGCAGCGCGACAGCAGCTTCATTGTCTTCGACGCGCAGGATCACAAACGCGCTGTCGATCTCGCGCGCGACGGAGGCGTACAGGTACTCCACCGACATCCCCGCGTCCGAAAGCGTCCTCACTATCCTTGACAGGCT
>Ga0082212_10009810_pt1 | contig 12310 bp, 14 predicted proteins | sample TergutNt197P3_FD_71548 | JGI IMG/M metagenome (GOLD analysis project Ga0082212, IMG submission 71548) | Neocapritermes taracua P3 segment gut microbial communities from Petit-Saut dam, French Guiana - Nt197 P3 | ecosystem: Host-associated > Arthropoda: Insects > Digestive system > Gut ... | reverse complement strand
TTTGAACTGTACTCTTCCGGTACAACATTGTATTCCTCCAAATAAAAATGCAATGTACCGGCAGATTCCTGTAAATCCGTGATCTCAAAATAATCAACTATCTCTGCCGGAAGAACATATGAGTTCTCTTAATAATTTATCGTTCGTCATCCTTTTTGATGCAAAAATACAATTTTACGTCAAAACACAGGGTTTTGAGGGTGAGCCAATAATCATTAATCAACAATTAACTTGCTTATTCCGTATGAGCGGTACAAATTAATTCCACAAAAATAGGCTCGAAGAAAAAACAAAATCTCATGCGTTTGCCCTGACCCTATCTCGATTTTGTAGATTCAACAAACGAAGACCGCTTTTAAAATCATTTCATCCCCATTTCAACCGCTTGTCGAAGTTCAGTTGGGTCGTTGATTTTTTTAATCACTCCGCCTTGTACCACAGAAATCCCCCCAGATTCTTCTGATACTACCAACACTAAGGCGTCTGTTTGCTCGCTTACACCTACGGCGGCGCGGTGGCGCATCCCGTAAATAGGGGAAATATCCTGACTTTCGGAGATGGGTAACATACAGCGTACTGCCACAATTCGTTCTGAAATAATGAGCATGGCGCCATCGTGTAATGGACTGTTTTTAAAAAAGATGTTCTCGATAAGGCGGCAACTGACGGTAGCGTCTATCATATCACCCGACTCTACAATGGCATCTAAGGATGAGCCTCTTGCCAAGACAATGAGCGCTCCGGTTTTGTGTTCTGCCATTTTGCTACATGCTTGAGTCAATTCACCTATGCACCCCTCGCTCATACCTTTGCCCCTTCTCTTAAAAAAAACACCTAACCACTTGGTTTTTTGAATTTTTCGGGTGTAATGAGAGCCAAAGAGTAACAAAAAACGCCTGATTTCTTGCTGAAACACCACAAAGAGCGCCAATACCCCCACACTCATGACCGACCCCAAAAGCGAACTGAGTAACCGCAACTCCAATAATCTTGTTATTTGATATATAAAGTAGATAGCAGTGATGCCGAGAAAGATGGTCATGGCATTCGTCCGGCGGATAATTTTAAAGAGTTGGTAGAGCACAAAACCCACCAGTAGAACATCAACGGCATCCCTAACACCAAAAGAGGTAAAGTAGTCGGTCATGAGCAACAAATTTTTGGCAAATATAACAGAAATTTGATTAAGTCGATGGGATTGAAGTTACCCACCAGAGAATTAATCATCTTTTAGTAGTGCCACCTTACCGCCTTTTTGATGTCGGGGTGAAGGCTCTGCGCAACGGGGCAGGTGGCGGCTGCACGCTCTATCATGCGTTTCTCTTTGTCGGAATAGTTGTTGGGAGGAAGATAGATGTCAAGCATGAGTTCGCAGATGCGACGGGGGTTATCTGTCATGATTTTTTGGGTCTCCACGCGCGCTCCTTCAATGGAGAAGCCGTGCGCCTGCGCGGCGATGCCTGCAATGGTTAAAAAACATGATCCTAACGATGTTGCAAAGAGATCGGTAGGAGAGAACGCTTCGCCCTTGCCTTGATTGTCTGTGGGAGCGTCTGTAACGATTTGCGCACCAGATTGGTTGTGAACGGCTTGGGTGCGAAGATGTCCTTGATAAGTGGTTGTGATGGTTGCCATGGTGAAACAATATTAGTATTTGATAATTTTGCCTATGAGGGTGGCGGAAGAGCAACTCTCTACCTCTACCTCTACATACTCCCCAATCCGACTTTTCTCACGGGGAAAGACGCACACTTTATTTTGGGGAGTACGACCAAAGAAGTGCTGGTCAGAGCGTTTGGAGACGCCTTCAACCAGAACTTCAAACGTTTTGCCCACGTCTCGTTGGTTACTCTCGTACGAAAGTTGGTTCTGCAAGGCGATGATTTGGTTGAGACGTTGTGTTTTGACCTCTTCGGGGACGTTGTCTTGGTACATTTTAGCCGCCTTGGTGTTTGGGCGTTCGGAGTATTGGAACATAAAGGCTTGGTCAAAACCGACTTCTCGCATCAGAGAGAGGGTTTGAGCGTGGTCCTCCTGGGTCTCGTCGCAAAAACCCGCGATGAAATCTGAGGAGATGGAGCAGTTGGGAAGAACTTTTCGGATAGATTGGATCCTGAGGAGGTACTCTTCGACAGTGTACTTTCGATTCATCATTTTCAGGATACGGTTACTTCCCGATTGTATCGGTAGATGAATGTGGTGGCATATATTGGGGTACATAGCCATAGTGTAGAGTACGCCGTTGCCCATATCTTTGGGGTGGGAAGTGGCAAAGCGTACCCGCAACTTGGGACTGATGAGTGCAATAATCTCCAAGAGTTGTGCAAAATTCAGGGATTCGATGGGATTATTCGGATGGGTCCAAAGGTAAGAATCAACATTTTGACCAATAAGCGTAACCTCTTTATATCCATTGGCAACCAATTCGGCTACTTCGCGCTCTATGCTTTGGGGATCACGGCTGCGTTCGCGTCCGCGCACGAAGGGAACGACGCAGTAAGCGCAAAGGTTGTTGCAACCGCGCATGATGGAAACAAAGGCGCTCACACCGTTGGAATCAATGCGCACAGGAGAGATGTCGGCGTAGGTCTCTTCGGGATTAAAGTGCGTTTCAATCTGTTTGCCCGCACAGGTAACCGCTTCCACGAGTTTTGGCAATTGGCGGTAGGCGTCCGGTCCCACCACTAAGTCAACAGCAGGGTGGTTGAGAATCTCCTCTTTGAGCCGCTCTGCCATACAACCCAAAACGCCCACCCTCAGCGTAGGTTTCTTCTTTTTGAGTTGGAGAAAGAAGCTGAGGCGACCCCATATTCGTTGTTCTGCATGGTCGCGGATGGAGCAAGTGTTCACCAAAATGATGTCTGCGTTTTCTATATGGTCGCACAAGGCAAATCCCGCTTTTTGCAACACCGAAACCACCACCTCGCTATCGGCAATATTCATTTGACAACCATATGTTTCAATGAATAATTGGGGAAGTTGATGGTTGAGAACAGGACGAATGGTATGAAATTTATCGGTCATTGCGAGAAGAAAATTGGGCGCAAATATAACGTTTTTTCTACCTTTGTGCGCTTATCGGATGCTTATGCCAACAAGGGATGATAATAACAAACGTCTTCTTTTTCGTTTCTCTCTTTTTTTTGCAGGGATACTCCTGCTTGACGCTTGTGCTCCTTTTCGCCATATTGAGGTGAAAGATTTTGTTGTCGATAATGTTATGGTGCAGGGTCAAAGGATTTTGATTGATTTTTCTGCGACTGTGAATAACCCCAACCGCTCCTTTGTTATTCACAGTGCGGGAGGGGATATCCATCTTGGGGAGCGTCCTTTTGCCGTTGCGCAACTGTTGCAAGCGATTGCTGTTCCCGCCCGCGCTCAGGAGCGCTGTTCGGGACAGTTGCAGCTCACGATCAAGGATCTTTTTGCAGCACTTCAACTGGGGCTTGACTATAAGTCTTGGGATTGGGACGCTTTTCTCTTTTCAGGTGGTTTTCAGGTGAAGTCTGCGTGGATGAAGAAAAATTTCAATTATCGCGAAGTGCCCTTGAGCCAACTTATGAACACCCTCCAATAATTGAGAAACGGTTTACATTTATGAATTTCATTCCTTCACCACTCTCTCAGTCGCTTTTTTCGCCCTCTCCTTGTAACGTGGTTTGGTTGGAGCGCAAAAAAAATGTCAGATGAAGAGATTTAGTTTATTTATATTGACGATTTTATGTGCAGGTCCATTGTCTGCACAGGTATTGGATTCTACGCTATTGAATCGGAACATCTTTGAAATGCTCAATATTTCGAGTGTTTATGGAAATAGCGTAATTCTGGTGCACCCTGTACAATTAAGAAGCGCCCTGGAAGAGCAGACGAGACAAAACAGGTCGAAGAGGATAGAGGGCTTTCGGATACGCATCTTTAGCAGTAATGCACAAACAGCACGAGCCACTTCTCAGACGGTGAAGGGGGAGTTTGAGGCGTTGTATCCCCACATTCCCGCCTACTCCAAGTTCGAGAACATCGACTACAGGGTGTTGGTGGGGAATTTTAGGACAAGGTCAGAAGCGATGCGGTTTCATAAAGAACTGACTGCGCGACCTCAGTACAGAGGGGCGGTAATCGTACGTGAATTCATCGACTACCCGCCGCTTTGATGCCTCCATTTTCGGCTGCGGAGGCGTTGCGCAAATTGGCGAATGGGCAGAATGTGTCGTGTTATCTTTTCGGGATAAATGTCTTTTATGCTCACGAAGATGGCTGTCTCTTCAACGCCTCCAAAGTGTTCGTTTAATGCGGTTCCGAATACCCGCATATTGGGAGAGAGGTTCATATAGGAGTTAATCAATGGCGGAATGTTCTCTCCGGTGGCTCTGATTTCCCGGGACAAAATTTTATAATCTTCCTTGTAATCCCCCGTGGTGAACAAGGTATGGTAGTAGGGATTCTCCTTGTCGTAGCTAAGGGGATTTTTGGGTACAACCAGATGCTCAGGATCGGGAAAGTATTTGTGTAAAAAGTTGAGTAAAAGATTTCTGGCGACGACCCGATAAGAAGTGTACATGGTTACTTTCCCAAAGAAGTATTTGATATGGGGGTAGCGAATAACCAATGCGCCCAAACCGTCCCAAAGGTTGTCAAGAGCATATAACCCTTTGTGTCTGATATTTGTACTTTGATAATTGGGCTGAACAAAAGATCGTCCCAACTCAATGGTTATGGGGAGGTACTCCCCTGTAAAGCGGTCGGAGAATTGAAAAATCTCCCGAGTAGCCAACGCGGAAATCTCTTTTCCGGTACAAACGATGTATCGGTACCCTCCCAAAATCTCTTTATCTTTGGGATCCCAGACAATGAGTTGTCGGTAAGGAGCGGTGGAAGAGGTGTCATATTGGTCAATATCGGACGATTTTCCGGTACCGCCGCCGGCGAGGCGAAATGATATTTCACGCAACCTTCCGATTTCGAGCATCACATTCGGCGCGTTGTGGGCGGTTACCTCGTACAACTTATTTCCCCCCTTGCTCGTGTGGAGGAGGAATCTATCGGAAGAGAGTTCCCGTTCGATGATTTTGCGATCTATGGGAGGAATAACGGGGGTCATTTGGAAATTAAAAATTAGAAGGTTGAGGAGAAGACGGAGTGGGGTTAAAAAGGAGTCGCAGCAGTTTGCACAAATATACGTTTTGTTGCATGACAATTTTTCAAATACGTAATTTGGGTTTATGGGTACCAGGAAGGCTATAGACTTGATGGCGAATATCAGCGAGCCATTCATCCATCTTTTTCTCTTTGGTAAAAGAGGTATAGGGGATCGGGCTTCCAAAATAGAGGTCAAAATGGACGCCTGACTGACTGAACATTTCATCTGCAAGGTAGAACATTTCGATATTAAAAGGGATACGCAATGACTTGCGAGCGTTTGCTAACCGATAAAAAAAGTTTGAATTTTGTCCCGAAAAGAAAACAGGGACAATGTCTCGTTGATGTTTTATGGCTTTCTGTAAAAAATTCCGTTTCCAGGGAAGGTCGGTGATAACCCCCTTTATCTTTCGGGAGCAGATACCGGCAGGAAAGTAGAGAACTTGCGCATCGGAGTCGTAGGCTTGCATGATTTTTTGCGCATATTCTTGATTTTGAGTTCCGTATGCATTTACGGGAACAAAGACATCCTCAAATGGGGTGAAGTGAATCAGGACGTCGTTTACCACAAATTTCACCTCTTCCCATCGAGATCCTACAGTGTGAATCAAAACCAATCCGTCCAACCCCCCAAGCGGGTGATTGGAGACAAAGATATATCTGCCTGTCAATGGAATATTTTCCAAGCCGTGAGGAGTTGCGGTTATTCTGTAGTGTTCCAAAGATGCTTTTGCCAAGGCAACTCCGGATAGATGGCTGTAGGTGCTCAGGATAAGGTTAAAATCGTCCTGATGCAAGATGCGCTCTAAATAGCGTATCACAAAACCGGGCAAGTAGCGCCCCAATTTGGGACTCTTTGCTCGAATCACGGAACGCACGTTGACTTGGAGAGGTAAATGCTCTTTTTCCACCGGCTAAATTATTTTATCGTGCAAATTTAACTAAAAATCCTACCTTTGCACCAAGTACAAGTATTGATTATGCTCAAACAGAGTTTACAGCAAAAACTACTCCAGAAGCTGTCTCCATTACAGATACAGACTATTAAGTTATTGGAGTTGCCTGTATTGGAATTGGACCAACGAATAAAAAAAGAGTTGGAAGAGAATCCCGTGTTGGAAGAGGGTGGAGAATCGGATGGCGAGGAGAGGAAGGAGGTTGATTTTTCGCTGAACAACTACTACGGAGATGATGCGACTCCTTCCTATCGCCTCTATTCAAACCTTCAACCTAAGGAGCCAAAGAAGGAGTTCCCCGGGTTTTCGGTGAAGGAGAGTTTCCAACAACATTTGGAGACGCAATTAGGGTATCGAATATTGAGCGACTCAGATAGAGAATTGGCACGATTTATTATCGGAAGCCTTGATGACGATGGTTACTTGCGGAGAGATTTAGACTCTTTAGTAGATGATATGGCGTTTAGAGTGGGGATAGAGACTACGGCAGAAGCGTTGGAGCCACTTTTGCGGATTATTCAAGAATTTGAACCCACTGGTGTGGGTGCCAGAGATTTACGTGAGTGTCTCATGCTTCAGTTAGCAGCAAAAAACGACACTCCAAAAGTAGAGGTAGCGCGACAAATCCTTAAAGACTACTTCTCGGAGTTTACCAAAAAACACTACGATAAGATTAGGCAATCTCTTCTTTTGTCTGACGAACAGTTGAAAGAGGCTATAGATGAAATTATTAAACTAAATCCACGTCCGGGAGGAAATATAGATGACTCTTATGACGACAGGGCGCAACAAGTGGTCCCCGATTTCGTTATAGAGGTAAAAGATGGAGAGATGCAATTAAGTATGCCTCGTTTCTCTGTGCCGGACTTGCGGGTAAACAGGAAATATGCAGATTTGCTGATGAAATCCGCCGCCCACTCTGCAAGAGAGGCAAAAGAGGCAGTCTCGTTTGTGAAGCAAAAATTAGATTCAGCCAAGTGGTTCATTGAAGCAATCCGTCAGAGACAGAACACTTTACTCAACACTATGAACGCTATTATTGATTTTCAACACGACTTCTTTTTAGAAGGAGATGAGGCAAAACTTCGACCGATGGTGCTGAAAAACATTGCCGAAAAGACGGGACTCGATATTTCCACCATATCGCGCGTGGTGAATAGCAAGTATGTGCAAACCCACTTTGGGATATTTCTCTTAAAGTATTTCTTTTCAGAGGGGATGATGAATGAACAGGGAGAAGAGATCTCTACCCATGAGATTAAAAACATATTGAGCAAAGGAGTAGATGCGGAAGATAAGAGCAAACCGCTAACCGATGAAGAGTTGGTGAAGTTGTTGCAAGACAAAGGATATAAGGTGGCGCGTAGGACGGTGGCAAAGTATCGGGAGCAGTTAAACATCCCCATTGCACGCCTTCGTAAGGAACTATAAGAAACTGTTTAACATTAGGTATGATGAAAAAGAATATTTTAATTTTTGGTTGCGTTATGGCAATTTTTGGTTGCACTGATAAGGAACAGGCAGATTTACTCGTGTATAATGCACAGGTTTATACTGTGGACGGTAAGTTCTCAAAGGCGGAGGCTTTTGCTGTCAAGCATGGTCGATATGTTGCGGTGGGCAGCACGGCTAAAATAAGAGGGCGTTATTTTGCTGAACATGAAGTGGATTTGAAAGGACATCCTCTCTATCCCGGGTTCCAAGACGCCCACTGCCACTTTGTCTCTTTGGGGAATAGTTTGCAGTATGCGGAACTTAGAGGCGCCACCTCGTATCAGGAGGTGCTTAACCGCATTGCCGCCCACTACGAGGCTCATCCTTCGGAGTGGATTGTGGGGGTTGGTTGGGACCAAAATCTGTGGGAAGAGAAAATTTTTCCCACCAATGCGGAGTTAAACAAACGCTATCCCAAGACGCCTGTGGTTTTAAAACGGGTTGACGGGCACGCTGTTGTTGCCAATGAAGAGGCAATTCGGCGCTCCGGTGTTAGGATGAGTGATCCTGCTGTTCTTGCCGGAGAGGCAATTGTTCGCGGTGGGGTTTTCACAGGAATATTTTTGGAAAACACCGCCGACAAGATTCTCAACAGCGCCCCCGAACCCTCCATAGAGGAGCAGACTGACCTCATCTTGAGGGCGGCAGAGATATGTTATAAATATGGACTCACTTCCGTAAGCGACGCCGGTTTGTCTTTGTCCTCCATTCAACTGATAGATCGATTGCAGCAGCAAGGGCGTCTTTTGTTACGGGTGGACGCTTGGATGGCACCTTCAGAAGCCAATTTTGAACACTTTAAGGCGCCGTACCGTACAGACCGCCTCACGGTAAGCACGGTAAAACTCTACATGGATGGGGCGTTAGGTTCTCGCGGTGCATGGATGATAGAGCCATACGCAGACGATATTTCCACGTCCGGGATAGCGGTCATCTCCGACCAAGAGTTTCTCGACTACTGCCGGAGGGCTTATCATGCCGGATTGCAGGTGGCGACTCATTGCATTGGAGATGCAGCCAACCGCCGCACCTTGGAGCACTACGCCACTTTTCTTGAAGGAGAGAATGACTTGCGTTGGCGCATTGAACATGCACAAATTATTGCACCTGACGATTTTAAACTGTTCAAAAAATATTCGATAGTCCCCTCCGTTCAGCCTACTCATGCTACTTCCGATATGTTTTGGGCGGTTGACCGAGTGGGTGAGAGGATACGCGGAGGATATGCCTATCTGGATCTAAAGGAGCAGTTAGGATGGTTCCCTTTTGGCACGGATTTTCCTGTGGAAGAGGTCAACCCCATCTATACCTTCTTTGCATCGGTATTCAGAAAAAATGCAGACTTTTTACCCGAAGAGGGATTCCAGATGGAGAACGCCATTTCGCGTGAAGACGCGCTCCGTGCCATGACCATTTGGGCGGCAAAAGCCTCTTTTGACGAAGGAGAAAAGGGGTCCATTGAGCCGGGCAAATGGGCTGACTTTGTGGTATTAGACAGGGATATTATGACGATTGATGAGAGAGAGATACCCCAAACCAAAGTGGTTGGAGTATATATAGCCGGAGCAAAGATGGTGATATAGCAACCCCTATTTCTTTGTCAGCGTAATCTCACTCAGGGCTAATACTTGGGGAATGGGAAACAATTCATGAACAAGAGTCGTGATATTGATTACCGAGCCATGCACCTCCAAGCGGAAGGGATCGTAATCATCGGCGTATTCCGGGTCAACGATTTCTACCGTAAGAGCGGGAGAGTTGTAGGTGTATGCTATATTTATACTTACGTTGATTCCTTCGAGGGGGTTTACAACGGAGAGCACTGCCCGAGTGTCCGAAGTGAAAGAGAGCAGTACGTTATATCCTCCAATAATGGTGGTACCCCACTGAGTTCCGGATAATTTATCCTCTTTTTTGCTGCAAGAGAATGTCAAGAGAGCGACCAATACGGATACGAAAATTTTTGTTTTCATTTTATATAATTTTTGTTAATTTTTCATTTATCTCCATACGCCAAATCTCCGGCGTCTCCCAATCCGGGGACAATATATGACTTTACGGTCAACTCTTCGTCAATGGCTCCCATCCAAAGGGTAACTCCCCGTTGGGGGAGATGACGAGAGAGGTATGCCACTCCATCTTTACTCGCAACAGCCGACACAAAATGACAATGTTTGGGTTTCCCTTTTGCCAAAAGTGATTGATAGGTTAGCAGAGCAGAGGCGCCGGTTGCCAGCATGGGGTCGGCTAAAATAAGCACTTTTCCCTCTATTTCGGGCGCCGCCATATACTCCAATTGGATGGTAAATTTGTTGTCTTTCCCATATTTGCGATATGCGGCAATAAAGGCGTTCTGTGCCTTGTCAAAATAGGAGAGCAGCCCGTTGTGCATGGGAATACCTGCACGAAGAATAGAAGCGATTACGACTTGTTCCGCAGGTAAATTGCAGGTAGCGATACCCAAAGGGGTTTGCACCTCCACAGGTTTGTAGTGGAATGTTTTGCTAATCTCGTATGCAAAAATCTCTCCGACACGTTCCAAATTGCGCCTAAAGTGTGCGTTGTCTTTTTGGATGTGAACATCACGCATCTCAGCGATGAAACAGTTGAAAACGGAGTTTTTTTCGTTTAAAGTGTATATCTTCATACCTCATCCGGATAATTCCACAAAGGTATAAATATTTTTCTGAAATCGGTTTCTCAAATACTCCCATCTTCCGCAAAACTGTAGTACCGGTTTCCTGCAATGATGAGGTGGTCTAACAGACGAATGCCAAAAATGGCGGCGGCTTCGCGCAACATCATCGTCTGCTCTCTATCCTGAGCGCCCGGCTGAAGTTGTCCTGATGGATGATTGTGAATGAGAATCAATCCACTGGCTAATTTTGATATGGCGCTCTTTAACACGATACGCATATCGATAACCGTTCCCGAAACGCCTCCGCTACTGATTTTCTCTTTGGATATAAGGCGGTTAGCCTGATTCAGATAAATCACCCAACACTCCTCGTGTGTCAGGTTTCGCAACAGGGGGATAGCAATTTCCGCTGCTTTGCGGGTGGTGTCGATATTGGTAATCACTTCATCGGTTGGAAAACTTGAGCGGCGACTCAGTTCAAATGCCGCTAATAACCTGATAGCCTTTGCTTTTCCAACCCCTTTGATGTGGCACAACTCTTCAATGGAGAGGGTGCAAAGGTTCCTGATTTCGTTGTTGGCAAGGGATAAAATTTTTCTGGCGATGTCAATGGCGTTATATTCTTTGCATCCACTATTGATGATGATGGCGATGAGTTCAGTATCACTAATTGCAGAGGCGCCTTTTTCCTCTAATCTCTCTCTCGGTCGTTCCTGTAAAGCCCATTTTGTAATTTTTTGTGTACTCATTTGCGTAGGTAAAATAAAAAAGTCTCCCAAAGGTCGGGAGACTTTTTATTCCAAGATGACAAACTGCAAAATTATGCCAGCCGATTTACATAAACAGCAATACCGCTTTTTAAATTTGCCGCTTTATTGGCATGTATAACATTGATTTTAGCCAATTTATCTAACAAAGCAGATACCTTGGGAAGCAATTCCAATGCGGTTGCTTTATCGGTAGTGTTTCGCAATACTTTTATGGCATTACGGGCTGTGCGGGCATAATAACGATTATGCAGGCGACGTTTTGCGTTTTGACGATTTCTCTTTTCTGCGGAAGCGTGATGAGCCATTGTGTTTAGTTTAGTGTTGTAGCCGGTAGGGGAATCGAACCCCTATTGCAAGAATGAAAATCTTGAGTCCTAACCGTTAGACGAACCGGCCCTTTATTTGGGGCTGCAAAGATATAGCGATTTTTTTTAACTGCAAATTTTTGAATAAAAATTACATCTCCTCTCTATTCCGACTCTGCTTCCATTGCCCATTCAAACGAATAGAGAATGGATTCTATTTGTCTCATGTAATTCCGTTTGTCAAATCGGGGTGCATAGATGAAGGCTTGAAATACAATGACACGACGGTTTGGGCTGTCAAGGTAGAAATGGGCGACAAAGGGACCTCCCATAAAGTCGTTCTGTACATCCCAAAGTCCGCGAAGTTCGCCAAAATCTTTATTGTTGTAGTGTATCCACTGAAGAGCAGGCTCCACGGCGGAAGAGAATATCATATAGGAGTTCTCCAAAGTGCCAGGGACTTGACTCTTCATCACAACGCTACATTCACGCATCATTACCGTTTTGGAGAGAGAAGTGCTGTCGATATAGGGATAGGAGTAGATGAGCACCCCCTGAGTGGTATAGGTGGTTTCCAATGTAATCCAGATAAAGTTTACGTCCTGTTTCTTTAAGAAATAGCCCACCGGAAAATAGGGCGAACCTCCGAATGAGGTGTTGACTAACATACGTAAACTTTTCTCTTCGTATCGTTTTGAACTATTGATTACTCTATTCCGTTCAGTTTGATCGATAGCACGTACCAATTTTGATTTTTGCTCTTCGAGGCAGGTTTCTATTTCTGCCGCATTGGGTCCTGAGAAGGTAACCACAATTTGTGGTGCCGCCCAAACATTTTCCTGAATCACCATGGACGCTTCCGGGTAATCGGGAGAGATATTGACGACAATAAGGTTCCGATGCGATTGAAATACGGCGTTGAAGGCGTTGTGAGGAACGTTAAAGAGGGTAAACATGGGTTCCGGCTGGGGCAGGTAGGGATATTCAGCCGCTAAGGTGGCACGAAAAGAG
>Ga0082212_10009809_pt1 | contig 12310 bp, 13 predicted proteins | sample TergutNt197P3_FD_71548 | JGI IMG/M metagenome (GOLD analysis project Ga0082212, IMG submission 71548) | Neocapritermes taracua P3 segment gut microbial communities from Petit-Saut dam, French Guiana - Nt197 P3 | ecosystem: Host-associated > Arthropoda: Insects > Digestive system > Gut ... | reverse complement strand
AGTTTTCGGATTTTTCAAGTTTTCTGTAATTTTCTAAAAATTATCGTAAACCTCTCTTGCCCAACGCACTGTCCCAAAATGGCATATAACTCCTAAATACACGCAACTTTTAAACCCGAAACGTCGTTAACCACGTTAAACGTTGCGCGACGCTTTTTCATCCGTTCGGGTAACGCCAAAATCTGTTCGTGAAAACAATGATGCAAAGATAATTCATTTATTTTGGATGCAAATTTATTTAATTGATATACGAAAGTTTAATCATGTTTGTCTGACCCTTTTCCTCGAAAGGCGTACTGCCCACGTGCACCACCACGTCTCCCTTTGTGATGTAGCCGCGTTCTTTCAGACTTGCAATGGATTGCTGTATTGCATCGTCAATGTTGTCGGTTTCTTCGGCATGGTAGGCGTGTGCTCCCCAGATGAACGCCATTTTACGCACGAGCGCCCTGTTGCGTGTGAACACAAAGATTTCGGCCTGCGGCCGGTGGCTTGATATACGCATGGCGGTGTATCCCGAAAAGGTAAAGACAACGATGGCTTTGGCGTTTGCCTGATCGGCGAGACGACAGGCGTTCAGACAGATGGAGTCGGGCAGGAAGGTGCGGCTGTATTTGTCGGGCAGTGTTTCGCGATTGTATTGAAATCCGTGTGTTTCCGTCCAGTCAATGATTTGACGCATGGCTTTGACAGTTTCCAGCGGATATTTTCCAATGGCTGTTTCGGCGCTCAGCATCACTGCATCGGCGCCATCGAGAACGGCATTGGCCACGTCGTTGGCTTCGGCGCGGGTAGGTCGAAAGTTGGTGATCATGCTTTCGAGCATCTGTGTGGCGATGACTACCGGTTTGGCCTGTTCGATACATTTTTTGACGATCATTTTCTGGAGCATCGGGACACGGTCGAACGGTACTTCGACGCCCAGATCGCCGCGCGCCACCATGACACCGTTGGACGCGTCTATGATGGCGTTGATATCTTCCAGCGCTTCGGGTTTTTCGATTTTGGCGATGATGCGGGCGAATTTCTTTTTCGAGCGGCACAGGTCGCGCAGCGGCATGAGATCGCTGGCCGAGCGGACAAACGAGAGTGCGATCCAGTCAACGTTGTAATCGAGTGCGAACGAGGCGTCGTCTATGTCCTTTTCGGTCAGACTGGACAACGATATCCGCGTGTCGGGCAGGTTGACGCCTTTTTTCGAGGCGACGATACCGCCATGGATGACTTTGGCGGTTACTTTGCTCTTTTTGTCGGTTTTCATCACTTCGAGTTTGATTTTCCCGTCGTCAATCAGGATTGATTCACCGGCTTTTACGTCTTTTGCAAAATCGGGACAGGCGAGATGCAGTTTTTTGTTCGTACCGAGACATTCTGTGGTTACCAGGTCAATGATCTGTCCTTCCTGAAGAAAGACGGCGTCGTTTTTGATGTTGCCGATGCGGATTTTAGGGCCCTGCAGATCGGCCAGTATGGTGACGTTGGTGCGCATCTCCTGATTGAGTTCAATGATGTTACGGATGCTCTGACTGTGATCTTCCTGCGTGCCATGTGAGAAGTTCAGGCGGCAAACGTTGACGCCTGCGGCAAACATATCGCGGAGCGTTTCTTTCGATGCGGTTGCAGGGCCAATGGTGGCAATTATTTTTGTGTGACTCATTTTTTTGTTTTCGATGGATGGTTTTCGACTGATGATTTTATCTGATTCTCGGATAAAACGCATTTTCAATATGGTCAATGATGGTTTCCTTCCCTAATGTGATGGAAACAATATCGAAGCGCGTTTCCATATTTATATTTTTCTTTTGGATATACGCATTTGCCGCTTTGATCAGCAGGTTTTGCTTGTTTCTGTTCACCGCTGTGTAAGGCTCTGCCAATAACGTTCCAGAACGGCATTTCACCTCCGCAATGACCAGTTCATTTTCTTTGGTTGCGATGATGTCAATTTCCTGATGATGGTTTCGCCAGTTTTGTTCAAGAATGATATATCCTTTGTTTTGAAGGTATTCAACGGCAATAGCCTCGCCCTGTTTACCGATTTCGATATGGCCGGTCATGATTGTTCTTTTTTAATCAACATGTGTTACGGTGAAATAAAAAACTTCTTTACAGGCATACTCGTAGATGATATCCGGACGTCCGGTGATTTTAACCTCCGAGATGCCTTTTTCCGCAAAGTCACACTGCGGTGTAAAACGTACCGTTCCGTCTATCTTTTCTCCATCGTTTCCCTGATATGCGGTCTGGATGGTATTGGTATAACTCAGTATCTGATCTTTACCCAGTTTTCCCGTCATGGTTCCCGAAAATGTCCAAATGTCATCATCCTGGGTCAATGTTTCGTAGCCTTCTATACGTTCATACCGGCCATTATTCATCGTAGCGGAAATCAAAATCGGCATGGAATTTCCCTGTTCGTAGATGGCAACGCCATTGAGAAGGGCATAATTGTAGCGGTCGGTTTCACTGTTTTCTACTTTTTGATAAGTGATTTTCGACCCTCCGGTAACCATTTGTCCGTTGATTGAAAAATCACCGAGTGTAACGGTTGCCGTTGCGTTATTGACGGTACGATAAACATCTTTTTCAAACTTAACATAGATATTTCCCACCAATAATAAATTTGCCGACACCCATGCGTTATATTCAACAGTAACCATGTCGGTGTTTTCATCATAGGTCAGTTTTTTGTATTGTGATGATGTACTGGCCGGATCAGCAAAAGTAACATCCGATTCATATTTTTTTTGGTCAATAAATGCCCATGCATTTTCAGCTTCACGGAAAATAGTATGGAAATATACGGTTGCTTTCACGTTATCCATGATAATATTTTCATCGGGATACGGTTTTTCCGGCTCTTTTTTACAACTCACCAGCAAAATAAAAGCGAAAGACACTGATATAATATGTTTAATTTTCATGGTACTGTCAATTAATGTTCTTATTGATGATATTTTCACTCTTACGGTCTTACGGTCTTACGGTCTTTTTCTCAGTCGTCTTCTCCGGCATCGGAACTGGCTATATAACCCTTCATGATACCGCGTTTGGAGTTACGTACAAAGTTGATCACATTGTCGCGTTCCTCGCTTTGAGGATAGTTTTCTTCGATATACCTGAGTGCGTCACCGTGATTCATTCCTTTTTGATACAATTCGCGATAAATATCCTGTAGTTCCCAAATCTTCTCATTGGTAAAACCGCGACGACGCAAACCAACCGAATTAACGCCAACGTAAGCCAAAGGATCTCGCGCTGCTTTCACATAAGGAGGTACATCTTTGCGTACTCTTGAAGCGCCGCCGATCATAACATGTGCACCGATACGAACAAACTGATGTATCAAGGATCCACCGGCTATTATTGCCCATTCGCCAATCTCTACTTCACCGGCAATACCCGAATGACTCACAATTACACAATTATTCCCGATGTTCACATCATGGGCAACATGCGCATAAGCCATAAGCAGGCAATTGTCACCCACTATCGTTTTATTTTTGGCTTTGGTTCCGCGGTTTATCGTTACACATTCGCGGATGGTGGTATTGTCGCCTATTTCCACTGTGGAGTATTCACCTTCGAATTTAAGGTCCTGCGGAATACCCGCAATGACCGCTCCCGGAAAAATTTTACAGTTTTTACCGATACGGGAACCTTCCATTACTACTGCATTCGACATGATCCATGTCCCGTCGTCTATCACCACATCTTTGGCTATATTTGCAAAAGGTTCGATAATGACATTTTCTCCAATCCGTGCATCGGGATGAATATAAGCTAACTGATGTATCATATTTTTTAATATTATTCTGTTGATTCTTTTACTTTAACTATCTGTGCGGTTAATTCGGCTTCTGTGACCAATGTTTCTCCTACATAAGCATGAGCCACCATGATAGCAATGCCGCGACGGATTGCACCTACAAGTTCCATGCGGATAACCAGCGTATCGCCGGGTACTACCATTTTACGAAATTTCGCTTTGTCTATTTTCAGAAAAAATGTCAGGTAGTTTTGCGGGTCCGGTACGGTTCCCAACACCAACAATCCGCCCACCTGCGCCATAGCCTCAACGATGAGCACGCCCGGCATGACCGATTGTGAAGGAAAATGTCCCACAAAAAAAGGCTCATTCATGGTCACATTTTTGACTCCGATAATAGTGGTTTCTGTTATGCTGATGATCTTGTCAACCAGCAGGAATGGCGAACGATGCGGCAAGATGTTTTTGATCTGTTCGATATTCATTACGGGCGCAACGTTGGGATCATATTTCGGAATCAGTCCTTTCGCCATTTCCTTTTTGATGATCTGGCGCAGTATTCGTGCCATTTGGCTATTGGCGGCATGTCCCGGACGGGTGGCTACAATACGTCCCTTGATCTGCTTGCCGACCAATGCAAAATCGCCGATCAGGTCAAGCAGTTTATGCCTTGCCGGCTCGTTACTGAAATGCAGTTCAAGATTATTGAGAATACCTTCGGGTTTCACCTGTATTTTGGGCATGTTGAAAAGACCTGCCAAGCGGTCGAGTTCCGACTGTCCTACAGGTTTGTCCACAATCACGATGGCATTGTCTAATGCACCGCCTTTGATGAGGTTGTGTTTCAACAATGTTTCCAACTCATGCAGGAAAACAAAGGTGCGGCAAGGAGCGATTTCCTTTTCGAAATCATCCATGCTGGTGAGCATGGCATATTGATGTCCCAAAGTACGTGAATTGTAGTCAATCATCACATCAATGCTGAAATGATCGTCCGGGTATATGGCTATTTCCACGCCACGTGACTTGTCGGCATATACGATGCGTTCTTTCACCTCGAAATATTTACGCACGGCATCTAATTCGATGACTCCCGCTTCCTTAATCATTTCCACGAAAAACTTGGAACTGCCATCCATAATCGGCATTTCGACACCGTTGACCTCAATCAGAGCGTTATCCACACCCATTCCCCATAATGCCGCTAACACATGTTCTATTGTGCATACTTTCACGCCATTAACCTCAAGGGTGGTGCCTCGAGAAGTATCGGTAACATAATCGGCTATAGCCGAAACAACAGGTTGACCTTCCAAATCAAGACGTTTGAACTTGTAACCGTGATTAGAAGACGCCGGACGAAGTGTCAGTTCCACTTCAATACCCGTATGCAGCCCTTTACCTCTGATGGATACAGGTTTCTGGAGTGTACGTTGTTTTACAAGCATGATTTTGCTTTAAATTTTACTTAATAAAGAATTTGCAAAGATAGAAAAAATTATTTATTCTTATAAAACAGACCGATGAATTGAGATCATGAATTTGGTTTCGACAAACTCAATGATCTGACTGAAAAAATCGAAAAACTCGTGATTGAAATCATTATAATATGCTTCCATTACACTGATGGCAAACTCGGTTTCGTTGGGTAATGATGTGCGTTTCGACATGGTATCCAGCACATCACGAATTCCATCAAGTGTGGCATAACGCTCAATCCAACGCTCGCTCATGAACCCGGGCAAGAAATTTTTCAACCGTTCGGGAAGTAGCTCGAACTTGTTCAGGATCACATTATGCATCCGGTTCACATAATCGCGTAGCGATACGTCGCAGAAATCCTTCCAGTTACTGGCTAAGAAATGATCATATAAAATATCAATGATTACCCCCGAATATCTGGAATAACGCGATTTAAAACGACCGGCGCTAAAAAGTACAATAGGATGCTGGTCGGTAAATGAATCAATGTTACGGTGCAATACAATACCTGTCCGGATATCATCGGAGTATTTCAGGTAATCGCTGCCTTTTACCCAGTCTCCGAGGAAATTACCGATCTTGATGTCGTCATTGTTTCCCGACAGATATGTATGAGCCAAATAATTCATTAAGTTGAGACCTTCCTGTTACACAAAAGATTGGTGAAAATTGACAAAATAATATATATCGGTATTACAACAGCCAAACCTGTCCAATGCAGGAATATTAGGATGAATGCCGACAGTGCGACAAAGATATACCGTATTTGGTTGTTTTTCCAGTCGAATGATTTGAATTTAAGCGAAAAAAGAGGCAATTCGGCTACTAACAGATACGAAAATACAATTGTTATCGTCAACAGAAAGAACATATTCCCGACAAACAAAGAAAACTGATTGTTAACAGATTGTATGAAAACCAACGAACAGATGAACAACGCATTGGCTGGAGTTGGCAAACCGATAAACGAATCGGCTTGTCGCGTATCAGTATTGAACTTGGCCAACCGTAGCGCCGAAAAGATGGCAATGAGAAATGCCGATGATGCGACAAGCATGTCGAAAGGATGTAGATATGAATCGAAATCGATTGAAAGCAATATCAAGTTAAACATGATTAAAGCCGGCGCTACCCCAAAACTGACCATATCGGCTAACGAATCAAGTTCCTTTCCGATGGCGGAATATGCTTTCAGCCGGCGAGCAGCAAATCCGTCAAAAAAATCGAAAACAGCAGCGGCAAAAATGAAATAAGCCGCTCCATAAAGCGGATAGTAAAAAGACGAACAAACAATTGACATACAGCCACAAAACAGATTCAGGCACGTAATCATATTGGGAACATGACGAAAAGACGATAATTTCTTTGACATTCGAATAATTGATTTTTTGACAAAAGTAACAGAAATTTGTTATTTTTGCTGATAAAAAAAGATCAATAATGATGAATAAACAAGCATCTGTACTTTTGATATACACAGGCGGAACCATCGGAATGATTGAAAACAGGGATACCGGTTTGCTCGAAGCCTTTGATTTCGCACATCTGAAAAAACATATTCCGGAGTTTGCATTGCTCAAATTCCGAATTGACAGCATTCAGTTTGATCCGCCCATTGACTCGTCGGATATGGATATGGACGGATGGGTGAAGATCGTGCGAATCATACAGGATAATTACAGCCGTTACGATGGGTTCGTGGTATTGCATGGGACTGATACGATGGCTTATACCGCTTCAGCATTAAGTTTCATGCTTGAAAACATAGACAAACCGGTCATTCTTACCGGTTCTCAGTTACCTGTCGGCAAAGTACGTACCGACGGTAAAGAAAACCTGATTACCGCACTGGAAATTGCAGTGGCTAAAACAGCCGATGGACGCCCATGTGTACCGGAAGTATGCATCTTTTTTCAGAACGACCTGATGCGTGGTAACCGTACCACCAAGGTAAATACCGAAAACTTCAATGCATTCAAGTCATACAACTACCCGATATTAGCCCGCGCAGGAGTACATATCAAGTATGAGCATCATTTGATCATTTATCCCCGCATTCGCCAGATGCCGCGATTTCATTATACGCTCGACCCCAATGTGGTGATTCTGAAACTTTTTCCGAACATTTCACCTGATATAGTGAAAGCCATGCTCAATATTTCCAACCTGAAAGGAGTAGTACTTGAAACTTATGGTATGGGCAATGCTCCTGATCTCATTTGGTTCCGGCAAGCAGTCAAAGATGCCGTAGACCGGGGAATTGTGATCGTGAACGTCACACAATGTATTACAGGAACTGTTGAAATGGAACGCTACCACGCAGGAAAGATATTACTCGATGCAGGCGTAGTGAGTGGTTACAACAGCACTACCGAAGCAGCCGTCACAAAACTGATGTTCCTGCTGGGACACAGAATGACTGCCACACAAGTGAAAGAGCACATGAGATGTTCGCTTGCAGGTGAAATTGATGTAAACTGACTTGTCACCAATATCTTACTATCAAAAAAAGGCTTGACAACATTCATCTGCCATCAAACCTTAGTCCATAACCAAACCTCATTGATCAATAGTAAGACGGAAAAAACGTAAAACGTTGCGTAAAAAAATGATTTTTTTTTCTATTCGAACTAAGCAGGATGATATGCCTCTGATTTTCATTTGCCATATTGCTTTGGACTGTTCCATTTGTACATCTTGTCCGAACGTCGGATCAAGCGAGGTACGGGCATCGAAAACACATCCCCTTTCACTGCCTGTGACACGGGTTTCAGGTTGACACGTATTTCAGGAACTTCCATTTCTATCACTCCTGTAGTTGTCCCGATGATCAATATTTGATCGCCCACAGATAGTTCACCTGACTGCATCGTGAACTCGCCCACACCAAGTTTCGAGAAATAATTGCCGCACAAAGCAATGTATTCTTTTTGGCGGGTTGCTTTCGATCCATGTACATCGTTCAGTTCGGCCATGCTATTTCCTAAGTAATAGCCATCCCAGAAACCACGGTTGAATACGGTTTGCATTCTTTGTTTCCATGCGCTGATTTTGGTGGCTTCGTATGTTCCGTTGCCATACGCTTCGAGTGCCTGATTGTAACATTCTCCCACAATCTTTACATATTCGGGGCCTCGGGCGCGTCCTTCCACTTTGAATACCCGTACGCCGGCATGGATCATTTTGTCGAGGAAACCTATCGTACACAAATCTTTGGGCGACATGATATGAGAATTTTCAATTGCTAATTGACGCCCTGTTTCATTGTCCACAGCTGAATACGAGCGACGGCAAATCTGTACGCATCCGCCACGATTCGCCGAACGGTTGTATTCATGCAGGCTCAGGTAACATCTGCCCGACATGGCCATACATAATGCTCCGTGACAAAACATCTCAATCTCCACTTGTCGTCCTGATGGCCCGGTGATATGGTTTTCCTCTATAAACGTGTGTATTTCAGCCACCTGCTCCAGAGTAAGTTCGCGGGCAAGCACCATCACATCGCAATACTGTGCGAAAAAACGTACAGATTGCCGGTTGCTGATGTTCAACTGAGTAGAAGCATGTACTTCCAACCCTGTTTGTCGTGCACCAAGAATAGCGGCCATATCGGAAGCTATAACGGCGTTGACACCGCAACAGCGGGCAGTATGTAGCGCTTCATGCAAAGCCGGCATGTCGCTGTCGTAAACAACAGTATTGAGTGTCAGGTAGGTTTTGACGCCTTTTTCACGACAGATTGCCACAATCTGTTCCAGATCATCGGGCGAAAAGTTAGCCGACGACTGCGAACGCATATTGAGGATGCCTGTACCAAAGTATACAGCATCACACCCCGTTTGCATCGCCGCCGCCAACGATTCCCACGAGCCGACCGGTAACATCAACTCCAGATTTTCCCTATTCATTTTTATTGGACAATTCAACCAAATTTATATTTCCGGGAATGGAAAACTTCAGATATTTAATGGTAAACCCTTGATCTGCAAATATTTTTTCGTAATATGTCCGTACAGACAAAATATCGTCGGCATATTCCGAATGATATAAATCATCGGTACGGGTATGTACATTTAAATGATTCTGCTCTGCTATTTTACACGTATAATCGAATAAACTTCGGCTATCGGTTTTCAAGTGTATGATCCCTTCCGGTTGTAATATTTCACGATACGTCTGTAGAAAACGCGCAGAGGTAAGTCGTTTGTTGATGCGGCTTTCCTGTGGTTGCGGATCAGGGAAAGTGATCCATATTTCCGCTATTTCACCGTGCGCAAAACACGAGGAAATCCATTCGATACGTGTACGTAGAAAAACGACATTTGACAAATGATTTTGCAAAGCATCCGTAGCGCCCACCCACATACGCGAACCCTTGATATCCACACCAATATAATTTTTGTCAGGATATCTACGCGCCAAAGCAACCGAATACTCACCCTTACCGCAACCAAGTTCCAAAATTAACGGGTGGTCATTTCCAAAAACTTCATCCTTCCAACGACCTTTCAACCGGAAATCTGTACGAAATACTTCTTCAAACTTAGGCGTTATCACATTGGGATAAGTGACCATATCGGCAAAACGCCTGAGTTTATTTTTTGCCACGGGATAAAAAAGTCAGAGATCAGAAACCACACATTTCATTCATCGCGGAAGCGGAATGCTCACCGTCAATGTCTCATGTTCGTATGTATGTAAATTGATGATCTTCGCCTTCATTTCTTTGATTTCAGCAGGTAAATCAAAAGTTATTTCGGAATTGGCATACAAAGTCATCTTTTTACCATTTTCAAGTTCCAATGAATACGGCACATCGTATGGATTGGTGATCAGATAGGTGTTAAACTCTTTTCGATCTCTGTTTTTGTAAGTCCTGAACTTTTGAATGGAAACAGAAGCAAAGAAAAAATCTTTCAGCAGATTGCTGTTTCCGGCAAGCATCCCTCTGAAGAATGCAATCGTTTGACGTTTCAACATCGCTTCTTTGATTGCTTCCGGTGTTTTTTCACGAGCCAGAACGATGGTCATCGGGCGGAATGTATGATCCGACAGACGGTAATAACTGGTAAGATAATGAATATCGGTGTTGGCAATGGGCGCTAAATTCAAGTCACGACACCAACTTAATGCACGCGGATACCATTCTGCTTCGTTGAACACTTCCACAGCGCAAATATGCCCCGACTCTATCAAACGTTTGTTAACGTCGAACATTGCACATGAGTCAATCGCCCAGCCCGGATGATTCCAGATCACAAGTCCACCTTGCTTGACAGCCTCCTTAACGGCATCTTCTGTGGGAACATCTAATGTCTTTTGAGCATCGGTGATAAAGATTGCATTGAGATGCCCGCCTACGATTTTATCCCGTGTTATTTCCGTTCCCTGTATGAGAATCAGTCCCAGTTGCTCAGCCTCCGGTCGGGCTATTTCATAAGAGGAGTTCGGCCCGCCTGATAGATTCTTTTTGGAAGGCGTTGCTGATGTGTGGTCGGTGATGGAAATGGCATCCAGTCCGTCCTGCCATGCTTCTCGCACTCTCGCTGTTGGCCATAAAATTCCATCCGAAAAAACCGTATGAATATGAAAATCACATTTTACCGGAAGTAATCCATTGACAGACGGCAAGCGAACGATACGACGCACGCGGTTATACAGCATATCGTCGTGAAATTCTGTACGATCAACATCGTAAATGTATTTTTGAGCGAACATGGATGATGTCAACATCAAAAACAATGATACAAAATAAATTTTTAATGATTTCATTTTAAAATAGATATAATTAAATTATTGAATTAAGTTTGTGCAAAGATAAATGCTTTATTGATATTTTGCAATTTTTTTTTTGCATGAATCAATCATATATTATACCTTTGCGTTTTTTTTAATAATTAAATTTTAAATCATTAGTAAAAAAGTCATATATGATCATTGTTCCTATCAAAGAAGGCGAAAACATTGAAAGAGCGCTGAAAAAATTTAAAAGGAAATTTGAAAAAACAGGTACAGTCAGGGAAATTCGTGCGCGCCAGGCGTTCGAAAAACCGTCTGTCCATAGACGTGAAGAGCGTCGTCATGCTATTTATGTTCAAAAAATGTTTCAAACATCTGAATAGCAAGTAACAGCGCCTCATTTTGTTGACGCATCTGTAGTGGGGATATGGATCAGTTTGTGCCATATTTGCAGTATCTGGAATACGAAAAAAGGTATTCGCCCCATACAATCGGTGCTTATTGTAGGGATTTGTTGCAGTTTGATGTTTTCTTGTCCGGCATTGGAGAAGAGAGTGGTGTTGTGAGTTTTAGAATGATACGCCGATGGATTGTTGATTTGGTAACCCGGGGTGATTCGCCACGTACCGTCAACCGGAAAATAGCAACATTACGCTCCTACTTTAAATACTTGATGAAGAAAGGTTTGATCACGGTCAATCCGATGGAGAAAGTTGGGTTGCTCAAGACCGAAAAAAATTTGCCTGTGTTTGTCACTGCCGATAAGATGGACGAAGTATTGGACGAAAAGGAAACCTCCGGCGATTTTCCAACCATGCGTGACAGGATCGTTTTGGAGTTTTTTTACATGACAGGCGTTAGGTTGTCTGAGCTGATCCACCTGAAAGACAATGATTTTGATACGGGAGCAATGACTGTAAAAGTGCTCGGTAAACGCAACAAGGAACGGATCATCCCGTTGACAGCGTCGTTTTGTGATACGTTGAAACAATATGTATCTTTCAAAAAGTCTGCTTTTCCCGATGTTGATTCGCTTTTTATCCTGAACTCGGGTAAACCATTGTATGAACGTTGGGTACAGCGTCTGACGAATAAAAACCTGGGCATGGTAACGACCATGAAAAAACGCAGTCCGCATGTGTTGCGGCACAGTTTTGCCACCAACTTACTCGACAACGGCGCTGATCTGAATGCCATCAAAGAAATCCTTGGACATACCAATCTCGCTGCCACGCAAGTATATACACATAGTAGTTTGAACAGAATAAAAAGAGTTTATCAACAAGCCCACCCTCGGGCATAAAAATATAATACCAT
>Ga0082212_10009808_pt1 | contig 12310 bp, 10 predicted proteins | sample TergutNt197P3_FD_71548 | JGI IMG/M metagenome (GOLD analysis project Ga0082212, IMG submission 71548) | Neocapritermes taracua P3 segment gut microbial communities from Petit-Saut dam, French Guiana - Nt197 P3 | ecosystem: Host-associated > Arthropoda: Insects > Digestive system > Gut ... | reverse complement strand
ACAAGACGAAACGCTTCGCCAAGTCGCCCTGTGGACACTGGAAGGCAATCGCCCCGCAGAAATTGCGGAAAAACTTGGTTGCGTCCGACGCACCGTCGAGCGAAAACTCGAACGGATTCGAGAAATATGGGAGGGAGAACGATAGCCGATTTTACGGACTCAACAAAAAACCGTAGCGATAAAATTCGTTGAGCAACATCAACAGTCCACTGAACGAGGCAACGGCGGAGATGCCCAGCAGAACATTAGGCAGCGTCCGTTCTTGCGGAAACTTGTAAAACATGATCGGGACGGCAGCCGCTGCCAAACCGATGATGTTAAACGCTCCGAGAAAACAGAGCGTCTGCATGATTGTGCTTTCCGGTCCGCGTGTGAGAATGGCGGCAATGTTGAACATCAATAAACTGACCATCAAAAACGCTGAAAAGGCAATACAGAGAATCGCAGGCAAATCGAGCGGCATCCGCTCACCAGCCGGCTTTTTCTCTTTAACGGCTTTTTCTTTTTTCGGCTTCTCCTCTTTTGCAGACTTGTCCTTGCTTTTTGAGAACCATCCTTTCTTCTTTTTACTCGTTGCCGAATCGTTGAGGTATGGGTTGTCAGCACTCACTCCCCCCTCTGCGGCTCCCACATCGGACGCTGCCAAGTCGTCAGCAAGGGGGTCGTTCATATCGAAGGAATCTCCCGCCGGACTTTCCAGCGGTTCTTCAACAGCACCACTCGATACAACTGCCTCATCTCCGAAGGGATTGTCCAAATCAAAGGAATTTCCCCCTGTAGTTGCCTGCGAATCCTCCGCATTGAACGAGTCAAAATCGAAGTCAAAATTATCGTTGTCGTCGGACATGACTACTTTCCCGCTAGGGTTTATAGGCTCTTTGTGCGCACAAAACTCTGCCCTCTTTATCGGCAACCCATGCTACTCCATTTTACCCATTTTGTCAAATTCGTTAAATTTTGACATGGTACACCGTAATCGGGCACACCCCGTCATTCCCGCCTTCGCAGGAATGACAAAAAAACGTCCAAACCAAATCGGGACACGCTCTTGGGACCATCAATCTGCATTTTCGGGGCAATATTCGTCGCGTGCAAGATCGTCTTGTGTCAGGGCAACAATGACAATGTCATTGTGATTTGCAAAATCAATCACGTCTTGTTGTCCGACCAAAACCGTCATATTCGCCTCAATAACAAGCACTTTTCCTCCAGCCGCCGCTAGACTTTGGATCGTCTGCATCCCAAAACTGGGCATGTCAAAACGCTTATCCTGCTGCGGCTTTGCCAGTTTGAGCATGGTAAAACCCTGACAGAGCCGACCTGACCGAGCGATACATTCGTCCGTTCCTTCGAGGGCTTCAAGAGCCACCACCGCTTGGTCTTTGACCGTTACCGCTTGTCCGATGTCGAGCCGACCGAGTTCTTTTGAGACGCGCCAGCCGAATTGAATATCTTTCCACTGGGACTTTGTCGGTTTTTGATGAGTTAAAAGTTCGTGTTTCACGAGCATCTCCGGTGCCAAGTCTGTGCCCGGCAACATGGTGATTCCCTGCCGCTCAAAGGCACTGGCACAGGTGAGCAGGAGCGAATCAGAGGTGTTATCTTTAGTACGAAAAATAAAATGCGGGGCGAAAAGCCGAATCGTGTACCAGTCGGGCAGGTATCGCCAGATGAGCCAAGGAGAATGAAACTGCCGCTTGGAAACTCCACCTGCGAAGGTTGCTTTTGTAACGCCATGTTTTTTGAAATAGCGTACACATTTTCCGAATTGACCGAATCCCACGCAGAGATGACTGTGGCAGTGCTCTAAAATTCGGGGGTCAGCCTGATCGCAAAGGATGAGGCAATGCACTTCGTAGTTTTTCTGCCGCAAAAATTTTGCGAGCAAAACCGGATATTCCCCAAAACCGGCTACAATACCAACACGTTCCATGCTTCCTAACTCCTCCCTAGAGCCGTAATGGTACCCAATTTGGCTATTTTGTCAATAGTAGAGTTCACACCCGCCTGTTTCCCTGTTTCCGCTTGCTTTCCGATAAATCGGAAAACGGAAACGGAACGACCCCAATGTCCTCTTCACAAATTTGCCCACACTTTGTCCTCTTCTTAAACAATACATTCATTCCATGCCAAAAATCGCTGCGTAACGCTACGTCGATCGGCATAACGAATGGTAAAATTCTGTACAGAGTTCCTCGATATAGTCCAGCCGAGCAAGTTTTTCCAGCCAGTCATTTGGAATGCCATCGACTCCGTAAAACATTCCGGCAAGTCCACCGGCAACGGCAGCGACCGTGTCCGTGTCGTTGCCTAAATTGACGGCTTTCAAAACGCAGTCCTTGTAGTTGTCCGTATTCAATAAGCACCACAGAGCCGCTTCCAGTGTATCAACAACGTAGCCTCTACTCTTGATTTTTTCTTCCGGCAACTTTGCAAAATCCTCGTTGAAAATTCGTTCGTAGTGTTTCAAGTCCTCGGTGTATTCATTTTTACTTTCGTAATGCTCTTTGGCTTTTTCCAAACTGGAATATATTGCACTTTGTATGTTTGCCGATTCTTCGAGTAGGCTTTCGGCAATAACCAGATAGATGCTGCAAGCAATCAGACTTCTCTTGTGAGCGTGTGTCAATGACGAAACATTATGAATAATGTCAATGGCTTCTTCGTATTTTGTAAAGTCCTTTCCGTAAACAGTATGAAGATGAAACACAAGCGGCAGTATTCTCATCAGTGAGCCGTTGCCGTTGTCATATTCCGATGTGCCACCGCATTCAAGCGGGGCTGTGCCGTTTCTAAAACGTTGTAATGCTCCATGTGTTGCAATGCCGACATCAAAGACTTCACCGTGAGCCGTGTATTTTCCTTTTTCTCTCCACGAATGGAACCTTTGCATTATATCAGCATAATCAATTTTATTGGTTGCCAAACTGTCCATTAGGCAAAGAGTGAGGCTTGTATCGTCCGACCAAGTGCCGGGCGGTTGATTGTGTGATCCGTAGCCACGCATATCAGTAACGGGCTTGTTACGGAGTGATGTGCGGCTTGCAAATTCTACCGGAACACCCAAAGCATCGGCTACGGCTAAACCGAGTATTCCGCTGTGTATCTTGTTTTTCCATTCTACTATCATCGTTTCAAAAATTGCTCGTATTTTTTTAGTGCTGCATAGTCCGTTCTTTCAATCAGAGGCGGGAACATGGAACCATATCTTGTTCGTTGCTTGTGTGGGACGGTCTGAATGTATATTTGCTTTGCTTCGTCGGCTGTTCTTCCGTCAAACACAAAGTACGTAGCGACTGTTGCACCGGTACGGTCATAACCACCTTTGCAATGAACATAAACTTTCACTTTCGACTTGCTAACAATCTCGTGAATCGTTTGCAAGTCTTTATGTTTCGGCACGGTCATATCAACGGTTGGAAATCTTGTGTATTCGATGTTCTCCGGTAGATGTTCTCTGTACGAAGTCAATCTATCGGGCGGTTCTGTCAGGTCGATAAAATGCTTGATACCAAAATCAAGCAAGAGTTGTAGTTTTGGCAATCCCTCTTTTACGGTTCGACTGAATGGGTACTCTCCCGCATAAAAGTTTTCGGCAACTTGATAGGAAAACTCGATGGGCACGTTAATGGTATTTATTTGTTTTGATTTTTGTTTCATTTCAATGCCTCCTCTATTATAAAAGTGCGTTCACTCGTTTCAACGGTTCCTGTCCTATCAGAATAGCCGGGTGCCTGTACCGCAAGTACCGGATTGCAACCGTACATAGGGATGCCGTTGTCGGCACAATACTTTGCCATTGCACGGTCGCACGTTCCTATGTCCCTAAACTGCCGATAGGTAGCGGGACTTGCAATATAGTGGGCAATCTCTTTTAAGCATTGCGGACATCGAATCAGTAATGCGTGATGCCATACGGGAAATTGTAGCCTCTTATACGGAGTAACGGATAACTCTGTTTTTGCCCATGCTGGTTCTTTCCACCAATCAAATTTGTCAAAACAGTCTTCTACCCAGCCCAAATAAAGTATTTTCCAATTTGCCGGCAACTTTTCCAAAACATTATTCATTCTCTCTTCTATCTGCGGATGGAATACAACATCATCTTCAAGAAACAAAAGAGGTTTATTCATTTCGTATGCTTCTTTCATACAGTTCGATTTCGTAATCGCACATGACAACGTTGCCGGCGTGTGTAGATATCTATACTCATTTGTATCAAGTGTCGTCGGGTCAATCGGCGGCACAAGGCAACCTTTGTGTTCCTTGATGCCGATTGCCTTAAAAGCCGTATCAAGTAATGGTTCCCTATCTGTGCGGTGCGCAAAATGCGGCATACGGATAAGGCAAGTGTCGATAATATCTTGCACGGTCTTCATCTGTGTGCTATTTTTGTTTTGCGTCAATCCATTCTCCATTCTCAAAGTTCATCACGTCGCCGCTGTGTGTACTGTGTAGGGGATACCGCTTCTTCTCACTTCGTTTTACTCCGGTAATGGTTGATTGTTATACTCCGCATAAACACTCAAATCTAAATCCGGCTGGGCGTTGGAGTGATTGCTCCAATCTTGTATCAAAGTTGTTTCAATCAAATGGTATGTGCGGGTACTATTCTATTTCTTGCTTGAAGGTTTCTTTGTTTGCTTTTTATTGACCATTTGCTTTAACTTCTCAACAGCACCATCTCGGACTGCCTTTGCCTGCTCGTGGGCATCGTCAATTATCTTTTGGATTTTTTTTCGCTCGGCAGCGTTTTTGCCCAATCTTAATTTTGGGTTATTGCCCTTCTCTTTCATGTATTTCATGTAATCCTTAATGTCTTTCTCCGCTTTGCTACCTCTTGTTGCTTGTTTTCCGTTTTTGTCCTGCCAACGACAAAAACCGATGAAGCGTCTATCACTTTTAGCACGATTGCATCTCGGGCAAGCAGGGACGATGTTTCCACGTCTGTGCAGTCCGAGCCATTTTCTATTCATTGGTATTGCGTGGTCTTTTTGAAGTCTTTCCGTTTTGCTTTCCGGTGTGCCGCAATACACGCATTGACACTTGAAATACTTCTTTACCTCTTCCCAGTCTTTGGGCGAAAACAAATTGTCGGTGTGCAAGTCAATTTTCCGCAAAATTCCTCTGTAAGATAACACTTTTTTGCTTGCTGCTTTTCGTTGTGTCATTTTTGTTTCTCCTGATGTCGTGATAAATGATAATAATGTTGTCTTAATAACCCATACAATTGATTCCCAAAAAGTGCCGTAAACACTTGTATTTCAAGGCTCAAAAGCCACTACGCCCGACAGGACTCGAACCTGTAACCTGCGGATTAGAAAGAACGCTTTTTCAATTTTGTCTTTGCTCTCGTTGGCATTAAAAAACAAAGGAAAACCGTGAAGTACCGGTATTTCCTGTACGAAAACAACACTGTCATTCTACATGTTTTTGTATCTTTGTCAATACTCCAAGCCGATATTGCGAAAAAATAAACGCTACTGCGGCGCAAAACGCTACCAAAACGCTACGATTTATTCCATTGTTGGATAGTTCATCATTACCTACCATAGAGTTGATACATCGTACTTGTGAATGTTCTCATCTGCCGTCAAAATGGTCATGCCTTCCGCTTTGGCAGTAGCGACAAGTAGGCGGTCAAATGGATCACGATGTATGAATGGCAACTGAACCACACCCGCGAGATGTGATTGCGTAATCGGCAGAATAGCGAAACCGTTTTTTGTAATCATCTCCCACAACCGATCAAATCCGCCTTCAAACTGGAGTTTCCCTTTACTGTGCTTGATGGCGAATTCCCAAAGCGAAGCTATACTCACACACTTCTGCACACCCGCATCCTCAACAATGGTCGCCATCGTCTCACTGAGTTTGACCGAATCCTCGACGTACCACAAGAGAACGTGCGTGTCAAGCAAGTATTTCATTACATGTACTCCTCAAAATCTTCCAGCGGTGCGTCAAAGTCATCCGCCATCCACATTTTCCCTTTCATGCACCCGCGTCCAAATGGCAATTTGGAAGGTTTTCGTGATTGGACTTCCTTCTCCGGTTGAGCCACTGCGCTAAACGGAATGGCATTGTGGCAGACGACATCTCTAATGAACAGATCGATGGCATCAGAGGGTGAAATCCCAATAGCCCCGCAGACTTTGTCAAACTGCTGCTTTGTCGCCTCGTCGATGTGGGCGGAAATTTGAACCGACATATACACCTTTCTACTGTTGCTCGTCCTCGAAGATGGAATTGTAACAAAACCAGTCGAAATTACAAGAGGGCAAGGCATAGAAGAAAACGGACATTGGAAGCCGTAAAACCGCCCCGATTTGACTCTCGTAAAACAAGTGCGAAACCATTTTGTCCGTTAAACCTCCAAACGGTTGAACCGGCAGAATCTGAACCGTAACGCTATTACAGTTTTTTCGTTGCTACCGAAATTTTGGCAACCTTCGATTCGAGACCGCCGAGCAAGTCCGAAATGGCACGAATCTCAAACCGGTACTTTGTTCCCGGATTCAAATTGGAAATAGTTGCGGTAGCTCCCGTAATGACGATGTTCGGATCGTCGGCACGATACACGACAAACTGCCCTTTGGAATTGTAACAAATTACCTCATATCGGTCGGTCTCAGGGAACGGCGAAGCCTTCCAAGTGAGCATCAAACTGTCCGTTGTCCTTGCGGCTTTAGGTGCCTTGAAACTCTTAACGGCGGCATAGTTTTTCGTTTTCACGGAAACATTGGCGACTGACGTTACCTTTCCTTTTTTATTAGTGGCAACAGTATCACCGTTGTAGGAGATAATGGCAAACTTGTATTTCGTACCTGGATTCAACCCCGTTACCATTACGGTATGTCTGCCATTGATAGTCTCCACAGCTCCAATATTTACGCCGTAATGCGAAGTACAGACCACCTCATAGAACGTATTCCGGCTCTTGCCGTCTGGCTTCCACGAGATCGTAGTGCTGGAAATTGAAACGTTCGTTTTCTTGACTCCACCGGCTTTTGCTGCAGCAACCCCAGTCCCTCGCGGGAGCAATTTTGTTACACTTGACGGTGTGGAGCTTCCCCCAGAGTTCACAGCAGAAACTCGGTAATGATAGGCGGTGTAGGAATCAAGAGAAACGTGTTGATAGGAAGTTCCAGTAATCATACCGCCGAGTTGTACCCAGTTCGTTCCGTTGGTTGAAACTTCTAATTTGTACCAAGCCACACCACTGACGGCGTTCCATTCCAGCATGTTGCCCGTTGACATTTGATTCGCCCCTGTGAATGTTGGCGTTGTCGGCGGTAATACGATTGCCAGTTCCGTTGTTATCGTTGCGGTATTACTTTGCGCTGTTTTTGTTGCTCCGTTCAGCATGTTCGAAACAATACAGTAATATTCCACCGAACCGACGGTATCGATTGACGGCGTGTAAGTTTGCAACGTTGCGTCTGAGATTGCCACACCGTCTTTGTACCATTGATACGACAATGTGCCGTTGCCATTTGCTGTGATGGTAAGAGCGACGGCGGTGTCGCCCTGCGTATAAGTCGCCGACTGCGGATGGACACTGAACGTCGGCGTATCGGCAACCGGGAGTGGGGCATTGACCGTTATCATTGCGGTATTACTTTGTGCCGTTTCCGATATTCCGTTCAGAGTATTCGTAACGATACAGTAATACCCCGTAGAGCCGACGGTGTCCGTTGATGGTTCGTAAAAATTCGATGTTTCGCCGGTGATTGCTTCACCATCTTTGTACCACTGATATGACAAACCGCCGTTGCCGCTTGCCGTGATGGTAAGAGGGGCGGCGGTATCGCCCTGTGTGTAAGTTGCCGATTGCGGGTGTGCGGTAATCGGTGGCGTGTCAGGCGGAACGGCACCTATCGTAATTGCGTCTTGAAAGTAAACCATTTCTGGCAGGGCATCACCACATTCGACGTGAATGTAAACGTAATATGTTCCATTAGGTACATTCTCCGGTGTCCAACCGTTGGCTTGAAGTTCATCGAGAGTTGTTGTGTAAACAAAATCATCAAGGAATCCACCAGTGGAGTTTTCGAGATAAACTGTTATGACCGCATCTGGCGTAGTGGTGCCAGAATCAATTCCGAAAAAGAGAGTATCATTTTCTTTGGAAATCGACAGTGTTTCTAGTCCTAGTGGCGGGACAGGGTCATTGATATCGTACAGCGATACCTTAATCAAGTTTGCGATTGCCTCAAAGTTCCACTGCTGAATTTCAGATAGAGGTGCTTTGACGTAATAGGCACGCAGGCTATTATTCCGTAGTTCTTCAATTTCTTCTATAATACACTCGTCGCTCGAATCATTCGACAGGAAAGACAAAACTGTGTGATCATTGTTGGGAGTACCATCAAACTCAAGTACCATGAGATATTCGCCAACCTCATTTTCATCTGAAAAAGCGATGGGAGCAAGTGCATTTTCAGAACCAAACAGATTTCCTATGGTCTTACCCCAAACCCATTTAATGCCCTTGACGACAGGATTCTCATTCACTGTTTCTATCACCGCCATCACATTCCCCAGTTGTATAAGCACGGGATTGATCGTACGTATACCTTCCGCTTGTGCACGATTGAGTAATGGTAGCCCTGGATAATGATAAGACAGTCGGCTAAAAGTTGCCGCCGTTATGGTACCATAATAATGCCCATGTTTGCTCAATAAAGCAGTATGTAATTGTAATTTCACAATTTCTAAAGGATTGACATCGACAGTATAGATACGAACATTTCCGCTAATAAATGTCAGTCCAGCAAGGCTGACAAAATCCCCTATGACGACATGATGGGTTACAGTACATCCACGAGCAACGAAATTTTTTGCCCAAACTTCGCTGATTCCGGGAGAATTAAAAGTTTCCAATGTTCTCAAAGTCCCATTCTTATTGTAAGTCCAGTCCACAGCAAACCATTGAGCGAGTGCCCCACCCAATGAATGTCCAGTTGCATGTACGTTTTTTCCTGCACTCAACTGGGCATCAGCCCAACCGAGGATGTCTTTTCGAGAAGGCGGTTCATAAAAATGGTAACCAAAATACTGGCTATATCCTACACCGCGCGGATCAACATCAGAAGCAAAATCCACAAAATCTTGTGTTCCTTCAAATACAAGAATTGCTTCTCCGTATATTTCGTTAACTAGCCCCACAGCATAAAGCCCTAAATCGTTCGTAAAAACCTCATTAACGACATATCCTGTCCATTCATCTACGGCATCCATTACGCGGATTTCAACGCCGTTCTCGTAGTTTTCCTTAACCGATTGTTTATTTGTCGATAACCATGACTTTGCAAGCCATTCGATATCGAGTTCGGCAAGCAAGGGCACTGCCTCATACGTTCCTTCATACGCACCCATATCAACGGTTCCATTGATGATTCTCGCAATACCTGCCCTATCTGTCGCCAACGGGTTTCCGTCCCCGTCGATGGCAAGGGCATTATTACCGTTATCAACGGCTGGTGAACCGAAGGCAAGACGCAAATCCCATCTCTCCCAAAGTTTGTTTGTCCAAGCCATGTACGAAGCAAACGTGACAAATTTTGGGTCAATCGGATTAGCCGTTGTGCCGACAAGATTTCCATTGAAACCGCTAACGAGCGTATTTTGTCCGATTCCATCGCCAACGAGGTTACTACGTCCCGCAATCGTCCCTGGGTTTTCGTGAATGTCTGTAGAATCTTGAGCGAAATTTTTGGCAACTATCGTGTTGTTAACCGTCAATTTTCCATTTATGGTGTAAATTCCTCCACCGGTAGAAGCCATATTGCCCGCTATAGTACAGTTTGTTATTATGTCATCAGTCCTGCCTGAGGCGTTATAGACTCCCCCACCGGACGTAGCCTTATTCCCAGATATGAGACAATTTATCACTGTCATAATAATAGCGGTAGGATTGCCATTAAAATAAATTCCGCCTCCGGCAATATTAGCGGAGTTTCCCGCTATTGTGCTGTGCGTTACTGTTAGTGTGGTACGGAGTCCCCATGAGCCTATTCCACCGCCATTACGAGCTGTGTTGTCCGATATTGTGCAGTTTGTTATAGTTAACGTGTTATCAGAACCGCCTTGATGAATTCCCCCGCCACTACCCGTTGTTGCATTATTTACTATATCACAATCCGTTATCATCGATGTGCCGCCACCATGATAAATCCCGCCGCCCGAAGTCGATGCCCCTGTACCATGATTTTCAGATATTTTGCAGTTCGTTATGGTCAAATTGGCACCAGAAATCCCGCCTCCTTGATAAAGCGTAGCCGTGTTTTTCGATATTATGCAGTCCTCAATCGAACCGAAACCGGAGTTGGAATTATAAATTCCGCCGCCACTGCTTGCCGTATTTTCCAGTATTTCACTGTTTGTTATTGTAAATCTGTTACCCGAAATCCCCCCACCGTTAGCACCTATCCCATTAGCAGCATTGTTCAATATAGTACAGCCAGTTGCAGTCAATGTTCCTCCACTGTAAATTCCGCCACCACCAGAGGAAGAGTTTCCCGATATTTCTACGTTCGTGACAACCAATGTACCGGATGAATGATAAATTCCACCACCCGCACCACCGGCATCGTTATACAATATATGACTGCCCGTTATCGTCACAGAGGTGTTGTTACCAGTGTAAAGTCCGCCGCCTCGATTGTTCGCCGTATTTCGTGATACAAGGCAGTCAATTATTGTTAATGCACCGGAACTATAAATCCCACCGCCATCTCCTAATGTAAGTCCAGATGATGCATAGTTGTCCGATATTTTACACTTTGTTATGGTCAGTGTGCCTTCGCTACAAATCCCACCGCCGTGACCGGAACCGCTACTACTTTTTGTTGCATCACCTCCTGTGATTATCAATCCAGCAAGAGCAACCGTTGATCCGATTCCAATACTTAGGACTCTTGAACTTTTATTGGCATCTATGGTCAGTTTTTCATCTCCCAGTGAAACAATCGTAACACTACCCCAACTTGTTGCGTTGATGTCGATTGCCAATTCATTGCCACTGAGTAAAATTGTGTTATGCGTTGCCGTAGTACGGAGGACGATGAGATCATTTTGTGTCGTTTCTCCCGCATCGCTAATGGCATCGAAGAGATTCTGCGCATCAGAAAGTTTATCGGCAGTGATCTCAATGATGTTGTAGTCTGCATAATTCGTAAGATTCAAATCTTCATATTGTGACTTAATAGTAGCAAACTCCGCCGTGCTTACCGAGAGCATTTCCCGGCTTTCAAGTTCCTCAATGCGACAGATGCGACCTGATTTACGCTTGTTCTTGGACGTGGGAACGGAATTGTTATCGAAAAAGCGGTTGAGCATGGTTTCGAGGAAAAATCCGGGCTTCGTCATTTTCTGGCAGGGTTAAAGGCAATGTCTGTACAATTCACTCAAAAAGGGAGCGACACGCTCATCAAGAAACGGCATAATCCCTCCAACCAAAGAGGTGCATCATAGTAATGCTGATTTTGTCCGCAAATGGACACGCGACGCTCCTCTTTCGGGGAGCAACGCAACTTATCCATTAGCGATAATCTTCCACCCGGTCATCCGGTGGTTGTGTGGAAAACTGCCGTTCGCCGAAGCGATCTTGATGACTTGTTAACGTTCTCTGGTTCAATCCGCTCGGCATGCAACCGGAGCGGTATTTCAAATTGTGGACGCAACGTAACATATTTTGTTCCCGCTTGCAATACCCCACCTAAAAAAAGCGGCAGATATTTTCTGTCGCCTCAGGGTCGTGCCACCTCTACAATAAGAGGGCAACGACAGTAATAAGAAGAATGACAAAATTGGTGATGGGCTTCACAAGCACCGGTGCGGCACACTGAATATCCGGGAATGAACCCAGCATACTCGCCTCGGCAACACCGCCGCAAAGAAACATTATGCCGCAAACAAAAGCGGCAATGAATAATCCAACAAAAAATCTGCTCATAAAAAACTCCTTTTCAAAAAATGAAAATACAGACGGCTCCCGAATGAGGAAGCCGTTAAAACGCTTATGCCGCCTTCTCGGCGACTTCCTTTTTGTCTGCGATGTACTCGTTCCAACTTGAACGGTAACGTTTTCGGTATTGACTGATCAAGCCATCCGAAACGCCGTATTTTCGAGCAACGGCTCCGGTGGTCTCGCCCGTTGCCAAGTCCAAAATGATTGACTGATCTCGTTCCGATTGCTCTTGGAGCCAACCTTCGAAGAAGTCCATTTTGAATTGAACTGTTCGATCAACCGGGTAACGAGCGGATAATCTCGTTGCTTCAGACTGAAATGAGTCGGCAATGTAAT
>Ga0082212_10009807_pt1 | contig 12310 bp, 10 predicted proteins | sample TergutNt197P3_FD_71548 | JGI IMG/M metagenome (GOLD analysis project Ga0082212, IMG submission 71548) | Neocapritermes taracua P3 segment gut microbial communities from Petit-Saut dam, French Guiana - Nt197 P3 | ecosystem: Host-associated > Arthropoda: Insects > Digestive system > Gut ... | reverse complement strand
CCAGCGCAAATACTTTGGTGCCCTTGCTGCCCGGCGTACCTATGGCGCTGTATGGTGCATAACCGTTTTTCATGATAAACGGAACCTGACTCAGCGTTTCTACATTATTGACCAAAGTCGGGAAACCGTTCAATCCTTTTTGGGCGGGGTAGGGCGGGCGCAGTTTGGGAAATCCGCGTTTTCCTTCGATAGAGGCAATCAGCGCCGTCTCTTCGCCGCAGACAAAGGCGCCGGCGCCTTCATATACCTCAACATGAAACGAAAATCCGCTGTTGAGGATGTTTTTGCCGATAAGGTTGCGCTCTGTACACAGTTCGATGGCTGCGCGCATACGGGTAACAGCCAAAGGATATTCGGCGCGAATATAAAAGATGCCATGCCCCGCCCCAACGGAGTATGCGGCAATCAACATCCCCTCGATGACGCGAAAGGGGTAAGATTCGAGCAGCATCCTGTCCATAAATGCCCCCGGATCTCCCTCGTCGCCGTTGCATACAATAAATTTACGGGGACTTTCTATGTTGGCGACTATTTCCCATTTACGTCCAGTGAGAAAACCCCCTCCGCCCCTTCCGCGCAGGCCGCTTTTTAATATCGACTCAATTACTTCATGTCGGGAGATGGAAGAGAAGACTTTTTGCAATGCCTCAAAACCGCCGTGGGTGCAGTATTCATCCATATTCAAGGGAGTTAGCGTTCCGTATCCATAGGTAGAAATATGCAATTGATTAGATAGAAAACTGTTGATTACCTCCGTCCGTTCGTTTTCCGATTTCCACACTACATTGTCCCAGGTTGTATCGGTATGATATATGTCTATTTGCCCCAGCAGGCTGTTTTTTAACCGCTTAAAACGGCTCGCAGGTTTGAAATGATGATGCAGGATCTCTTTGATTTCAGCTGCGTTTACATTGGGATAACGCACCACCGAGCCATCGGGTTTAACCACGTCAATCAACGGCACCTTATTGCACACGCCCACGCAGCCTACCGGTTTGATACGCATTTCTATGCCCAACTGATGGGAAGCGTGCACGATTTCTTTATAAATATCGCTTGAGCCGCTGGCCATGCAGCACGATCCCATACCCAAACGCACCTCTCCGGTCGCCCGTTTTTGTCCGGATTGCGTCTCCTCTTTCTCGTTCTCTTGAGTGTATGCCAAAAAATCTTCGATCACCTCGTTGATTTTTCCGGGCTGTACATGACCGTATATCTTTTCGTCTATCTTAACCACGGGCGCCAGCGTGCAACACCCCAAACAGGCAATTTTTTCGATGGAAAAAAGTTTGTCGGGCGAAGTGGTCTCTCCTTCGGCAATCTTTAATTCGCGCACAAAGGCGTCATATACATTCCCCGCTCCCTTAATGTGGCAGGCAGAACCGGTGCACACGTGTATGATGTGTTTTCCCGATGGGGCGTGTTTGAACTGAGCGTAAAAAGAAGATACGCTGATGAGTTGGGCGCGGTCAATCGCAGTCTTTTCATAGACCTGTTCCATAGCGTCATGCGGCAGGTAGCCAAACTCGTTTTGCAACGCCTGAAGCAAAGGGATGATTGTGCTTCGACTGGCGCCGATACGTGCTATAATGGCGTCTGTTTTAGACACAAAGTCAGGATTGTTGTCGCAGGTACCGTTCATATTTTTACATTTTTTGCCACCATTTGGTACAGACAACCACTCCGTAAAAGTACAATATGTAAAACTCCCAAAGTAAAAACAAAAACTTAGGAATCTCTTTGCCAAAAAGTAAGGTGATGATTATGCCGGCCAAAACCACAAAAAATGAGAATAAATGACTGTAAAATAGTGTTTTATTTCTTTGATAGTAAAAGATTCCGGCAACGGTTGCCAAAAGAAAAAAGGTGTCGGTAATGATGATGGAAATGCCTACGTATGGAAACCATTCCAAAACCATTCCTTCGTAACATATACTTGCAACAGTTATGGACGATGATACAAATGTGATAATACTGAGCGCTTTAATTAAATTTTTCATTGTTGATCTAATTTTTCTTGGAGTTGTGCATAGATATTTTCTGTTCTGTTTTTTTCCCTACTGTTGATAATAATTCGTTCTCCATTATTTTTTGTTACGATTAAAAAAGGAGGGTTATTTGAAGTCATGAATAACCTGCATCTACCCCATGATTCCAAATTGAACCATCCCTTTCTTATATATCCGGTACTCACTCCATTCGTCCGGATTTTTATTTTTGGTATCTCATCAACCATCTCAATGGTTTCAATATCGGATATGCTCAAATCAAAACCATAACTTCCTGTATATGTTACTTTTTCTCCATCAAAAATCTCTTTTGCAGGTAGATAATGACGCGCTGTCATGCCTATGGTAAAAATGAAGACCGCACCAAGAATAATATAGTTGGTTATTTTGTGTTTTCTTCCATTGTGGTCATATCTCTGAGCCATGATAACCATAACCACTATTCCTGTGAACATTAAGGGAATGATTATCGAAAATATAACTGTGTTATGGGTAACTTTGGCAACAATGGACAGGGATATAATGGTGATTCCGAGTATGACGGATACTCTCTTCATAAATGCGGATAATCCGGCAATATCCACATTTTTCTTTTTTTCATACGACATGGTATTATAACCTGCAATTAAGTCGGGCTGATACTTAACTATAAATCCAATACCAATAAAAAACAGTCCTATAATAATCATCACTACCATATTTCCATTGTTTTAACGGATTTCACTACTGAATTTGTATATAAACCCATCCATCGCCTCCCCATCAACCCGATGAACGGAAGTCGTTGTTTTGGCAATTTGCTTAATAATGGCACGCTCAAAGAAGTTCATTTGCTCAAACAGGAACGCTCCACCCAAAAAGGCGGTTGCCTTTGCCCGCGTAAACAACCTTTGGGGATAGGCGTTTTTTAACTCTTCTTCCTGTTTTTCTTTACTTGGATACATGCCGCAAACAAACAGACCTGTACGCTTTTGCAGCAGTACGGCTTCATTTGCTTTGCAAAATGTTTTCATCTTTGCCGAGACTTTTCCTGCATATACGGGAGCGCCAAGGACGACCCTGTCAAAGGCGCTGATGTTGGGATTGGGGTCTTTTTTTAAAGAAAAAAGTGTTACTTCGTCCGTTTCCCTCAGTTTGTCTGCCATGGCGCAGGCGACTCTTTCTGTTGTGCCGTGTTTTGAGGTATAAATGATGGCTGTTTTCATAATCGCAATGTTTATGCTGGGTTTATTTTATCCGAATATATCTCTCAACTCCTTATTACTCAACTTCCCTATCCAATTTTCTCCTGTGGCTACGGTCATTTCGGCAAGGTGTTTTTTCTTTTGAATCATCTCGTCTATGCGCTCTTCAAAGGTGTTTTTGCAAATCATACGGTGCACCATCACATTCTTTTTCTGTCCAATGCGGTAGGCACGGTCGGTTGCCTGATTTTCAACGGCGGGGTTCCACCAAAGGTCGTAGTGGATCACGTGGGAGGCGGCGGTGAGGTTTAAGCCCGTACCGGCGGCTTTGAGCGAAAGGACAAATATTTTGTCGGCGCGGTTGTGCTGGAACCGGTGCACCATCTCTTCGCGCTGCTTGAGGGTGCAACCGCCATGGTAAAACATGGGGCGTTCGCCAAACCGTTCGGCAATAAAGCGTTCCAATAAAGATCCCATCTCTGCAAATTGCGTGAATATCAATACTTTTTCTCCGCTTTCGGTGATGCTGTCCAACAATTCAAAGAGGAGTTCGGTTTTGCCCGAAAGCGAAGCGTCAAACTGTCCGTTTTTTAAGAACTGTGTGGGATGGTTGCAGATTTGTTTGAGCGCCATGATCATTTGTAACACCAAACCTTGCCGTTTAAAGAGTGTTTGGTGGTCGCTGCCCTCGCACCCTTCGATCTCCTCCATGGCGGCTATCATCGTCTTTTCGTAGAGGGCAGCCTGCTGTTTGGAGAGGAGTGCAAACTGATTCTGCTCAATTTTGTCGGGAAGGTCGGAGATAATCGTTTTGTCGTTTTTCATGCGCCGCATCATAAAGGGGGCGGTGATTTTGCGGAACCTTTCTGTTACGTTTTTGTCGTTAAAGAGTTGAATAGGGTTGGCATAATCGTCTTTAAACGTTTTGACCGACCCAAGATACCCCTTGTTGGTATAGTCCATAATCGACCAAAATTCGGTCAGACGGTTCTCAACAGGCGTGCCGCTCATGGCAATGCGGATGTTGGCGGGAATGTTCTTGACCGACTTGGACTGCGCCGTATCGTAATTTTTGATATTCTGCGCCTCGTCAATAATCATCACCTGCCACTTTTGCTTTTTCAACAACTCCACATCACTCCGCAATACGCCGTAGGTGGTGAGCAGTATGTCGGCGTCAAACGCTTTGATTTCACGAAGCGATCCGTGAAAAATATGGGTAGAGAGCGAAGGCGCAAACTTTTCAATCTCCGCTTTCCAGTTGGTCAACAATCCGGTGGGCACCACGACCAACGCTTTATGTTTGTGGTTGAGCGCATTTTCCTCCTTGAATTTGAGTAAGATAGAAATTACCTGCAACGTTTTTCCCAACCCCATATCGTCTGCAATAATGCTTCCAAAACCAATACGGCTGTTGCGGTACATCCACGAAAAACCGCGCTGTTGATAGGGACGGAGTTGTGCATGAAGCCCTTGAGGAAGCGGGATGTTTTCGGCAGAAGTCAATTCGTTGATTAGATCGCGTACCTCGTCGGTGAGGAGCACGGGCGCCCCCTCGTACTCCTGTGCCAAAGCGGTTTGCAGTAACTGAAAAGGAGAGAGTGGCTTATCCGATGTAAACGCTTTGTGCAACTTTTCTAAGTCCGATTCGCTTACATAAATGTAATGCTCCTTAAATCTAAAGAGCCTTGATGCGTTTTGTAGCAGTTTTTCAAACTCTTCGGGCGAGATAATCGTTTCGCCTAACGCTACCTGCCAGTTAAAGGAGAGCAAATCGTTCAAATGGACAAAGCCTTGTCCATCGTCATTTTTCTTTATTTTGACCGACACTTTGGGACGTAATAACTCCTGCAATGATTTGGGGAGCAGAATTTTAATGTCTAAAAGACGAACTGCGGGCAACACCTCCATCAGGAACGGGGCAAATTCGCTGTTGGAGAAGCGAATCGGGGTGTTGCCGCCATAATTGACGTGGGTGTCCAATCCGCGAATAAACGGGGTGAGAAGCGAGACCCCTTGCAAAATTTTAAAACGCTGTTTTTCGTACTCTTCCTCTTTGAGTATCTTTTCGAGCGGGATGGGTAAGGCGTCCGGCTGCAAAGTATCTTCGACCAAAACCTGTACATCAAACGCTTCAAACAGCAACTCCGTTACGGTAATCATGGGTTTATAGACCTCTGCCGTAAGGTAGTAGCGGTCTAACCATACCTTAATGCCGCCGCTCAGCGCACTTTCGGCAACCGCTTTAAAGGGATAGGCTTTGTTCTTGAAAAACAGATCTTCAAACAAATCGTCATTTGAGGGTTTGGAAAGACGCGAAACGATTTGACCGATAAAGAGTGATAAGATTTCAGTAGTCTGATTTTCAATAGGTAATATTTGCTCTTTTTTGCGAATGACCCTCTTGACCTGCAACAATCCGTCCGGCAAAATCTCCGCCAATTTTTCGACCACTGTTTTTACGCGATGATCCATGATGGCAGGCAACCAGCGAATCATAAATTGTTTATCCTCTAATTGGACGATTTGGGGAATCACCATACCATTTGCCGACAGGTGCAGGGAGGCGAGTAAAATTTTGTGAAACGCCGCTATGGAGGGTTCAAAATCGGGCAAACGATCTGGGTTTAAGGCAAAGAGCGCGGGAATCAGTTGAGCCATCTTCTTTATTTGGTGGTTTTCTCCGCCAATTTCCACTTGGTTATTTCCGTTTACTGCTATGGACAGGGTGCTGCGGTTGGTAAGGGAACAGGTGTCGGAATGAGGGAAAACAGCGTTGAAGTCCAATTTCTTAGAAAGTATCCGGCTTCCATCTCTTGAAACACGGGCAAGTTGCGACTCGTATTTTTCACGAAAATTTCCCGAAGGGTAAAAGGGCGGGGCATCGGGCAATAGTTGTATGAGCGCTTCCGAAATGTTTTGCAAGGGTGAAAAGTCAACCGGCTCATAAACACATTGTTCGTCTTGGGGCGTGGCGGTTGGTTTGTGCGGATGCAACAGGTTGCTTAATAGGGCTATCTCTGTTTTCTTTTGGTCGGGGATGTGTATTTCGCGCTTTTTTAACTCGTCAATCAGGTTTACGTTGTGGATTTCAAAGACCAAGAAGGGGTTGTTGTCTATTTCACGGCTCAGCATATAGATAACAGACGCCAAATGTTTGCACGGCACCGCCCAGTCGGGACAGGAGCATTGCATCTTAAAATCGGTCCACTGACGGGGGAACACCTTTAACCCCAACTCTTCGGCAATACCCAAAATGGCAGGGTCGAGTTCTCGGTTTAGCAATTTGGAGATCAGGGCGGGACGTTCGATGATTTTTTTCATCAGCCGTTCAACATCTTCTTCAAAAAAGGGAGGGATGATAATCGTTACTTTGTAGGGCGTTGCTCTTCGCCCCGAAACCTTTGCCACAATCACGTTGCCGGTTATTTTAATCTTTTGAACATGCCCGCCTCGTGCGTATGAAACACCGCGCGGCAAACGATTGTCGTGATCCACGTTTTCGAGTGAGCGAAGCCAATGCTCTCCCCACCATGTTTTGCCAAATTTTTCTGCCATTTTGTATTTGTTTAACTGTTTTTAATGATTAGTTGCATTGTATGAGTTTTTAAAAATTGATTCGTAGAAAATTTTATACATTTCTGCCGTTCCGGTTTCTATGTTTTTTAAATCAAACTCACCTAACTTTTCGGAATTTGAAATGGCAGTTTGTAAAATTGGTTTTAATCTTGTGTAAATATCGGGATAGGTTCTTATGAAATATTTCTCAGTTTTTTCATAATCGGCAAGGTATTTTTGTAAGTATGGACGGAGTGCCTTATAGTCCTCAAAAAAACGTTTTGTGTAGCAAAAGTGCAATAAAATCCAAAATTCAAAACAAGGGTTATTGACAATAACTATTACCTTATTGTTCTTCTTGCATTTAATATAGAATTCTTGAAATTCTTGCAGAGGGGTTTTCTTTCCTTTTTTTGCCTCCTTAGTTTCTTTGTAGATCACGTCAAAATCAATAACCCAAAAAACCTTTTTGCTCTCTTCGGCAAGCTCGACCACTCTTTGATATTGTTCTTTCAATGTTTTCTTTTTATAAATTGCGGGGGACAAATGAATTTTTAGCGACCGTTCATAATCTTTTAGCATCTGTAAATACCAATACTCACATTCGCCGTCAACGACAAATGAATAGACAGGATTTGTTTGCCGTATTTTATTTTTATTCGGTTTTGTCATGGGTATTGATATAATAACTTCCCAAGTTGGGCATTCCACCTAATTTGCCTAATTTATAGGCATTTAGAATATTTGTTGTGTCGCGGATAACTTTTGTGTCAAAAGCGGATAGTGAATATAACTCAGTAGCACAATTCTCGTTATCTTTATCGGTAATCCAAATAGCATCGTTTCGGAAAATATCCCTGTTGTTCAAAATTTCGCGATTATGCGTAGTTGCAATGAGTTGTGATTTTTGTGAATTGACTAAAAACGACAGTAAGAAATGCTGAAACAAATCAGGATGCAACGACGATTCGAGTTCGTCAATAGGAAAGAGTGTCGAGTTATTTATCAATAGACACAAAAGACCGGCCAATCCAAAATATCGTTGCGTACCGTTGGATTGCCAGTGAAAAACAAGTAAATATGGTTTGTCTTTCACAGTGTGTTCAAACTCTATTCGGGTCTCCGTACTACTTCCTTTTCTAATATAAAAATTAGAAATATTAAAGTCAGCCTTTTTAAGAATTTTAACCATGGAGGTTTGGTCTATTATCCCCCGATCTATGCATTTTGTTATATATATCTCCAAACTATCGTGTGAGTAAACAGGGTAAAGAATGCGATTAAGGTACTCTTTAAACCAATTTGTGGCATCTGTTAACTCTTTTAATTCAATATTCGTTTTAAGGAATCCCGCCAAAACGGTATTATTCCAAAGCGTATTGGCGGTTAATGTTTTTAAATAGACATCGTCAATAGTGATGGCTGGATTAAATCGAATGTTGGTAAGTTGTTTTTGAGGATCGGTTGTACGTTTAAAAAGGTTTACTTTGTTCTTTTTGTTTGGCATTTTTACGAAAAATAGATCTTCCCGAACAATCGATTTTTGATTTAATTCCACTTCGTAGAAATAACGAATACCACTTTGGACAAAGTCAATTTCAAATAATGTGTTTTGTTTTGGCGTATCCGGGTCAAACAAAAATGGCGTAAAATGCAACCATTGGGTCTTTTGCTCTTGTGGTTCTAATACGAGGTCTCTTAAAAATTGAAGGGCTTTCAAAATGGTCGTTTTACCCGAAGCGTTTGAACCATAAATGAGTGCAAGTTTCAATAATCGCAAGCCATTCGTATGAATTACATAGTAATCTTCTAAATGTTGCGATTTTTCGGCTTCAAAGGATAGCGTTTGCATCTCCTTGATTGAACCAAAATTCTGAATGCTGAAATTTATTAACATATTTCTTTGAATTTGTAATTTGATTGCAAAAATACAAACAAAAATCATACTACAATGAATTTGCCTGTTTTTTTCTGCAAGATGTTTACATACTTGCGATTTGGTGGTAAAAATCAAACCATTCTCGCATCCTTATTTTACCCCTTTCTTATAGCCAACAATCTTTAGCAAATCGGTTATTGGCTTTTTGTCGTTGATTTGGAAGATTAACGGGATCATTTTGCCCCACTCTTTTTCTAATGTAAAGTGTTCTTCATTGAGTTCCAATGCAGAAAGTCCCTCCAAGTGCCGTTCCAAAAAGAAAAAACTGATTTTGAAATAACCCTCCCAGACCGATAACCAAAAAACGGTCTTCTTTTTGTGACTCACCTTACATAGCCACCCCTTGCTGTCTTTGTAGTAATGCCAATCGAATGTCAGGGCACATTCGCCTGTGAGTTGTGCTTCCAAATCTTCAAATACCTTGTACGCCGTACCGAGCGCATTTTGTAACACCTCCTTTGACGGGAAGATTTCGGGTTCAGTTAAGATCATTTTTTCCATATCTATGCTTATTTTGTCTGTAAATTACAAATCATGATATACTCTTTTTCCACCTCTTTTACCATTGAAAAGCCCACATTTTGATACATTTTTACCGCATAATTCTCTTTTTGTACCGCCAATGAGCATTGTTTGTAGCCTTTGTTTTTCAAATAATCGATCATGGCGTGCATAAGTTTTGTTCCAAATCCTTGATTTCGATACTCTTTAAACAAGGAAATGGCAAATTCGGGCGTTTGGTCGTCTATATTGCCAAAACCTTTTACTTCGCCCGAAAGTATGCGCACCCATACGCCGCCAATAATCTTTCCATCTAATTCGGCCACTAAGCAACAATCATCCGGTTTTGACCCAAAATCGCGGATATAAATGTCTATTTCGGGTTGTTCTATAATTTTGAAAGGCGGCGGCTCCACGCCTTGAGGGATGAAAATCGCTTCGTATTGCAATTCCCTTAGAACAGGCATTTCATTACTCCTCAAAGGACGAATGATTACGGAACCTTGCCACTGACTTTTAAAGATGCTGTAATAGTGCTCATCCACGATTTCCCCGTTTTTTATTGCCGCCTGCCTGAGAATTGCCTCCCGCTCAAATCCCGCTTTTTGCAACACCTTGTGCGAGGCTATATTGAAATCAAAGGGCGTGGCATAGACTTTGACAAGTTGCGGGAAACGGGTAAAAGCATAACTCATCATAAGTTTGACTGCTTGGGTCATAATCCCTCTATTCCAATAGGCTTCGCCAATAAAATAGCCCAATTCGGCGCTGATTCGCTCTACATCGCTACGCAACACAACACCCATGCTGCCGACTGCTTTTTCGTCCACAACAATCGCCAAAAGGGGAGCCGGTTTGGGTTGAGACAGTGCCATTTCGATAAACTCTGTTCCATCTTTTTCCGTATAGGGGTGGGGAAGTCTATCTCTGAGGTTGTTCCAAATGCGGATGTTATTCGCCTGTTCGGCAAGGGAGGCGGCATCGGACAATCGCCATTCGCGCAGGGTAAAATGGGGATAGTTACTCATACATAAATTTAAAACAATTTCTAAAGAGTTGATTGGAGGAGACGGTGTTTTTGCTTACCTTGTTTGATGATAAAGCAAAAGTAGAACACCAATGCAATGGTGGTAACGCCGGCAAGGAGGGTTCCCGCAGTGATGGGGAGACATATAAGCTGCGGGGAGGTAAACATGTAGTGGAACACAATAAAGGTCATGAAGGTTGCCGGAAGCATGGTGATTAGGTAGTTCTTCCTTATTTGGGCAAGATAGAGGGTGGCTGCCCATAGTGCAATTACGGCTAACGACTGGTTCATCCATGCAAAATACCTCCACAGCACAGCAAAATCAAGAAGGGTAATCACGTATCCCACAACAAATAAGGGGACAGAGATGAGCAATCGTTTTGGGATATTTTTTTGGCTGATTTTTAAGAAGTCAGCTACGATGAGCCTTGCGGAGCGAAAAGCAGTATCCCCTGTGGAGATGGGCGCTGCCACCACGCCAAGGAGCGCCAAAATTCCGCCGATCTTTCCCAAGGTAGAATTCACTATCTTGTCCACAGCCCACGCAGCATCGTTCCCGTGCTCGGCTAAAGCAGCGTTCAACTCCGAAACCCCGCCAAAAAAGGCGATGGCAATGGCAGCCCAAATCAGGGCGATGATGCTTTCGGATATCATTGCGCCAAAGAAAACAGGCTTACACTCCTTTTGGTTGGTGAGGCACCGCGCCGTTAAGGGTGATTGAGTAGCGTGGAAGCCGGAGATGGCGCCGCAGGCAATAGTGATAAAGAGGGTGGGGAAGATGGGGTAAGTTGTCGAGTCGCTCTTCATGTTTGCGATGCTGAGTTCCGGAAGGTGAAAACCTCCGATAAAGAGCGCCGCCAAGAGTCCTATTGCCATTAAAAAGAGGGCGGCGCCAAAGAGAGGATAGACTTTTCCAATCACCTTATCAATGGGGAGCATGGTGGCTACGAAGTAGTATGCAAGAATGACCATAAGCCACGCTTGTACACCCCAACCGGTGAGACCCGTTAACAATCCTGCCGGACCAACCATAAACACGGCGCCCACCAGCACCATTAAAAAGAGGGTAAAGAGATTCACTACATACTTGGTCCTTTTTCCGAGCAATCGAGCCGTTACTTCGGGATAACTCAACCCATTATTCTTTACGGAGATATAGCCAAGGGCAAAGTCGTGCACACCGCCTATGAATATACCTCCTAAGGTGATCCAAAGAAAGGCTACGGTGCCGTAGGTTGCTCCCAATACCGCCCCGAAGATGGGACCCAATCCTGCAATGTTTAAGAGTTGAATTAAGAAGGTCTTCCATTTTTTTATGGGCACATAATCGACTCCGTCAAAAAGGGTTTCGCTCGGCATCTTTTGGGTGGCGTCAATCCCAAATAGTTTTTCAACATATTTACCATAAGTAAAATATGAGAGGATTAACAGCGCCAGACAACCTATAAAAGTGAACATAGTCGCGTTATTTTAGCCACTCTTTAATGAAGGTTCTCCTTGGCGCCGGGGACATTCTGAAGGACAAAACCGACAATTTGGCAATTATCCAACGCCGCACACTCTCCGCAAGTGTTAAATCCCTTTTCGTTTACGCACTTACGGATTTCGCACTCGCTACAATGCCCTACTTTGGGACCGTCTATACGGCAACCCACGCAATGGATGGATTCGGCGGTGATGGTTGGGACGTGGTACATTTCGCTCCATTTTTTGGCGGTTTTTTCTCTTAATTCGTTGTCATTGTTGACAGTGGCAATGCGGGCATCGCAATATTCGCAATCGATTCCGCAACAAGCAATTAACTGTTTCATTTGGGTATAATTTAGATGGTTAAACTTTGGTTTGTTCAAAATGGTTCGTAAAACTTATTACATATTTTAGTTGGTCATTTTTTGGATGGTTATCCAAAACCTGATATTCGCCCTCAATTCCAAGCGCCTTGCAACTGAGTTCAAGGTGGCAGAGGGCAATGCCCATATCAATGGAGTCGAACGCGGGGTAGGGCTTTTTGTAGATGTGGAGCACTTTATCTGCAATACAATTCGCCACTCCTGTTTGTTGTTGGCAGAGGGGGGCAAACGAACCATTTGCA
>Ga0082212_10009806_pt1 | contig 12311 bp, 7 predicted proteins | sample TergutNt197P3_FD_71548 | JGI IMG/M metagenome (GOLD analysis project Ga0082212, IMG submission 71548) | Neocapritermes taracua P3 segment gut microbial communities from Petit-Saut dam, French Guiana - Nt197 P3 | ecosystem: Host-associated > Arthropoda: Insects > Digestive system > Gut ... | reverse complement strand
CGGAAGGGTTTCTGATATAGGCAATCAGGAAGGTTGGACTTTTGATGAAATGGTAGAAGCTCTGAATAAGAAAGGACCAAACGTCAAGCCGGTGTCTTGGGGAGCTACTAAGGAAACTGTATTTTCTGCGTTTAACATTAACATGTCATTGATTAAAGATTTTGTAAATTGGCAGACAGGTGAATGCGGATTTGAAAGTCCGGAATTTATCAAGTTTTTAGAATTTTGCAATCAATATCCGGATGGAGAAATGGATTATGAAAATATGGAAAGTACGCCAAGTCAAATAAAAGCGGGAAAGGTACTGCTTGAGAATACGAGTGTAGATTTAGATTCCATGCAACTATATAAAGGAATGTTTGGCGGTGATATTAATTTCATCGGTTATCCGAATGCCAACAGGGAAGGCACTTGTTTTGAAATGTATCAGGGGTGCGCAATTTCCAGTAAATCTCAAAACAAAGAGGCGGCATGGGAGATTATCAGAACCTTTTTAACAAAGGAATATCAGAGAAAAACGCATATGTGGGGTTTCCCTACGAGAAAGGATTGTTTGGAAGCCTATATTAAAGAGCGTACGACAACCGAGACCTATACAGATGAATTCGGAAGAGAGATTTTTCCATATGAAAGTAGTTGGAGTTATGATGATTTTGAAGTAACGATTACGCCGGCACCAAAGGAAGACGTGGATATGCTTATGGAAATAATTGCCCGAACCAAAGGCAGAAACTCTTATTATGAAGCCATTCAAAATATTGTTTTCGAGGAAATTAAACCGTATTTTGCAGGACAAAAATCAGCAGAGGAGACGGCGAACATCATTCAAAGCAGAGTAAAGACATATGTAAATGAAAATCGCTAGCACAGGAGGGCAAAAATATGAAGCAAGAGAAATATTTTAAGCAAGTAATCGCGTTTATCATGTTTTTCGTAATAATGGTTTCTACAGTAGGTTGCAGCAGTAGTAATGAAAAGAAAAAAGTAAAAGAAGCAGAAGAAAGCAAAAATTTTGTATATCGGGGAGAAGCAATGCCCTTTTCTCCCCAAATAGAAGATATAAAAAGTGTTTTTTTTGGCGGAGATAAGCTTTATATTATAGCTGATTCTCAGCTGTTCACATCCGATTTGGATGGAAGCAATGTGCAAGAAATTCCGCTAACTTTTTTGCAAGGCAGTGAGGAAACGCGAATAGGAAATGTCGTGCTTACGGCAGATTCAAAATTGCTTGTTCTTTTATATACATATTCAAAAACTATGTACAAAACAGAGCTCATAACAATGGATGCGTCCGGTAAAGAAGAATGGCGGGAAGATGTTACAAATCTGGTAAGGAAAGGCATAATTGATGGTTTTGTGGTAGGCAGTGATGGCAATTTATATTGTTACTCACAAGAAGAAATCGTTGTTGCAGATGCAAAGGGTAACAAATTGTTTGACATCCCAATAGATAATAAAACAGTGAGTGGCATTGCCGTTACAAAAGACGGAACAGTGGTAGCAGGTATTAGTGAAAAAGGAAATGCAAGTGCGCGGGAAATTGATACGAAAAAAAAGGAATTGGGAACCTCCTATGAATTGGAATTAAATTATTTTAATCGAAGTGATGCATTGATGTCGGGTGCAAAATATGATTTTTATTATAGTAGTGATTCACATTTTTATGGTTATGACATGGAAGAGAAACAAAGTATAAAACTAATAGATTATGTAGAATCGTGTATTAGCCAACCGGCAAGAAGTATCATGATTCCATTAAAAGATGGTAGCATATTAGTCACTACATATGACAGTGCAAATAAAATGGCAGTGCAAGCTTATAAAAAGGTAGACCCGTCTCAGATGAATGAAAAAATCATCATTACTTATGCGGGATATTGGATTCGTGACGATGCCAAGGACATCATTATGGATTTTAATGCAAGCAATGACCAATATAGAGTGGAAATGATAGATTATTCCGAAGACGAAAATGCTCTGGAAAAAATGACCGCGGAAATAATTGCAGGTAATGGACCTGATATTTTTGATATGAGGCATATGCCAATTAACCAATATGTTGCAATGGGATTGCTTGAGGATTTGACACCATACATGGAACAGGATGCAGAACTGGATAAAAATGATTTTTTAGAAAATTTATATGATGCGATGTGTGTAGACGGCAAATTATATTTTCTATCACAAAATTTTGGTATTGAAACTTACGTAGGAAGAGTTTCTGATGTAGGAGATACTTCGGGTTGGACTTTTGATGAAATGGTAGAGATTCTGAACAAAAAAGGAAATGATGTTAAATTATTTGAAAATATAGAAACGAAAGACATGATACTTGAGAATTTTATGGGTTCCGTGATTAATGATTTTGTAAATTGGGAGAGAGGCGAGTGCAAATTTGATAGCGAAGATTTTATTCAAGTATTAGAGTTTTGTAACCAATATGGAGAAAGAGAATTTTATGAAGATGCGGAAAGCATCCTATGGGCTAGCAGTTCTCATTACATTCTAAATCGTTTAGATACAATCCAGGTACACAAAGCATTTCTGAACAATGATAACATTCATTACATAGGCTATCCAAATGCAAATGGGGGAGGTTCTTATTTGGAGATGGATGGAAATTATGGAATTTCATCTAAATCCAAACATAAGGATGTGGCATGGGAAGTAATCAGAACCTTTATGACAAAGGAATATCAAGGAGGATACGACATGTTACGTCGTGGATTTGGATTTCCAACTAGAAAGGATGCTATGGAAACATATATAAAATGGTGTACGACAACAACAGAATCCTATACAAATGAATTTGGAGAAGAACTGCCCAGCATTTTGGGTTTTAGGCAGACATTTCAGAATGATGCTACTACTGTTATTGTGGAAATCCGACCGTGTTCAGAGGAAGAAGTGAAACTGTTTATGGATTTGCTAGGTCGAACGAGAGTTAGATATGATGCAAACCCAGTTATTCAAGATATTTGTTTGGAGGAGGCAAAGTCATGTTTTGAAGGGCAAAGATCCGCCAAAGAAGCAGCAGATATCATTCAAAACAGGGTGACAACGTATGTGAATGAACAAAGGAAGTAATAAAAAAGATAGATAAAAGAATTAAAATTTGCTATACTGATTCTAGAATCCTACAAGGAGACAGCAGAAATGAAATTCTCTAAAAAGCGCAAAGTGGAAGAAAGTATAACCGAAGAGGATATAAAAGAAGTAAAATTGGTTTATAAAAAGCCGAAACGCACGAAAAAGGACAGGCTAACGGCAGCCATGTTTTTATCCCCCAGTTTAATAGGCATACTGGTGTTTTTTATGATACCTTTTGTGGTTGTAATTTTTTATTCTACGGTGGATAGCCCGATTGGAATGAACTTTGTATTTTTAGATAATTACACGAGAATTTTTCAAAATTCATCTTTTCTACAAGCGGCAAAGAATACAGCTGTATTTTCAGCGATTTCCGTGCCGCTTGCGGTTGTATTGTCGCTTTTGATGGCAATGTTGTTAGAACATAATATTCCCATGCGTAGCCAGTTTCGGACTTTTTTCCTAAGTCCCATGATGGTTCCGGTTGCCTCTGTCGTACTAATATGGCAAGTTATTTTTGATTATCATGGCGCGTTCAATGAATTTCTAATGAATTTTGGGTTTGATAAAATTGACTGGTTTAAATCTTCTTATAGTCAATTCGTGGTCATTGTTTTATTTCTTTGGAAAAATCTTGGCTATAACATGATTTTATTTATGGCGGCGTTAAGTGCGATACCAAAGGATGTGCTGGAGGTGGCAACTTTGGAAAGTGCCAATGAGTTTCAAAAATTTTGGTATATCAAGTTTCGTTATTTATCTCCTACCATATTATTCGTAGGGATTTTATCTTTGATTAATTCCTTCAAAGTCTTTAGGGAAGTTTACCTGCTTACGGGGGATTACCCATATGACACGTTATATATGCTACAGCATTTTATGAATAATACGTTTCGCTCACTGGATTATCAGAAACTGTCCTCTGCGGCAGTGATTATGGCGATTGTTATGATTGTGATTATCGGTATTTTGTTTATGATAGAAAATTACTTTGGAAAGGATGTGGAGGGCTGATGCAGGAAAACGAAGTACAAGAAGAAGTACAAGAGGAAGTGCAAGAGGAATTGCAAGAAGAAGCGTTGCAGGAAGAATTGCAAGAAGTGGTGCACGAAGATCAATTGAGAAAAGTCAATGTGAAAATGCTTCGCTTTCAAAGGATTTGCAAATTGATACTGCTTACGATTGTCGCATTGGTTTTTGCACTCTCCTTTTTGATGCCGACCTTGCTTACGATTGGGAATTCATTTATGGCAGAATCAGAAATCAGTTCAAATTATGGCATTATATTTAGCAAGTATAAAGAAGCCAATTATTACGGATATGGAGCAGCAGATACAGATTATATAGCAGAGCGAGTGAATTTAAAATTTATTCCTGACATGGTGAACTTTTCGCAATATAAAACGGTGTTGTTAAAAAGTCCTGAATATCTTTTAAAGTTTTGGAATTCCGTTATTTTGGTATTACCTATTGTGTTATTTCAGATTATCATTGCTTTAGGAGCTGCTTATAGTTTTACAAGATTTCGGGGAAGACTTCGGGAAATGGTGTTTTTCGCATATGTGGTATTGATGTTAATGCCTTATCAAGTTACGTTGGTTCCAAACTATTTGGTTGCGAATTGGATGGGGACGTTAGATACGAGATGGTCGATTATCTTTCCGGGAGTATTCGCGCCCTTTAGCGTATATTTATTGACAAAGTTTATGCGGCGTGTTCCGGAATCTTTTGTGGAAGCGGCAAAGCTAGACGGCGCAAATGAGTGGCAGATATTTACGAAAATTTGCATTCCGCTTTGCAAGGGCGCAATTGCATCCGTGGCGATTTTGGTGTTTATAGATTATTGGAATATGGTAGAACAACCATTGATTTTATTGTCAGATGCGGACATGCATCCCTTGTCTGTTTTTTTATCAAAAATTAATACCGGCGAGGTGGGGCTTGCCTTTTCAATCGCCACAATATACATGATACCTACGATTTTAATTTTCTTATATGGTGAAGAATATTTGATAGAAGGCATTTCATACACCGGCGGCGTGAAAGGATAAGGAGGAAAAAGCAATGATGAAGGAAAATGACACAACAAGAAAGCAAATGATAAGAAAGGTAATGGGAATATTTCTTGCGGCAATGATTATATTAACCTTCTTTTCTAATACCATTATGAACTATTCTTTGCCGGAAGTGGCAACCGAGGTCGTTAGTTCAGGTAGTGTGTCATCCAAAATAAGAGGAAGCGGAGTGGTGGAAGCCAATAACGATTACGAGGTAAAAGCTACCGGCACGAGAGTGATTAAAGAAGTAAAAGTTAAAATAGGGGATACGGTAGAAAAAAATGAAGTGTTGTTTACTTTTGAAGAAGGTGAAAATACAGAATTGGAAGAAGCGCAGGAAACGTTGGATTCTATGGAGATGGATTATGCAAAATCCTTGTTAAAGATTGCGCCGGATTATGTTACTGACAACAAAGAAATCAAGGCGGCACAGGAAGAATTAAATAATGCCATTGTAGCACAGAAAGAAGCAAGCAATAATGCTACGAAACTAAAAAACGCAAAGAAAACAGAAGCGGTAGCAAAGAAAAATGTAAATGACCAACAAAAAAAAGTGGATAACGCCCAAACAAAAATAGATGCTATTAATGATGCAGGCGATGTCAATTCTTTGGAGGCACAAGTAACGAGCAGTACGAGAGAATTAGATAATATGAAAACAGCACTTGCTGATTTAAAAGAAGATTTAAAAAATGCGCAAACGGCAGGAGATACTGATTTGGTAACGGCATTAAACAGACAGATTCGGGATTTAGAAAAGGATATTCAAAACAAAGAAACGGATTTGACAAATGAAAAAAAAGCATTGGCAAATGCCAAAACAGTGAGTACGAATCTTGTGAGCTTGCAGTCAGAATTAGCAAAGGAAAGCAAGCAGTTGACGGCGTATCAGGCGGTACTTGCAAATGCGACTACAAAGGTGCAGGAATTAGAAGCGTTGCCTACTGTAGCAGAAGCCAAGATACTAGTAAAGGAGAAGCAAGAAATGCTGGAAAATTTATTGCTTGCCTTAACCAATAGAAAAAAACAAGATTCCATTAGTGAGCAGATAGAAAATATGGATTTGCAAGTGGCAAGAGAAAGAATTGAAAAACAAAGGGAGCTTGTTGAAAAATTAAAAAACAGTAATGATTTAACAGAAATCCGAGCAAAGGATGTCGGCACAGTATCCATGATTAATTGTGAGATAGGTGACACAATACCGGCAGAAACACCTATGGCAATCATACAGCTTTCGGAAAGCGGATATATGGTAAATATAACGGTCACAAAGGATCAAGGGAAATTAGTAAAGGTAGGAAATGAAGCCAAGATAGAAAATCTTTGGGGTAAGGAAGCAAGTGCCGTATTAGAAAGTATAAAAGTGGATACAGAAAAACCAAATCAAAACCTAGTGTTGACATTTGAAGTAAAAGGTGATGTGAATATAGGAGAAACCCTGAGTTTTTCAGTAGGTGAAAGCAGTCAGCGTTATGACGCGGTAGTGCCGAACAGTGCCATTCGGGAAGACAATGATGGGAAATTTGTATTGGTGGTCAATGTAAAAAGTTCGCCGCTCGGAAACCGTTATAAATTAACAAAGGCAAGCATAGACGTATTGGCTTCCGGCGATAGCTATTCAGGGGTATCGGGAGCACTTTATGAATATAGCAATGTGGTGACCAATTCCACAAAGCCATTAGAAGCAGGCATGCAGGTGCGCTTGGCGAACTAGGCAGGAAACGGGAGATATATATGAAAAATTTTTTAAATAAATTCAATAAAAAACAATGGCTTTTATTGGCTACTAACGCCCTCATGCTCCTTGGGTTTTTCATCGTAACCATCTTATCCTCCTCTTTGACCAAAGAATTATATTCTCAACAACAAGCAACAAGATGGGCGGGCAAAAAAGGAGATTATGTACAAGTCAGCGCGTTTCTATCAAAAGAGGAAGCCTATCGTTTGGACAATATTTCAGGGATTCGTTCCGTCATTGCTGTCAATTTGAAAGAAGCTTCGCTTGATGAGCAGGGTTCCAAAGGGCGGGTATGGATTGATACATATAGCGGAGAAAGTGAAATTCAAATCAGGAAAGACAATAATACTTTAGAAGCCACCGTAATCGGGGTTGGCGGAGAGTTTTTTCAATTTCATCCCTTGCAATTGCTTTCGGGCAGTTATATTTCCGAAGAAGATTTGAATACAGACAGAATTGTAATAGATGAAGGGCTTGCTTGGAAAATCTTTGGCTCTAACAACGTTCAAGGAATGCAGGTTTGGATTGAGGAACAACCCTACTTTGTCGCAGGCGTGGTGAAGATGCAAGAAGATCAACTTCATACGATTGCATATGGTGCACAAGATAAAATATATATGCATTATAGTCATTTGGAATCTATGAAAGAAAACCTTGTGATGACTTGCTATGAGGCGGTGCTTCCCAATCCTGTTTCCAATTTTGCATATTACACATTGCGTGAGGCATTCGGTTTGCCGGAAGAACTGCCGGAGGAAGAAACGCAAAAAAATAAATTGAATTTTGATGGAATTGAGGTAATTGAAAATACCAGTCGCTATACAGTAGGTTCCTTATTAAAAACAGCAAGAGATTTTCATTTGCGCGCAATGAAAACAAACAGCATAGCATATCCTTATTGGGAAAATGTAGCCAAGACGGTAGGGGATTATAAATGCGTATTGCTAATGTTGCAAGTGTTATTATTGGTTTTCCCTGTTACTGGTATAATATATGTTCTGATTCAGCTTTGGAAACATCGAAAATGGCATAGAAAAGATATTTTAAATATGATAATATCATATTTAGAAAAGCTAAGGGTTAAGGAGGAGGATGAAGATGACGGAGAAGGCAGAGATGAAGAAGATGGCAAGGAAGAAAATGACGAAGGAAGCAATTCAAGAAATCATTGAAAACATGACTTTAGAAGAAAAAGCAGGCATGTGCTCCGGTGAAGATTTTTGGCATACCAAAGCCGTAGAGAGGCTTGGCATTCCTGCGATGATGGTTAGCGACGGACCGAACGGATTAAGAAAACAGGACTTAAATGCAGAGCAAGTCGGAATCAATGAAAGCATTCAGGCTGTCAGTTTTCCTGCCGGCTGTGCTACGGCAAGTTCTTTTGACCGTTCGCTTTTAAATCGGTTGGGAGAGGCTTTGGGAGAGGAATGCCAAGCAGAGAATATTGGCGTTGTATTAGGTCCGGCGGCAAATATTAAACGCTCTCCTCTTTGCGGAAGAAATTTTGAATATTTTTCAGAAGATCCTTATCTTGCAACGGAAATCGCAGCGGCACAGATTCATGGAATCCAAAGTAAAAATGTAGGAAGCAGTCTGAAACATTATCTTGCAAATAATCAAGAGACACGTAGAATGACAGTTTCTTCAGAGATAGACGAAAGAACTTTGCGTGAAATATACCTTGCGGCATTTGAAGGTGCGGTAAAAAAAGAAAAGCCGTGGACGGTTATGTGTAGTTACAATCAAATCAACGGCGTTTTTGCCTCTGAAAACCCAACCTATTTAACAGAGGTTTTGCGGGGAGAATGGGGATTTGATGGTTTTGTAGTGAGTGACTGGGGCGCGGTAAATGATAGAATAGCAAGCATTAAGGCAGGGTTGGATTTAGAAATGCCTACTTCAAATGGTATCAATGACGCAAGAATTGTAAAAGCCGTAAAAACCGGAATATTAGAGGAAACTATCTTAAATCAAGCAGTGGAGCGTATTTTGAATTTGGTATTTCGTTATCAAGAAAATAGGGATGAAAAAGCCATATTTGATTTGAATCAACATCACAAATTGGCAGCACGCATAGAGGAAGAATCAGCTGTTTTACTTAAAAATGAAAATATTCTTCCATTACAGGAAAACGAGGATATTGTATTTATTGGAAAATATGCTGAAAAACCAAGATATCAAGGCGGCGGCAGCGCCCATATTAACAGTTATAAAGTAACATCAGCCTTAGAATCGGTACGGGATATGAATAATATTATATATTGCAAAGGATTTGATGACCAAGAGGATATTGTAGACGAAGCATTATTAAAAGAGGCAATAGAAGCGGCAAGGACATCAAAAGTGGCGGTAGTCTTTGCGGGATTGCCGGATTCTTTTGAATCAGAGGGTTTTGACAGAAGCCACATGAAAATGCCGAATTGCCAAACTGTTTTAATTGAAGAAGTGGCAAAGGTACAACCGAATATCGTTGTGGTTCTTCACAATGGTTCTCCTGTGGAAATGCCTTGGATTCATCATGTAAAAGCGGTTTTAGAGATGTATTTAGGCGGTCAGGCGGTAGGGGAGGCAACCTGTAACCTTTTGTTTGGCAGAGCAAATCCGAGTGGAAAGCTTGCGGAAACGTTTCCATTTAAATTGGAGGATAATCCGTCATATCTTTTTTATCCGGGAGAAAAAGATATTGTGGAATACAGAGAAGGCATATTTGTAGGATATCGCTATTATGATCAGAAAAACATGGAGGTATTGTTTCCGTTTGGGCATGGACTCAGCTATACGACGTTTGCATATAGCAATTTAAAGCTAAGTAATGATTCCATAAAGGATACGGATGCGCTCACGCTGTCAGTCGATATTACCAATACCGGAACTATGGCAGGCAAGGAAGTTGTACAACTTTACGTGGCAGACAAGGAAAGTAAAGTGATTCGCCCCATAAAAGAGTTGAAAGGTTTTGAAAAAATCGCGTTATTACCAAATGAAACCAAGAAGGTTACATTCACTTTGGATAAACGTGCATTTGCGTACTTTGATACAAGAATCCATGATTGGCATGTGGAAACCGGCGAGTTTGAACTGATGCTCGGAAAATCATCAAGAGAAATTGTTTTAACGAAAATGATTTACGTGGAATCTAGTGTAATACTTCCTATTATATATACATTAAATTCAACAATCGGAGACGTGCAAAAAGACCCGAAAGCATACAAGTGTCTTGCTCCGGTGATAGACAGCTATATGGAATATGTGAAAACGTCAAATGTAGACACAGAGGTTACAAAAGCTGCCATTTCCGATGAAATGCTAGAGGCAAATATGGAATATATGCCGTTAAGGGCAATTTTAAGCTTTAGTGATGGTTTGTTTAGTTTGGAAGATATACAGGCACATATTGATCAAGCGAATCATGCATAGCCATTAAATAAAAGACCAGAGTATTTAGAAGGCTCATAAGGATTCGGCAAGTTTGCCTTTGTATTCGGATAGGTGATGATTACCTTGTCTACATATTCTAATGGATTTAAGGTAAGCTTTTGGGTTGCGGCTTGAATGCTCTGTCGGAATTCAGAAATATCATTAAATAAATCTCTTACTTGGTTATTCTGACTGATTTGTGAAAACAAGGATTCATTTTTTGAAAGGTATCCATCAGCGTCTATCACAAATCCGGATGCTTCCAATTCACCTTTATGAGATTGTGTGATCTTGGAGATATCACGAATCAAAAGGTTTGCACCCCTAGTGTTGTTGTTGGTTTCGTTTGCCAAATCCAAGAGTTGGTTGTATGCGTTAATGAAAGAGTCTATTTTGTCGATTGCTTCGTAAGTGTCGGGTTTTAAAGAAATCCACACATCAGCATTGCTAGTGGAAAGTAAATCCAAATCAATGTTATTGTTAATAGAGATGCGATTGCTTACAGAATGATAGGGTTCTTCATTAATATAAAACCTAGCATTTTCAGGCATGGAAGTCGTTTGGCTGACACCTAAGACACCAGAAATATCATTTTCTAAAAATTCACTATTTAAAGAAAAATGCAAACCGCTTTCATTATCGGGAATGCCGACTGCATTGGAGCGTAGTATTAAGGCACTGTTATTTTCTTCTGCATTATTTTGGACAGAGGCACGAATGCCTATATTGTTTTCGTTGATGGAACGTGCCAATCTCCTTTGAATAGAGATGTTACTATCTCCTTCGTGGACGTTCATATCAAACGTATAGTAATTTTGTCCTACATTGATGGAAAACGAATAATTTCCCGCAGGTAGATCTGATTTTTCAGATGGCAAAGAAAGCCCTGTATTTACTTGAGGTGAGGCAAGTTTTTCAATCCGAACATTTAATGTGTTTGAACCGTCGCTATAGTCGTTATCTGACATGGAAGCAAAAACCACTTTCTCATTAGAGGATATGGCTTTCGTTTTATGAAACGGATTTTCGCTGTCATTACCTAAAAATGCAGAAGCTTGCTCTAATTCAATGGCAGATTCTTTGATGCCAATGGCATAAGCTTGTGTCGTCTCTGAAAGGTGGAACTTATATAGGGGCGAGGTTTGGTTCTGTTTGATAATATTTTGATATATCTTTTTTAAATCGCTATTTTTATGCGTGTCTAATTTGGTATTGCTTCTAGGCGTAAGAACAGTACTATAATAATTATAAACATTCAAAACATTCATCATCATATTACATCTACGAGTAGTTAAAGGGTAAAAGTTCACTCTAGAACAGTCTGTGAAGGCCCTGAGGGGGAGTAGAGGTATAGCTCTCCTCTTTCTTTAATTTCGGCACTAGATGGAAGTGGATGATCAAGTCGTCTTCCCTGCTGCTTTACCCACGAGGAAGAAAGCCAGTACCCATTTTACAGGAGGCTGGGTGGGCCCCAGGGACCGTCTGGATGGGTGCGGAAAATTTCGCTTCCACCGGGATTCGCTCCCAGGACCTTCCAGCCCGTAGCGAGTCACTATACCGACAGCGCTATGCCATCCCATTCGTACACCTGGAACGCTCGTTAATGTGACACTTGAATATGGTTTAAATATTCATAATATCCGATACTGGACAGGTTCATTGTGTACAGCGTAAACAGCAGGGTGCGTCATGGTCATAATGAATCAAACAAGAAACAAATAACATTTTCAATATTCGCAGTACTCGAAAATATTTTGACACCAATGCTGCAGTGCTACGGTTTGCATTTTCTGGCGCACGCAGAAGGCGAAAAGTTGTTATGACAGAGACTTTGACTTCTGTCTACAATTTGACCGATTACAATGGGACTGCTTGTGGACTACACAGGAAAGATAATTCTTTCCTGTGTAGTCCACAAGCAGTCCCATGGATTGTGTTAAACTTCGATACTGTGCACGATTATGTATTTTACGTATGACTGATTATAATTTTATCTGAAATATTCTGTG
>Ga0082212_10009805_pt1 | contig 12311 bp, 9 predicted proteins | sample TergutNt197P3_FD_71548 | JGI IMG/M metagenome (GOLD analysis project Ga0082212, IMG submission 71548) | Neocapritermes taracua P3 segment gut microbial communities from Petit-Saut dam, French Guiana - Nt197 P3 | ecosystem: Host-associated > Arthropoda: Insects > Digestive system > Gut ... | reverse complement strand
ACTGGTCGTAGGCAAAAACGGCAGCGGAAAGACCAGTCTGCTTGAAGGACTGAGCGTTGCTTTGGGCGGGTGGATCTGTGGATTTGACGGTTTGGATTGGAATGATAGCAGAAACCTCGCCAAAGCGGACCGCAGGGCAATCGTTGCCAGAGTCAATACTGCCATGCTTGAGCAAATCCCGGTGGAAGTATCATGCGAAGCAACCTTTCAGACAGGAGAGGAAGTATCATGGGTGCGCAGCTTGACCAACCTCAATGGAAGGACAACAACAGGCGGGCTAAACAAGGTGCGCGAGATTTCAGAAGCATACAACAAGAAAATATTCGCCGGTGACGATGACGATGTTGTCCTGCCGCTTGTAGCCTACTATAGTGCTGCAAGGCTATGGAATGAGCCTATACACAGGGATCGTAGAGCTAGAAAAGACGGGGTAAGGTTAGACGGGTACAAAAGGTCGGTTTCTTTTTCAAACTCTATCAAGGATACAATGGAATACATTGACCGCCTTGCATATTTTGCTTATCGTGAGAATGAGCCTAATGCAGCGGTGGAGATGGACTCGATACTAAGCGCAATTACAACATGCCTCAGTTCTGTCGACGACAACGTTCAAATCTATTATGACATGAAATTAGCTGAGTTTTGCATTTCAAGCTGTGCAGATGAAACTTCTATCAAGCCGTACTCATTGCTCAGCGACGGCTATCGTTGTGCGATAAGCCTTGTTATCGATATTTGCCGCAGGATACTGGCCCTGAATCCCCAATTGGGGGGATCTGCGATAAAGGAAGTAGGCGGTGTGGTGCTGATTGATGAGATCGACTTGCACCTGCACCCCAAATGGCAGCAAAGAATACTGGACGATTTACAAGAGATATTTCCAAAATTACAGTTTGTTGCCACGACACATGCACCATCAGTAATACAATCTGTACAAAATGCTAATCTGATGATCCTAGACGATAGTGAAGCGATTTATCCGCCTCGTGGCGCATACGGTTTGGATGTGAATACTGTTTTACTAGGTGTTATGGGTGCAGAAGTACGGCCTGAGGCAATCAAAAAAAGGCTATCAGAAATCTATAAGCATATCGATGCAGGTGAACTGGAACTTGCTGACAGCAAGACAACAGCGTTAGAAAAACTCATTGGGGAGGGAGACCCTGAAATAACCGGCATTAGAGTTACATTGGATTTTGAATCGCTGGAGGACTGAACAGTGGTTTTCATCAACAAAGGAATCGAGCCTCGCAGCTTGACTCATTACCGTTTATCGACACAAAATGCGAACTACGATGGAATGGCCACTGATATCAAAAATGACATCAGGGCAAATATGCTTCAGGAACAAGGCCGCATTTGCGCGTATTGCATGGGGCGGATCACGGAGGACAGCATAACAATTGAGCACTATATCCCACAAAGCGTTGACAGTTCACTCGATTTGGATTACAGGAATATGATTGGCGTGTGTCAGGGAATACTGCTAGGACAGAAAATATGCGGAAATCATCGCGGCAAAGAAGCGCTCAAAGTCAACCCCCTTTCCGAGCCAACGATAGAAACAATTCAATATTCGCGTGACGGAGGCATAATGTCATCAGATGTTGATATCGATCGGGATCTGAAAATAACACTAAACCTTAATGCAGAGCTGCTGAAAGCAAACAGGAAGCAGGCGTTAGTCGCGCTTGATAAAGAGCTTAAGAAAAAAAAGGCATTAGGCCCATGGAAAGATATTGCTGAACGGTACATACAGAAGTTTTCAAAAGCTGGCGAAAAAAGAGAGTACTATGGTATCTTACTGTATTTTCTGCACAAGAGAATACGGTGAGCTGATTTATAGATGGTTAGGGTGTCAAAAGCACGCCCGTCGCTTCCCGGCGTTTTTTCCGCCATGCTTCGTCCAATATGTTTGGAAATACACAGAGTATTACCGCAACATATTGACCTCGCCTGACGAAAAAACCACTCGGTAATCGCCAGACGCGGTTTTGACACCCTAACCATACAATAAAAGCTTGACTTTTTAGATTGCAGGCGAAATAATGTCTGCATGGCGCAAACCGCGTCAAAAGGATTTACAATATTTGCGACGAGGAGTGAACTGTATCATGAAGTACAAAAGGTTGCCATACATGGCGCAGGGGTCCGCGCATCAGTATGTCGGGACCACGGTCGTGCCGATCAATGTCCCCGCGTTCGACTATCCGATTTCACCGAGGGAGAACTTTCAGCGCATGCTGAAGCGCGACAACCCGCGTTGGGTGCCGACGTCCCTGGGCGACTTCAACTTCACAATGGGGGGGGAACTGACCGGTCTGTCAGATCTTCGCTTCGACTATACCGAGCGCATCGATTGGACCGACCTGTTCGGCTGCGTTTGGGAATGGGTGCCCTCTGCGGGCGGCTCCATGCTCAAGCCGAACGTGCCGCCAGTCCTGGAAGACATCACCGAGTGGGAGAAAAAAATCGTCTGGCCTGACCTGGACGAAGCCCGAATCAAGGCATGCTGTGAAGAGTATAGGGGCCGGCCATATTGCCATGCCGAAAAGATGAACATGTTCGATATAGGACAGGGCTGCACAGAAAGGCTTGTCGCCGTGCTGGGCGGTTACGGGGAAGCCATGCTTGCCCTCGCGGAGGAACCGGAAGCCTGCCATGATTTCATGGCGGAGCTGTCCAAATTCCATTGCGAGATGTTCGACAAGGTCAACAAGTATTACCCGACTGACATGGTCATGTACCACGACGATTGGGGTACGGAGAGGGATTCGTTCTTCAGCGAGAAGATGATGGATGAAATCGTCTACGGACCGAACGAGATATTCTTCAAGCACGTAAAGGGGACCGGGACGGCTATTTTGTTCCATACGTGCGGGTGCGTCAAGCGGTTCATACCCCATTCGATCTCCCTTGGCGCCGATTTCCTGCAGCTTCAGGCGCGCGCAAACGATCTCAAGGCCTATAAGGAGGAGTACGGCGACAAGATCGGCCTTGACGTCTATACGATCCACCAGTCGCTGGCGGCGGAAGACCCTGTGTCACATATACAAAAAGACGTCGATGTTTTCGGCAAGGATGGCGGGATGTTCTGCACGCTGTTCGGCGGCGAAGAGAAAACGCTGTGGGACGGCCTGCAGGAACTGTACTGCTACAGCAGGGAGTACTACGAGAACTAGCGGCTGCGGCCCGCCAGGGGCTAGGGGCTAGGGGCTAGGTGGCGTGGATGCGAGGCAAGAAGATTTGTTGGTTCGCGTTGCCCGGTCAAACGTTTAAGGGGCTGTCGAAAGACAGCCCCCTTTGCATTTCACGCTGTTATCACACTTGCGTAGCCCTTGCTTTCGCGCGCGCGGCTTGAGCCTCGGAATAGACGGCCACGCGCTTTATTATCCCACGGTAGTCCTCCATGCTCGTCGCGCGCGGGTATTCGGTGACGTCGGCGGGCGTGTTGAGCTGCACCGCGTATTGGACTATCGGGTGCCTCAGCATGAGTTCAAGCGTGTCGTCGTTGAAGCCCCATTCGGCGAATGACTTATCGTCCGCGACATGGAGGTCCGCGTTCAGATCGGCGACCCATTCGATAAAATGCCGGACTTCAAATCTTTGGAGCGGCACATGCTTACCCGTGAGCGCCTTGAACGCCTGATGGTACAGCTTCTTGCACGACATCCCGTTATACTCGATCACGGCGGGCAGCACCATGGCGCACGCGTCCCCGTGCGCGATATAGAACGGCGCCTCCGACATCGGGTGTGTTATGACATGGTCCTGCCCGATGCCCGCGAGCCCAAGCGAGAACCCCGCGTACATGCAGGCGAGGCTCATATCGTTCGCCGCCTTCGGGTCGGCGGGGTTTGCCGTAAACTCCCGGATGCTCCTCCCGATCAACTCAAGCGAACGCAGGGACTGCGTGCGCGTGAAGTCGTTCGCGTTGCGGTTTGTCAGCGTTTCAAGCGCCTGGACGAACGTATCCATTGCAGTCGCCACCGCGACGCCGAATGGCAGGGTTTTCAGGAAATCGGTGTCGAGCAGCGCATACTTCGGCAAAATCGACTCGTGGGCAAGCACCAGCTTGAGCCCCGCATCGTCCGATATGACCGCGTTTTTGCTGGTTTCGCTCCCTGTCCCCGCCGTTGTCGGGATGGCGACCATGGGGAGCGTATCGTGCGTAAGCTGCCCGTTCGGGCTGAGTTTGTCGATCGTGAAGTCCAATACTCCTTTTCCCGAGTTGCCGACGATCGCCACGCCCTTCGCAGTGTCCAGCGTGCTGCCGCCGCCTACCGCCACGATCGCGTCCGCTTTGAATGCCAGCGCCGCGGGTATCGCCTCGCGGTCGATCGTCGCCGCCTCCGGGTTCGGGCGCACATTGCTGAACACCTCATACTCCGCCCCGCCCTGCTTTATGCCGTCCTCGACAGGTTTAGCGGCGCCGTTTTTGTAGAGCGTCGGACCGCTCACGAGCAATATGCGCTTCCAGTTCTCGCGCTTGATTATTTCAGGCAGCTTGGATATGCAGCCGGCGCCCTGGCATATATGCTGGCATATCCCGAATTCCATGTTTGTTATCCTTGCCACTGTGCAACGCCTCTTTCCTGTTTCCTATCTGATTTTCGACTTGTAGTTTTCGAAATCGATCATCTCGCCGCTGAACGTGTCATATCCGAACCTCTGGCCGGGGTCCTTATGCGGGTAAACGTCCTCGAGCGCCACTCCCTGGCGGATTATCCTCTCGATGGCCCCGACTATGATTTCGGCGCTGTCCATCCCGGTGAAGTAGCAGGCCGCATACCACGGCTTAGTCAGGCCGGCGTCCCATTCGGGGATGACGTTCTCGCCGCCCGCGCTGACGAGCAGCGCCTTGTCGACGAGGCCCAGGTCCTCGATCGCGCGGCAGGCGCCTGAAGCGTAGTCCTCCTGGAAGGAGATCACGATCCACTGCTCAAACTGGGGGTTCGCCGTCAGGATCGCGGCTGTGGCGTTGTAGCAGGATTCCATGTTGCTTGCGCCGGTATCGGACGAACGGTCGGCCATGAACATCTGATTCCTCGGGAAATCGGGGAAAGCTTTGAACCAGACTTCCTCTGCGCCGTCGACGCGGGGCGCCATTTCCACGAACATGGTGTCCGTTATGTAGATATAGCCGACCTTGCTCAGATCTGAAAGGTCGAAACCGAGGCGCGCATAGTTGTCAACGACCCATTGGGCCTCTTTCTTGCCCACCTCGTAGCCGTACAGCCAATCGCAAGGCGTGACCAGCATGCCGTTGGCATCCATCATACCTGCAGTCTCGCCGAGCATAAGGACGCCCGCTTCCATGCAGCGGTCGGCGACAGCCTGGGCCGAGCCCGGGTCGACCAGCATGATGGCGATGACGTCAACGCCCATGGCTATGTATTGCTCAAGCTGGTTGAACTGCGTTTCAGGATTGAATCCGCCGTCCGCGATATACACCTCAAGGTTGTGTTTGCTTGCCAGTTCCTCAAAGGCGTCGGCGACTTGGACGCACCAGCCTATGTCCATGGAGTAGCTCAAGTAAGCCATCGATATCTTGTCATTCGGTCCAAACGCCGGACCTGAATCTGCCGGAGCCCCTGATGCCTCCGCACCGCCCGAAGGCGAAGCCGGGGCCGCCCCTCCGCCCGATGGCGAAGACGCCGCGCCGCCTGAAGGCGAAGCCGGCGCGCTTTCGGCGGGGCTATCGGACCCCCCGCACCCGACAAGGGCCGCGCACAGCACGACTGCCAAAACAAGGGACATCGCTATTCTGAGTCTTTTCTTCATTTTCTCTCTTCCTTTCAACTGTTTGATTATTGAAAAGCCCGAAAAATCAAGCGTTTTCACGTATGTGTGACCCGCAGCAGCCGTCATTCCGCCCTGAGCGAACGGACGTAATCCACGAGCAGTGCGCCGATCAGCAAAAGCCCTTTCGCGACCGTCTGCCAAAACGACGATATCCCCATGAAGTTCAAGCCATTACTGAAACACTGGATGATAAGCAGCCCGAGCAGGCAGCCGCCGAGCGTACCGCGCCCGCCCGTGAAAGCCACGCCGCCAAGCACGGCCGCTATTATGGCGTCGAATTCGGATCCCAGGACCGCATTCGGAGCGCCGCTGCGCATCCTGCCAGCGAGCAGGCACCCGGCCAGCGAGGCCAGCACGCCGCTGATTATGTAAAGGATCGTCGTGATCTTCCTAGGATCCAGCCCTGCCAGGAGGCTGGCCATCGGGTTGCCGCCTATGACATAGATGCTCCGCCCGAACGTAGTCCTGTTCAGGATGAACGCAAAGACCACGTACAGCACGACAAGGAATATGATCTGGATGGGGACGTTGCCGAGTATCCTGCCCGCGCCCAATGTGTTGAGCGTACTGTCGTTGAGCGATATGGAGCGGCCGTTGCAAAACAGATAGCCCATGCCCTGGCATACCGACGCCATCGCCAGGGTGGCGATAAATGGCTGCAGCTTGAAGACATTGGTCAATATGGAATTGACCGCGCCGACCGCAGCGCCGAACAGCAGGCAGCAAAGCATCGCCGCATACCACGGGAAGCCCATCCTGGTGACAAGATACGCGACCAGCACCCCGCTCGCCGCGCCGATGGCGCCGCAGGACAAATCTATATGCCCCGCAATGATGAGGAGCGTGACGCCTATAGCCAGGAGGCCCGTAACGCAGCATGCGTAAAGTATGTTGAACATGTTGACGGGCGTGAAATATGTGCGCCTCATAAATGTGAAAATAGCGACAAGCGCGACCAGGACAAAAAGCAAAGTCAGCGTGTTGGATTCCGGCAGTTTTATGCCTGCTCTCAGTTTCTTCTTCGGCACTTATGCTCTCCTTTCCATTGCGTAAGAAAGTATCTTGTCCTCCGTGCAGTCTTCACGGTCCAGGATCGCCTGCAGGCGGCCTTCGCGCATCACCGCGACACGGTCCGAGACGTTGATGACCTCCGTCAATTCCGATGATATGAATACTATGGCTATATCCTGTTTTGCCAGTTTGTAGGCCAGTTCGTATATCTCGGATTTTGAGCCGACGTCGATGCCTTTAGTCGGCTCGTCCATGATGAGGATCCTGGGCCCTGCGGACATCCACCTGCCCAAAATGATCTTCTGTTGGTTCCCGCCGGAGAGCTGTCCCACTATTTTTTTGATCGTCGGCGTTTTGACGGAAAAATCATCGACAACTTTCTCGGCCGCCGAATCCTCTTTTTTCCGGTTTATCACGCCTAACGACGAGAGTTTTTTCAGCAAGGGGATCGTTATGTTCGTGCGGACGGACTGGTGGAGGATCAGCCCCTGTTCCTTCCGGTCCTCCGGGCAAAGCGTGATCCCGCGCGCAATGGCCCCTTTCGGGTTTTTGGGCGTAAGAGGCTCGCCGTCCATGATCATCTCGCCGGACAGCACCTTGTCGGCCCCGTACACCGCGCTCCAGAGCTCGCTCCGGCCCGACCCCACAAGCCCGGCGAAGCCCAATACCTCCCCGACCCTGAGGGTGAGGCTGATGTCGGTAACATGTTTCGTCGTCAGGTTTTTGAGTTCGAGCAGGGTGCCTCCGATGTTCTTGTTCCTGTCCAATGTGTTGTAGACGTCGCTTATCTCCCTTCCGACCATGTGCTTGACAAGCTCCGCGTTGTTCGTCTCTTCTGTTTTCAGGGTGGTGACATATTCGCCGTCTTTGAAGATGACCATCTTGTCCGTCACTTCGTAGAGTTCTTCCAGGCGGTGCGATACGTACAGCACGACTTTCCCGTCGGCGCGCAGCCGTTTGATAACGGCGAAAAGCGATTGTATCTCGTTTTCCGACAGAGGGGCGGTTGGCTCGTCAAACGCCAGTACCGTGGAGTTCCGGTGGATCGCTTTCATGATTTCAACCATCTGCTGGTTCGCGACGGAAAGGCTGCCGACCTTCTGCCTCGGTTTTATGCTTAGGCCGAACGTATCTATCAGTTCCTGCGCCTCGCGCTCGGCTTTCCTGAAGTCGACTATGCCCAGCGCTTTGTGGGGCAGCCCTTCCATGAAGATGTTCTCCATGACCGTCAGGGACGGCACGAGCTGCCGCTCCTGGTAAATCATGCTGACCCCGCTCTGGATCGCCTGGTAGGGGGAGGTGAAATTCACTTCTTCCCCGTCGACAACGATCGTCCCCGAATCCCTGAGCAGCGCCCCGCTCATGATTTTGAGCAAAGTGCTCTTGCCCGCGCCGTTTTCCCCCAGCAGCGCGCACACCTCGCCGCCATCAGCCCGGAAGCTGATATGCGAAAGCGCCTGAACGCCGGGGAAAGATTTGCAGATGTCATTAAATTCGATATAATGTCCCATAAATTGATTACCTTAAGGTCTGCTATGCAGCCCGAGGAGTTAGAAGTGAGAAGTGAGGAGTGAGGAGTGAGAGCAACCAGGAGCCGCAAATCAGAGGACATATCCACTCTTTTCTCACTTCTCGATACTCTTTTCTTCCTAACGCTTCTTCCTAACGCCTATTCTACATGAAGCTTTACGTTGTTCGCTTTCAGGAGTTCCTGCAATTCGGCGATGTTCGTCTTCGTATAGTCGTATCCGAGCGCCGCCGCCGTCCCGGCTGCTTCGCCTGTGACCGCGCAGGGCGGTATCACGCGGGTGATGTCCCACATGGCGTCCGTTACGGAAATGTCGCGCCCGGCAGCCAGAAGGTTTCTGACCTCGTTGCCGTACAGCGTACCGAACGGGATCTCGTATGCGGGCCCCCTCTTGCGCCAGTCGCCTGTCATGCCGATGCTGTCTTTCATGAACACCCTGTTTTCCGTATCGTCCATCGTGTAGGCGCCGACGATGCGGCGGGACATGCGCACGAGCGGGATCGCGGATATCGTGACCGGGACATACGATTCGTCGGATTCGCGGAATTTGAGGATGTCTTCGTACATTTTTTCATGCGCCTCAATGACCGCGCGCGAAAGCTCCGGGCCGTCGACCCCGGAAAACCGCGTCGCCGCCAGCGATGCGACCTTCACGTTGTCATACGGGTCTGATTTGCCCCCCTTGAGTTTTGACGGAGGCAGGTCGGCCAGGCCGAACATCTTCAGCTTGACCTCGCCGTTTAAGAAATAGTAGTACCAGCTCGCGAGGCCGTTGCCTTTCGCGTGCATAGCTGTTTTCGCGCCTGCCAGATGGCAGATGTCGGCGTCCCCCGTACAGTCTATGACTGATCCGACGGAAATCGCCGAGCGCCCTGATTTGCTCTCAACGATCACGTGGGTGATCATATCGCCGTCTTTATTGACGGCGCAGGCAAGCGTGCCGTACAGTATCGTCACTCCGAGCCCCTTCAGCAGGGCCTCTGAGTTGAGGGCGAACAGATGCGGGTTGAACTGCGCTATATAGCGGTTCTTGACCCGCTCCTCCAGGCTGCCGCCGTCGAGCCATGCCGCCGGGTAGTTGGCCTCCGCGCCATGCTTGATAGAAAGCTTCAGCAGTTCCTCGCCAATGCCATAAACAAGCTGGGCGCCCTCACCGTCGCAGAGCGGCAGATATATCGTGATAAGGCCGAGCGTCGCCATGCCGCCCAATGCGAACTCGCGCTCCAGCAAAGTGACTTTCCGGCCCCCCCTGGCTGCCGCAATGGCCGCCGCGATGCCGGCGATCCCGCCGCCCGCGACAAGCACGTCGCACGATGACTCGACAGGAATCTCACGCGCAGGCTCAAAAATATGGTCCAAAATAGCACCCCCTATCCTCATTCCTCACTCCTCACTCCTCACTCCTCACTCCTCATTCCTCACTCCTCGTTCCTCGCTCCTCAAGTTCGTTTCGTGATCTCTATGTACCCTTCGTCCGCGTTTACGAGGACTGTGTCGCCTGTTTCGATGTATTTCAGCGGGTCTTCGTCGAAATCCGTCATCGACGGCACGTGGGCCTGCAATGCGCAGCCTACGGTCAGCGGGCTCCACTTTGTATGGACGAACGCGGCGGGCTTTGCGCCGAAGCCGTATTGGAGGAAGCCTCCCGACCCGCGCGGCGAATAGAACACAAGCACCTTATCCGTGTACGGGACCCTGTAGAGGGGGTGGTTGCGTTCCGTTGTAAAGCCTTTCGCGGAATTGACGTTCGTGAAGCCCTGTAAATACTTCGGCGCTACGAGGGCCTCCGCCTCGACCTTGCCGGGGTATACGCATCTGCCGTTGATCCTTTTTTTCTCAGCCATATCTGTGTTACCTCCATTCGCCGCGCCACTTGCCCGTCAGGGCTGCGTCGATGCAGTCGTCCTGCGAGCCATAGCACACTTGCAATTGGTCATTTTCTTCCGGGTAGCAGCCTGTGATATAGTAGGCTTGCTTTGCGGTGTCGACTGCGATGTTGCGCACGCCGTCCGGGACGGCGCCCATGGCGGCTAGGCACGCCCCGGTCATCAGGACCGCGCCTGCTTTTTCCAATGTATCCCTGTATCCGAGTTCCGCCGCGGTCGAGTACAGCCACGGCGCCGTCATGATCCAGAGCGGTATCTTGAGCTTTTTCCCTTCGAGTTTGAAGGAAAGCCGCATCAGGTCTACGATGTTCAGGTGCGGGCAGCCGAGGTAAGCCATATCGACGTCGTTTGATGTGTGGTAATTCAGCGTGTCGTACACCCTGCGCAGAGCGTCCTCGCCCAGCATGGCCTGGCGCTTGAACGGCTTGCCGCCTGTCGCGAATTCGATCGTCGGCGCTTCCGGCGTGATGCCGGGGAGGTGGTACATCCGCACGGCGCCGCCTGTGGCCGACGCGGAGTTGAATTTCTGGTACTGCGTCGTTGTCGGCCTTGATGTCCCCGTTACTACCGGGATGTCCACGTCCGACTCTTCTCCTACGGCAAAGCCGTAGACGTCCCACTCAAGGTCGCTTTGGATCAACCTGTCGGTCTCGATAAGGACGGTGCCGTAGCGGTTTTCGGTTATGTGCATATCATAATACGGCGCTTTACCGAGGATGCATGTCGCCAGCGTACCGTCGAAGTTCGTCCTCGCGCCCAGCGTCGCGTTGCAGTAAGGCATTTGATTGGACTCGAACCAGGAGCAGTGCTGCCCGACGCTTGGGAGATATGACATTACGAGATAGTTCGCGCATGAGTGCGTCGTGAGCAGGCCCATTTTGAGCAGCGTCTTGAAAACATCCTCATGCATGGCATTTTCGTGAAACGCGCGGTCGTCGTTTTTCGTGTTCGGGTCTTTCCGCCAGCATACGTTGCATTTCTCCCAGCCGTGGATCGGTGCGCATTCTGGAAACGGCGATTTGTCCGCGAACGTAGGTATCGCGAACTTGCCCCCCCTGTCGGCGAAATCTGCGAGTTCATCGGGCGTGATCTCGTAGTGCCGGCTGAGGGAGAGCCCCGGCGTGTGCATATCGCCGGTGCCGTCGAGGTCAACAAGCCGCTCAGCCCCTGCTATCCTGCACATCTCAACCAGATACTGCATGCACTTTTGCTTGACGACCCCATCCTCTCCCTGCAGGGTGCGTTTTTCCTCATCGGTCAGGTTCGGCATTGGCCACATATATATCCCCTCCTAATATATCGCTTTCAGTTTGCACAATTATATCCATGCTGCCCTGATATGTCAATTATTTTTCAAGGAGGACGTTCTTGACAATGGGCGGAGGCGTCTGGTAAGATTGCCGCGTGGTGGGCGTCCCGCGTGACCCGGGCTCCTATGGGTACAATGACGCGATATAGGGGATTTGCCAATGTGGATATTTTATGCTCTGGCTTCCGCGCTGTTTGCGGGAGGCATGTCGATCCTGGCGAAAATCGGGATCAAAAACACAGACTCCAATCTGGCTACTGCATTGAGGACGATCGTCGTCGCGGTTTTTGCCTGGCTGATGGTCCTTGTCGTGGGTTCCCAGAGCGGCATTGCCGGCATCGACGCAAAGAGCATCGTCTTTCTCGTACTGTCGGGGCTTGCCACAGGCGGGTCATGGCTGTGCTATTTCCGTGCCCTGCAGATCGGGGACGTCAATAAAGTCGTGCCCGTCGATAAGTCGAGCACGGTTCTGACTATGCTGCTGTCCTTCATCTTGCTTGGCGAAGGCTTGACCTGGCTGAAAGCGGCCGCCATGGTCTTTATCGGGATCGGCACATATATGATGATCGAGCGAAAGGAGACCGGCCCGGGCAATGAGAAGGGGTACAAATGGCTGATATACGCATCCCTGTCGGCCGTATTTGCCAGCCTTACGGCGATTTTGGGCAAAGTCGGCATCACGGGGGTGGAATCCAACCTCGGGACAGCCATCCGGACGCTTGTCGTCCTTGCCATGGCTTGGCTGATCGTTGTTATGCAGGGCAAACAGCGT
>Ga0082212_10009804_pt1 | contig 12311 bp, 9 predicted proteins | sample TergutNt197P3_FD_71548 | JGI IMG/M metagenome (GOLD analysis project Ga0082212, IMG submission 71548) | Neocapritermes taracua P3 segment gut microbial communities from Petit-Saut dam, French Guiana - Nt197 P3 | ecosystem: Host-associated > Arthropoda: Insects > Digestive system > Gut ... | reverse complement strand
CACCGCGGACACTTACACCCGCAAAGACGGGTTGTTGATCTATATGTCCAAAGGCCCCTTCGAAGCCAACATCACCGTGCCCGACTTCGCGGAAAAAGCCAAGGCGGAAGCCGAAGCCTGGGTACAACAGAACAAACTTGAAGCCCTCTACACAGAACAGCCGTCGGACAAAGTGCCCCCAGGTTTCATTATATCCCAAGACCCAGAACCCGGCGTCAAAATAGCCCAAAGCACCCCCATAACCTTCATCGTCTCAACGGGCAAAGCGGTCATCGTGCCCAACTTCAGCCAAATGACCCAAGAAGAAGCCATGGCCCAAGAAGACCTGAGTGTTACCGTCAGAACCCAATACAGCGGCACAGTGGCTTACGGCAGGCTCATTTCCCAATCGGTTCCGGCCGGAAGACAGCTCAGCGACGAGCTGGCCAGGGTCACAGTCATCTACTCCGAAGGCCGCCCCTATATAGACGACCTGGTTGGGAAATCTGAAAAGGAATTGCCTGCCTATTTCTATGAATTCACCGGCAAAGGTGCCGCCATCACCCACAGCGTCGTTTATGTGGATTCAAGCGAACCAAAAGGGCAGGTGGTATGGGCGTCGCTGTACAGTCAGTTTGTAGAGATGAACGCCCATGTGGAGATTCGTGTGAGCAAGGGGAATCTTTAAGCGGGGACAAAGTAGTATCAACTGAAAAGAGAAACTTCAAGCTGGAGAAAGCATCCAGGCGCTGCATCGCTATAAGTTTTCTATGTCGGAAACAGTTAATCCAGATAATCTGGCAATCTCTTCAACAGGGATATCGCCTGCTTCTCTTAGCTTGCGCGCCATTTGAGAAATCCCTTCGGTCTTTCCTTCGGCTCTGCCTTCGGCTCTGCCTTCGGTTATTCCTTTGTTGTAAGCATGCTTATTACGGGCATATTCGTCTCGCAGCGCCTTTTCTCTGTCCTCAGCCAATCGCCGGGCCTGTTCATCGCTGCTTAAGCGTCTCAGTTCCACATAGGCTTCTCTAATGAAGGGATCGTCTTTCGCGATAACCATAAACTCATCCTCCTTTTCAGCCCTGATAAAGCGCAGCCATTCATATTTCTTCGTATTGTCCGTGTGTTCCGGGAGTCTGCTCAGTTCAAGGGTGTGGATTTCTATTAAATCTGTAAACAATATGCCTGTTTCCTTGTCCCGCAGCTGAAAAACATGATGATAGTTGTTGCTGTTGATAATGATGTTAAAATCCGTGATGACAACACTGATGGTTTTTCTAAGTTGATCATAGTGGCTGCCTGACTTCAATTGGGTGGAAAACAGTTTGGTGTTGTAATAGGTGGCTCTGTCCGCCATATTGGGGAATTCCAGGACTTGAATTTCTATATGAATAGTCTTGGCGTTTTTGGTGGTGACGCGAACGTCAATAATGCCCAATTTATCATCAAGGGTTTCTCTTTTGAGGTGAGGATCCTCGATAACAACAGAGTCATACTCTTCTTCGGGAAGATCAAGAACGGATTTCAAGAAATTAATCAAGAGGTGGATATTCCGTTTGTCTCCAAAGAGGAGCTTGAAGACGACATCAAGCTTGGGTTTCAGGAGTTTCGGGTATTGTTCCGGAGTTTCAGCTATTTGATTGAGTTTGTCTGCCATCCCAGTCTCCCTGGTGTTTCATGAGTCTTTGAGTTAAATTTTAACACAAAAAAAAGTGTTGCTCAAGGGAACTGGCAAAACCGGGTGTTACAGATCAGACCGATCAGACCCCAGCCGGAGGGGCAGGCGGGTCTTAAACGATGGTGTGCTGTTTAACCGAGAGCATGCGGAGTTTCGGCCTGGTTATGATTTTTGCAAATTTTCGCGGGTTTTGATATATTCAGAGCAGTGGTTCATCCTGCCGGAGGACTCGGTGCAGAAAAATTTTAGGATATTTTGGAAGAGGTAAAGATGCTTGCGTTAATTATTCCCGTTTGTAATGAAGCGGAACAGATCCACAATAATATTGACCGCATCGGAGAGATTCTGGAGGAGGCCGGTATCGCTCACGGGTTTTATCTCGTGGATGACGGTTCGACGGACGGAACCTGGGAGGAGTTGACCCGTTTGTCGGAAGCCTGCCCCCATGTACATACGATCCGGCTCAGCCGCAATTTCGGCAAGGAGGCTGCTCTGTGCGCGGCTTTGGAGAGGGCCGACGGAGATGCTTTCCTGATTCTGGACGCGGATCTGCAGCATCCGCCGGAGATGATTCCGGAAATGGAGAAGCTGTGGCGGGAACAAGGGTATGATGTTGTCGAGGGGGTCAAAGAAGGGCGAGGCTGTGAGTCTCTGCTGAAACGTCTGGCGGTGCGAACGTTCTACGGACTTTTTCGCAAATCCACCGGCATTGATTTGGACGCCGCTTCTGATTTCAAGCTGTTGGATCGTAAAGTTGTTGAGGCTTGGCGCAGAATGCCTGAACGGAATACTTTTTTTCGCGGAATGAGTGCTTGGCTGGGGTTCCGGCGGGTTCAGCTGCCCTTTGTTGTTCAAGATAGGACCATGGGGGAGACGAAGTGGTCGCTGCGGGCGCTGATTAGGCTGGCGGCCCATTCGATTACATCGTACACGTCGGCGCCTCTTTATGTTGTGTCGGGATTGGGCGCTGTGCTGCTCCTGGGTGCTGTGGTTATCGGGATACAAACCCTGGTCAGCAAGCTGCTGGGTTACGCGGAGACGGGCTTTACAACGGTTATTATTTTACAGCTGTTTATTGGCAGCTGTGTTATGATGAGTCTGGGGGTTATCGGCGTCTATATTTCTAAGATATATGAAGAGACGAAGAAACGGCCCCGCTATATTATTCAGGAGCTGAAGAATCTCGATGACGCAAAAATTCCAGATACGGAATGAGATGTTCAGGGAAAAACTGCGCGGTAAATATCTGAAGCTGACGAAGAAGTATCCGTGGTTCATTCAGTTTGCCAAATATCTGTTAATCGGCGGCGGCACGGCGGCGGTGGAGTTTGTGCTTTTTGCGGTTCTGTCCGGTATTATTCCGATATCACCGGCCAACGTTATCGCTGTGACATTAGCGACTGTGGGGAATTTCCTTCTGAATGGCCGGTGGGCTTTTCGCCAAACCAGGAATATCCGGCGATCCGCGGTGCTGTATTTGATCCTTTTTGGCTTAAATCTGCTGTTCGGCACGCTGACCATCAAGTTCCTTGTGGAGGTTTTCGGTGTTTCGAAGGCCTTGGCTAAGCTGGGAACGATGGCTTGTATTGTGTGCTGGAATTTTATTTTGTATCGCAAAGTGGTGTTTGCGTGAGGCGGACGCAACCTCAAGACACCTTGAAGCTCTTGACAAGCGTTAGCAGCGCTTCAGTGTTATGTCTGCTCTGTTGTGCCGTGTTGACGACTTCACCGGCTTCTTTCCTTATGTTGTTCAATTCCTCGGAAATATCAGATGTTTTCTGGAGGCTTTCTTGAGTCGCGCTCACAATACGTGTGATCAGCTGCAGCATTTCTTGAACCGAAGCCAGGAGCTCTTCTGATGTCCCGCTAAAATCAGTAATAATATTATTGACGTTGCCGGCGTCACCGGAATATTGTTCTGTAGCGCTCAGCATCTGGTTGTAGTCCTTCATAACGTCCTCGGAAAGGAAACGCAGAATCTCCTGTCCGTTGGCTGCCAGGTTCCCCACAGCTTCTGTAACCGACCGGGCCATATCCTGAATCTTCATGGCGGCTTCTCTGGCGGCAAAAGAAAGCTTCCGGACTTCGTCCGCGACCACCGCGAACCCTGATCCGGCCGAGCCTGCGTGTGATGCCTCAATGGAGGCGTTTATCGCCAACATATTCGTCTGTTCAGCTATTGACAGGATTTCTTTGGAAAGATCAGAAATCTGATTAACCGACTCTGAATTTGTGATAGCAGTCTCCAGTTTTGACGTCGTGGTCTGAGAAATCAGGACGGAGCGCTCATAGGAACTATCAAAGACATTCTTCAGACCAGCGGCGCGATTATGGATGTCATTGGTCACGCGACTACCGTCTTGACTGCGTGCGGCAATGTTTTCCGCTACTTTCTCCACATGACTGGTGTTCTCCCGGATGCTTGTCACCATAGTCGCGGTATTTGCGAAATCGTTGCTTAGCTCGGTTGTTGTGGAATTGATGACCCCAATATCCGCGTCAAGTCTGTTCATGGTCTCTTGCATATGGCTAAGCCGTTCTTCAACCAGAGATGTCTGCTTGGTTACCTGGATAACGATCTTCTGGATATTGGCAATAAAGGTGTTGATAAAGTCCGCCATAATTGCCAGCTCGTCTTTGTTGTCAAGGCTGATGCGCTGGGTGAGATTACCTTCACCCTCGGCAATATCTGCCAGAAGATCGGTCATGTGGTTGAGTTTCCGCGTCAGAATTCTGCGTATAGCCAAGAAGATCGTGGCCGCGAAGAGGGTGCCGACTATGGCCAGAAGCACAATTTGTTGTGTGAGCAGTTTTGACATCAGGCTACCCAGTATTTGCTGGGGTTTTCCGGAAAAGAGGATCCCAACAACACGGCCTTCTGTGTTGGTGATGGGGATATAGACCGTGCTGTATTCCTGACCGTTTATCATATTCTTCCCATAATAATTCTGTCCGCTCCAAACCACGCTTTCGATTTCTTTGTTGTTGAGGTCGGTTCCTGTGAGGCGTTTGCCGGAAGGGTCGGTAATTGTTGTCGATACGCGGGTTGTTCCAAGAAAAACGGTTACATCATTGCCAAGAGCTCTCTTTTTCTCATCAACAAAAGATTCGCCCACTAAAGAATGCCCTAGCACAACTGTGCCCACAAGATTTCCTTGGTTGTCTCTGACCGGCGTGGAAGCCAGAACCGAGAACCCGTTGTGGGCTTTCTCATCAATACCGCTGAAAGATTCTCCCCTCAGCGCACTGGCAACGGCGATATCCGTTGCGAGGGATATGCCATAAATTCCCGGGTTTGAGGTTTGGCCAATGAGCACTCCGTCACTATCAGTGGCCAGCATATAGTCGAATCCCATACTTTCAAGGGCCAGTTTGCCAAGATCAACAAGACCGGCTGAGTCTTCCAGCCTGATAGCGCTGATAAGGCGCGCTGAGTTTTCGAACCATTTGCATGCCGCGGCCAGATCCTGTTCCAGTGTCATAAAATCATTACTGAGAGCTTCCGCGTTCGCCCTGATTTCATCGTTCATGTAACCGGGGATGACATTGTTCAGACCGACAAAGACGCCGACACAAGCAATGACAATAAAAAGAACAAAGGAAGCTATAAACAGTAAAGTAATTTTGTTGGATATATTGAACTTCACTAGCACTTTCCCCCTTTCATGTTAGAAGTTCATCTTGCTGTTTTCTAGCTTATGTAGCAGAATTGACGGTCATCCAAAGAGTTGACTACAGATATTGCCAATTACCCTAAACAATGCCAATTGTCCATTGGTCTACAGGCTGAAGGATAGCGGCCTTGTCCATTGTCAATTGTCCATTGTCAGCGGCGCTTCTCGAAAATCATAGATGACACCGTTGGCAACTTGTTTGATGGTTTCCCAATGTCGCGCTGATGCTTCATCATAGACGCCGTAGACGATCATGCCAGTGCTTTTTGCGCTGCGGATGGCTTGTAGGATGTCTTCAAACACGACGATGTCGCGATAGTGCCGGGCGGGGATTCCCAGACGTGTGGCGGCGAGGATATAGATGTCGGGGCTGTTTTTGCCGTGGGCGGTTTCGTCTGCGGAGCAGATGGCGTCGAAGAGAGGGGTGATGCCGTGTCGGTCCAGAGCAGGGGCGGAGAGAACATGAGGGAGGCTGGTGGCGATGGCAAGTTTGACACCGGCGGTTTTGAGTTTGTGCAAGTATTCTTTGGCGTAGGGTTTCATCATAACGGTATGGCTGTAAGCGTGCAGGGCCAATGCTTTCCATTCGGCAATGAGAGTGTCCGCGTCTTCGGCCAGTGCGAATCTTTGTATGGTATACACGGCGGCTTCCCGTATACTCAGAGAGGCGACAGTGTCGGCGTAATCTTCGGGGACGGTGACGCCGCGCCGTTGTAAAAACGCGGTGTCCAGTTGTTCCCACACCTGCAGAGAATCAAGCAGAGTGCCGTCAAGATCAAATATGCATGCTTTCATTGATTTACTGCCTTTCCGCCGCTTTCCCGCGCAGGATTGTTTCTTTGATGTCGCTGGCGGCGCGTTCTATGTCAGGTTGGGCCAGGATGGCTGATACGACAGCCATGCCGTCGGCGCCGCAGCCTGACAATTGGGGGATGGTTTGGAGGGTGAGGCCGCCAATAAGGACGAGGGGGAGGCGGATATGCCGCCGTATGCGCTGATATTCGGTCATGGCTATAGTTGCGGCATCCGGTTTGGTTGGTGTGGCGAACATGGCGCCTATGCCCAGGTAGTCGGCTTGAGCTTGGGCGGCGGCTTGGGCTTCTGCCAGGGTATGGGCGGATACGCCCATGATTTTGGTAGGGCCGATCAGGGTCCGGATGACGTGGGCGGGGAGATCGTGTTGACCGATGTGAACGCCTTCAGCGTCGACGGCCAGGGCAATATCGACGCGGTCGTTGATAATGAGAGGGATGTTGTAGGCGCGGGTGAGAACCCGCAATTCTTGGGCTTGATCATAGAATTCCCGGGAGGAAGCGGTTTTTTCACGCAGTTGGACAAGGGTACAGCCGCCTTTGATGGCGCTTTCGACAGCTTTTGTGAGTGTCGGCGCGTTCATTTGGCTGCGGTCTGTGACGAGGTAGAGTGTGTAGTCTATTCTAGGTCTCATTATTCCGTTACCATGGGGTATATGTCGTCGACGTCGTCATATTCCTGTTGGTCTTCTGTGCTGACATCAAACGGGAGATCCTGAAGCTTCGCCATCATGTCCGTGGACATAAAATGATAATTGGCGTTAAGGTTTTTCAATCCTGTCAGTTTATTCCTGGCATCCAGGATCATACGGCCTCCTTTGTCGGTAAGGGAGCCCATGGAGATATCAAGGGTTTCGAGCTGGGGCAGGATGTCGCTGGCCAGCAGCATAGCCACAATGTCGTCTTGTTGGCCGCTGTTGACGAACCCCAGTTCTCTCAGGTTCGGAAAGAGACTTCTCCGGGCCAAAGCGGTCAGATCCTTGAGTGTGCAGGTGAGTCCGTAATCGGCGACGCCCATGTAGAGGATGAGTTTTTTGAGGTTGGGCAGTTTGGCTTTTTGCAGTTGGGCCGGGATGGTTTCAGGAAGACCGCCGCAGATGATTTGGAGTTCTTCCAGGGAGGCGTGATCGATGGCGTCGCCTAAGGACAGATTGTCGGCGCCTTTTATTTTCAGAGTTTTCAGCCGGGGCAGAGCCTTGAGCAGATCTCCGTACCGGTCGGATTGGATGATCCAGGATATTTCGCATTCGTCGTATTCCATATCGCCAATAAATAAGGATTCGATGTGCCGAAATTTGTCCGGGTTCTCGATCATCATGATCAGAATGGCGTCGGGGTTGTTTTCATAGCTGCCGCCCCAAGCGCCGACGACAATATGTTTGAGGGCGGGCAAGTCTCCGTCGGCGAGTATTTTTTGGGCGAGGGCTTCAGGGGTTTTGTCATAGTCGATTTCGTAATAGTATTTTTTCCCTTGCTGATCGGGGAGCCAGGCGGCGAGGGGTTCCGTGGCAGATTCTTGTTTGGTTTTGGATCCGGTTTTGTGGCCGGTCTTGGCTCCTTTAGAAGGCGCGAGCAGTGCCCATGAAAACGCGCCTAGCAGAGCAACAATGAAAAGTACGATGTTTCTTGGGGTTCGTAGACTCCCGTCGTAAATCATGAGTCCCACAACAGTGGCAACACATACAGCGACCGCGATGAGTCTCAGCTTGGGTCCGCGGGCAACCAGCGCTAGAATTACGCAGATCACCAGCACGACAAGGATTGCTACTTCTGTCGGGTTTGGCAGAACCATTTTCAGAGCTCCTTTCTTGAGGGGAAAACCGTTAATGAGAGCGAATAATCTGACTTAATGAGGAAGAAGCGATTTTATTATATCATATTCTTATTCTGTTGTTTTTTGTGACAGATTGTATTACAATGCCCATGATGGGGGAGTGCTGATGAAGTCGCTGAATTCGTTCAATAGGCAGTCCCTGAAGGAATTCCTCAGCGGAGTCATAAGCGTAATCGGGCGGAGGCGGCGTCTTTGTCTGCTGTTGCCTTATTTGTTTTTGGCTTTGTGCGCGTTGGGGTTCCATTTCTATGCTGTAAAAGTCTTGCCGTCGGGGCTTTATTTTGCTGTTATGAATTCGGACAGCGTTCATCAGTATCTGCCTTTTAACAGTTTTTTGTTGGAGACTTATGCGAAGGGGGAGTTTTTTTGGAGCTGGAGTGCCGGGCTGGGTGGGGATATTTTTGCCGGGTTCAGCCATTATTTTACCAGCAGCCCGTTTTTTTATCTGGAGCTGTTGGTCAGGATGGCAGGGAGAGGGTCTTGGGATTTTGCCGGGATTCTGATCTGGAAGCTGTTTTTTTCAATGCTGAAACAGTTTCTGGCGATGGCGTTCTTATATAAGCTTTTGCGTTATGAGGGAAAAAGGGTGTTTCTGGCTTTGCTGGGCGCGTTGATTTATGGGGGCGGCTTGTATTTTCTGCGCTATGGCATCTTTTTTGACAATTTTACTGAGGCGTTGGTGTGGGTTCCTCTGACTGTCCTTGGTATTCGCAGGTATCAGATGGAGAGAAAACCAGTTGTCTTGGTTGTTGGCGCGGCTTTGAGCGCTGCGACCAGCTTCTATTTTGGGTTCATGAGTTTTGTTTTGTATGGTTTGTATGTTTTGGTTTTTGTGGTGGATTGGGGCAGTCTGGTGAATCGGGCAAGTTTGGTGAATCGGGCGAGTCTGGTGAATCGGGGCAGTCTGGTAAATCGGGCAAGTCTGGTAAACCAGATTAAGCTGCTGAGGAATTATGTTTTGCTTTTTGCGCTTAGTTTGGGGGTGGGAGCGGTGTTTTTCCTGCCCAGTGTGCTCATGTTTTTGGGGTTGGATAGGACGAGTCCGGATTTGCCGCCGGAGCCGTTGAGTCTGAATTTTTTTCTGAATATGCCGAAGGATCTGTTTTTGGGGGGGTCGTCTTTTGCTTTTCCGCTGCTTTGTTTGCTGGGGTTTTTCTGTTCTTGGAAACTGATGAGCGCTATCCAAAAACGCAAAACCGTTCTTGTGGGGATTTTTATGGTGTTCTTCCTGACGCCGTTTTTTTATATGTTTTTTAATGGGTTCGCCTATTCTTCTTCGCGATGGTACTATTTGATTTCGTTTGTTGTGGCTTATGCCGCGGCGGATTGGCTGGAGCATTGCCTGGACAACAAGCGGTTCGGCGTCATGGCTTTTGGCGTCGTGGCTGTGTTGTGGGGGGTGGCGGTATGGTTTAGCTCCGGTCCCAATATTGTGTCGGAGTTTGGTTCTGAATTCGGCATTCCGAAGTGGGTGTACGCGTTTTTTAGTTTGGCGGGGCTGGCCGTGGTTATGGCAGCGAAGTATATCCGTCGTCCTGTTCTTAGGCAAGCCGGTAAAGGAGCTCTTGTTTTTTCGGTTTGCCTGTTTCTGGGAATCATCCATTATCATCATTTTTCAGTTGATTTCTTTTTCATAAAAGCGGAGGAGTTTGGGCGCAGCGAGGTGAATGGGTTGGCGGAGCGGCAAGTTTTTGCCGGTTTGAAGCCTGGAACCGATGAGTTTTATAGGGTGGATTATTACCGGCCTTTTCATGAGAACAATCCGCTGACTTATGATTATTATGGTGTGACCACTTATAACAGTATGCTACAAGGAGATTTGAGCCGGTGGGCCAAACAGAAGGCGAATATTAGGGGCGATTTTGTGGGGCCGAGCCGCCTGGGAGGGTTGGACGACCGGTTGTTTTTGCAGACGCTTTTCGCTGTTCGATATAAAGTGGTTGCGGCGGGGGAGACTTATTTTAACCCGTTTTTTGAGAAAGTGGCTGAGCAAAACGGGTATCAGATTTATGAGAACAAGAGTTTTCTGTCTATGGGTGCTTGGTATGATTATGGTGTTGACAGCGATTATTATAATGGGTCTAATGTGGCCGGCCGTGATGCCATGTTGCTGATGGGGGCGGTGACGGAGCAGAGGATCGATGGGTTGCCGTATCTGGAGCCACAGCCGGATACTGTGGAAATTGAGGTGCCTTGGCAGGATGCTGTGTATTGGAATTGTGGTTTTGACGGCGGAATCTTATCCGTGGGAGAGGAGGCTGAGTTTCTTGTGCCCCTTGGGAAGCCGAAGGCGGGAAGCGAGGCCCAGGATGAGGGAAGTGGGATGTGGGATGACGAGACGTCGGGTGAGCTGCTGGTTACCTTTTATCTGAAGTCTGTTTCGGGGAAGGGGTTCTTGCTTGATGTTAATGGCCGCCAAACGACCAAGTTGAATTACGCGTTTCCGTATAATTATGATTTTGATATCTTTACGTTTCGTTTGGATGGAGGCACTGAGGAAGTCAGGATTAAACTGCCTCCCGGTGAATATGTGTTGGAAGATTTTCAGGTCTTTATGAATTTCTATACGCTTTACGCGGATCGGGTTGCGCAATTGAACAGGTATTCCCTGGAGGACTTGTATGTCCATGGAAACGTGGTCAAGGGTACGATTGCCAATGACAGCGATGGTATACTGGCGCTGAGTGTTCCTTATTCCGCCGGCTGGAAGGCTAAGGTTGATGGGAAGCCAAGGGATATCGTCAAAGTTAATGATGTTCTGTCAGGGTTGTTTCTGACGGCGGGGAGTCACACCATTGAACTTCATTATGTGACGCCGGGGTTTTGGCTGGGGTTGATTGTTTCAGCGGTGTCGACGGGTATTTTGGTGTTCTTGTTTTTTTGGCGAAATTGTATTACAATGCCCATAAGCAGAAGTGGGAGGAAAGCATAATGACAGAAAATGTTTTCTTGCTTTGTTACGAAGATGACCCAGATGCTTTGATTGGCGGTTTTTGCGCGTATTTTGGCGTTGATCCCGCCGCCGCCGATAACACACTGCGGCTGAAGAATGGCGCGGTGGAAATGAATATCGGGGTTGTGACACAGAAATCCAATGAGCGGTTTATCAAAGAGCAAAAGGAGGCTGTCTGGAAACATTTTCATGCCGTGCCGTCGGCGGACAGCACCCTGAAACTGAACATACTCCATCAAATTGCTATGTCCCGCAGTTTTATCGCGGTCAGATATTCTTTTGAAACCGATGAGGATAAAAGTATTATTGATCAATCGCTGCGGGATTTGTTCAAACCTTTGCGGGCGTTGGTGCTGGCTGACGACGGCAGCGCTTTGCTGAATACGGATTTCCAGATTGTTTTTGACAATCACGGCGAGTCTCAGGGTGGGTCTTTTGTGCCCTTTGCCCGTCCCGACGCCGATGCTTTTTTTGCTGCGTCGGATCCGCAAAAGTTGGCGCGGCGCAACAAGAGTCTGGCCAGATTGCGACAGAAGAATATTTATTCGCTGGAATATCTGCCTTTGCTGCCGAATCAAAATGAGTGCGTGTTAAAACCTTTGGAGGAGATGGCCGGGCGGGCGGTTTGCCTGTTGACGGTGGCGCTTTTTTCGGAGTGTTTGGCTAAGGGGTCGCTAAAGGAAGCCCAGAGTCTTGTGGAGAATGTGAAGCGGAGTTTTCAGTGCGAGCGGTTTTTTTCGCGGAAAGAGGTAGCGTTTTTGCAGAGCGAGACGCCGGGGGAAAACGTGGTGAGTTTTTCTTGGCAATATGAAAACCTTTTGGTTATGGAATGGGCTATGGGTTTTGTGGACAGACTGGAGTTTCCCGGGGAGGGCTGTGATGTTTCCGGGGTGTTTGGCGTTATGAACCGATTTAATTCTTTGGCCGAGGTGACACAGCAGGCACACCCCCGTTCTCTGGATGAGATTCTTGATGAAGCGGACTTTGCCTACAGACTGGATTGGGCTTGTGTTGACGCCCGTGTCAACGGGTTGGCTGCGCCGGCTGGTGTGGCGCCGGGTGTTGTGATGGAATGGCATAAGACTTTGAAGTGGCTTATTTCGGCTTCTGATTGGGATGATGTGGATATTTCGACGTAACTTTGGTCGCGGGAGAAGCCGGGCGAACGGCGGCACGCCGGGGCTCGGCGGGCGGGGTGTGAGGCGCGTTCGCCAAGCCGTGCTCCGTGTCGGCGCGGTTCTAAGACCTCTATGCAGAAAGCGCAAAAGTGTGTCCTGAAGTGAGTTTCGCACCGAAAGGAGGGAAAGCGCGGAAGTCACATGCTTTGTAAGAGATGAGGGCAGGCCCTTCGGAATCGACATTCAGGTGTAGGTTCCAAACC
>Ga0082212_10009803_pt1 | contig 12312 bp, 10 predicted proteins | sample TergutNt197P3_FD_71548 | JGI IMG/M metagenome (GOLD analysis project Ga0082212, IMG submission 71548) | Neocapritermes taracua P3 segment gut microbial communities from Petit-Saut dam, French Guiana - Nt197 P3 | ecosystem: Host-associated > Arthropoda: Insects > Digestive system > Gut ... | reverse complement strand
AAAAGTATTTTACAGTATTTGCCGGTGTTTTGGTAATAGCATTTGTTATCACCAGTTGCGATATCTATACTCGAACCGGCTACAAGGGAGATTATTACAGCTATGAATATGGCGATGGACAACCGAATGTATACTACTACAATAATAATCGACAACCTGTCAGGCAGGTATCCATAAGTTTTAATGATTTTTACAGCCAATTATCGCCCTACGGAGTTTGGGTAAATATACCTCCTTACGGACAGGTATGGGTTGCCAATGTTCCTAATTTCCAACCCTATTCTACCAATGGTTATTGGACTCACACTACTTACGGCTGGACTTGGGTTTCCAATTATTCATGGGGCTGGGCGCCCTTCCATTACGGTCGTTGGGGTTTCAACAACAGGTATGGCTGGTATTGGGTACCGGGTTATGAGTGGGGACCGGCATGGGTAGCATGGAGTTCCAGCGCCGATATGTACGGTTGGGCGCCATTGATGCCGGGAATGAGTTATAATGTCTCGCTTTCCATGAATTTATTTCCGTCGAGTTATTGGACGTTTATGCAAGGTAGATATATGGGTATGAATAATATTGGAAACTATTATGTGAATCGTTCACGAAACGTAACAATTATCAAGAATACTACTATTATTAACAATTACGGTACGGAAAACAACCGTCGCTATAGTACAGGTCCAAACGTCAACGATGTTCAGAGATATACGGGCAGAACCATTCAAACTATGCGTGTAAGTTCTGTCTCGGATAATACCAGAGCAGGCGTTAGCGACAACGAATTGCGTGTATATCGTCCAGTAACAAGATCGGATGATTCACAATCCAATAATAGAAGTGCAACCAATGCGGAAACCTCGCAAACAAGAACAACGCAGCCGGTAACTAATACAGGAACCTCGCAAACAAGAACAACGCAGCCAGCAACCAATGCAGGAACCTCACAAACAAGAACGACACAACCAGCAACCAATGCAGGAACCTCTCAAACAAGAACAACGCAGCCAGCAACCAATGCAGGAGACTCGCAAACAAGAACGACGCAGCCGGCAACCAATGCAGGAACCTCGCAAACAAGAACGACACAACCCGTAACCAATGCGGGAGTCTCGCAAACAAGAACGACGCAGCCAGCAACTCAACAAGATGCCGGACAACGTACCTATCAACCCAATCCGTCCCAGCCGAAAGTAACAAACAATGCAGCGCCGCAAACATCAAGGCAAATTCAAGCTGCACAAAACGAAAATAGCAGGACACAACAGGAGTCATCATCGTCATCGACGCGCTCTAATTCTAATAATCAGCAGAGAAGATAACAATTGGAAGTTGAAAATTACTTGTAACTTGTAACTCGTCACCCGTCATCCGTCACTTTCATGAAATCCCCTGTGTTTGCACAGATGGATCGATTTTATTAATTAAGCTTTGCAGAACGTTGCCGGGACCTAATTCAATGAAATCATCCGCTCCTGAGGCAATCATGTTTTGCATCGATTGTGTCCATTTGACGGGAGCGGTTAATTGGGCAATCAGGTTATCTTTGATTTTTTCTAAATTGGTTTCTCCTTGAGTACTGACGTTCTGATAAACAGGGAAAATGGGTGTTTGGAAAGATACGGAATTAATTGCTTTTCTCAGTTCTTCTCGAGCAGGTTCCATCAATGGCGAATGGAAAGCGCCGCTTACATTTAATTTCAACGCTCGCTTGGCTCCTGCGGCAAGCAGTAGTTCGCATGCCTCATCAACGCCTTTTAATGAACCTGAAATAACGACTTGCCCTGGACAATTGTAATTGGCAGGAATTACAATTTCGTCGATTCCGGCACAAATATTTTCAACGGTTCCATCCGGTAAACCAAGAATAGCAGCCATTGTTCCTTCGCTGGTTTCTCCCGCTTTCTGCATGGCTAAAGCCCGTCGATATACCAAATGCAAGCCGTCTTCAAGCGAAAGTACATTGGCGGCTACCAATGCGGAAAATTCACCCAACGAATGTCCTGCAACCATATCCGGTTGAAATTGTTTATCTAAAGTTTTAGCTAAAATAATCGAGTGAAGAAAAATAGCGGGTTGGGTTACTTTCGTTTGGCGAAGGTCTTCTTCGCTTCCATCAAACATGATATCTGTAATACGAAACCCCAATATTTCATTTGCTGCTTTAAATAATTCGCGGGCAAGGGGCGATTTCTCATACAACTCTTTTCCCATACCGGGAAATTGCGCTCCCTGTCCCGGAAATACGAATGCTTTCATACTTGTTTTTTAAATTGCTTGCAAAAGTACGAAAATAATTAAAAATTAAAAATGAAGGAGGAGTAAATAAACATTAATCATTGGTAAAAACAGCAGATATTTTTTATTTTTGCTTTTTTATCAAGAATAATGATTAAATTTGCCGCTCATATTCGGTGAATAAGGTAAGTCACTTTTTGTTAAATATATAAACATCAATATTATGCAAAGTTTATTGACGATATTATTAGCGTTTTTGCCATCGGGAATGGAATGGCCGATTATATTAATCGTAATTCTTTTACTTTTCGGGGGAAAGAAAATTCCTGAACTGATGAAGGGAATCGGCAAAGGCGTTAGAGGATTTAAAGACGGATTGAAAGAAATTGAAGAGGACATCAATTCGGACGATACCGCTTCCTCAAAATAACATAATTTTCTCTACGGTAAAGGAATGAGCGCTCAGGAAATGTCTTTCTGGGATCATCTGGAAGAACTTCGTTGGACGTTTTTCAGGGTTATTGTTGCATTAATCATTTTTGCAGTCGGTGCGTTTTTCATCATGCCATGGTTCTTTGACACCATCATCATGGGACCTGCCAAGGGTGATTTTTTTCTCTATAGTTCACTGTGTAACTTAAGTCAAAAATTAACGTTTCTTCCTGATTTTTGTGATAATGAGTTTAGCGTTGACATGATTAATTTTGAATTGACAGCTCCTTTCCTCAGGCATTTAAGTACTTCCGGCTGGGTTGCATTGGTTCTGATTTGTCCGTATATTTTATTTGAAGTTTGGCGTTTCATAGGTCCGGCATTATACGAAAATGAGAAAAAAAATGTTCGATGGGTATTTATGTTGGGTTCGGTTATGTTTTTTATCGGCTGCTTCATCGGTTACGTGTTAATTTTTCCAATGACCTTGCGTTTTCTTTATCAATATACTTTAAGTTCAATTATTCACAACCAAATCTCCTTAGATTCTTATTTAGATAATTTCATAACATTGATACTAATCATGGGATTGGTTTTTGAAATGCCTTTGATATCATGGTTATTATCACAAATTGGTATTTTAAAACGTTCTTTCTTTAAGAAATACCGTCGTCATGCCATTGTTATTCTGTTGATTTTAGCGGCAGTTATTACTCCAACCGGCGACCCTTTTACATTGTCGTTGGTTTTCATTCCCCTGTATTCCTTGTATGAGTTGAGTATATTCCTCGTTAAAAAAGATGATCCGGAAGAGGAGGAAGAAGCCGAAAAATTGCCGGCAAAAGTTACTTGACTATAAATCCCCAATTATGCACAAACGGATAAAAATTTTTCTGGATTGCTTCGCTCCGCTCGCGATGACGTAGTAGTGTCAAAGAATTATATTCGTCATTGCGAACTGCGTAAGCAGTGAAGCAATCCAGAGAATTTATAGGGCAAAGTTACAATAACCCGTTTATTTCTTTCAAATATCTGATTTTTTCTTTGGAAATGCTTTGCTGTTCGCCTTTATCGTAAATAGTAAGCAAATAGATGTCCGTATCATCTACTTCCGCCGCGTATTTCCTCAAGAAATTCTTGTGCCGATTTTTTCTTTTTTTTACCGTCTATCATTTGTCGCACGTCAGCAAAGGATTGGTCAAAGCTATCATATAGATTAAATTCAAAGTCTGTTTTTTCTTCCGTTTTTTTTAACATGACTACTTGTGGTACAGAGTTTAAAAGAGCAACAACGCTTTTGCCAAGCGATGTCCTTTCATTTATTTGTATCTGATAAACTGCCATATTCTATTTTTTTATTTTAGACAAGGGTACGATATTTTCCTTACAAGACAATACCTCTATTTCATTTGCTCCCGAATATGCTCTATGAGTTTCTTATAAACCGGATTTTTCTTTAAGAGATTTTCATTGCCGATAATATGCAGTTGCTTCCTTGCTCGCGTCAGCGCTACATTGAGTTTCCGGTCGATTAAAAAACCGTTTTCTTCTAACCAATTGGGTAAAAATTCCAACTGTTCTTCCTTTTTTATGCAGAAAGAATAGATGATGATGTCTCGTTGGCTTCCTTGAAATCGTTCGACTGTATCGACGGTGATTTCAGCCAATTCCGGAATACCGGTTTCTTGCAGTTGTTTACGTATCAAAGCGATTTGATTCCGGAACGGAGTGATGATTCCGATATTTTGAGGATTTAATTGCTCGCCTTTTGTCAGACAGTCCTCATACAGTTTTTTGCAGATTTCCGTAACCCTGTCGGCTTCGTTGCGGTTGGTTTTGTCGGAAAATTCGTTGGTCAAGGGTTCAACCGGATAGAAAATCATTCGGTTGCGGTCTGTCCACGTTTCCGTTTGGTGCGGCAGACCGGCACATTCTAATCGTCCTTCATAAAAATGTTCGGAGGGGAAAGCCGACAATGCAGGGTGCATTCTTCCCTGTTTGGCAAGCATATCCAAAGCCGATGAGTTACCGTCTCTGCTGTATTTGTGATACAGGCGTTCAAAAAGGGATGCGCTCAAATCGCTTATTCCGGCGGTATTCAGGAGTGGATCGTTTACGCAACTTTCTTCTTTGCCTTGAAGCACTACGGCAGGCAGTTGCTTGTGGTCGCCGATCAGAACAAAACGATCGACGGCATTTTTACCCGTTTCGTTTTTCACACAAAATATACCCAATAAATGAGGCTCTAACAATTGGGTGGCTTCGTCGATAATTGCTAAATCGAAATGTTTCAGTTGAAAAAGTTCCGGTTTGTTCCATACGGAAGCAACCGTCCCTACAAAAATCCGGCAACGCTGAATGATTTCCGAAACATCACTCCGCTTTTTACAGTTTTCCAAGCGGTTTTCCAACAAATGACGGCGATAGTCCGGGCTGCAATTCAACTCGTTGCCGATACGAATGAAAGGCAGTGATGCGCTTATATCGGTTAATGCTTTGCAGATTTCATCTACGGCACGATTCGTATAAGCCAAGAGCAGTACATTGGATTTGTTTTTTCGGATTTCGGTTTCCACCATTTGTTTCAAGGCGATAGAGGTCTTTCCCGAGCCGGGAGGACCCAACAAGAGAGATACATCCTCCTTTTTCCCATTGTTGTTGATTGGCTTCGGAGATGTTGGCGATGTCAATAAATCTTTCCGGTCCTGATTGGCTTCGATAAAGCAAGTCAATGCCCGGAACATTGCTGCGAAATTCGTATCCATATAGTCATGTTCAATCGCATAACAAGCGTCCGGATTCCAGACATACGGATTTTTTTGCCGGTATCGCAGACGAACAATCAGTCTATTTCCTTCCAACAATTCAATAGCTCCTTTGAAAACCTGCCGGTTATTTACCGTGTCGTCAGCGGTGTTTCGCTCATACAAAACAATGGCATCGCCCGGGCGAAAGGTAGGAAGATACAGATCAGGATATACAGGAATTTCCAAACCGACCGTATGTGATTCCGAAGTGGCTTGATTATCAACCATTCTCAAATCATATAATATTTCCCCTGCAATCAGTTTCTCTTCCATCGAAGCATTCCATAAAACGGAAGCTCTCTTTATGCCTTCGTATTCGCGTTCGCCGGCTTTGGAAAGCCACAATTCTTTAACAATAAACGTATATATTCGTAAGAAATAGGCTTTTTCCTGTGGTTTCAGACTTGAAAATCCGGCAGCAAAGCGATCCGGAACAGGCGCAAAATAATTCTCGAAGAATTTACCCGAAAGCGATTTTGTATTCAAAGTCCGGGAATTGATTTGCTTGAGTAAGTTGTGTGTAGTTGCCTGATCATTGGCTTTCTGCAAGACATATTCCCAAGCGACGATTGTATTTCTCAACTTCAACGCTTCCTGCAGCTGTTTGCGGGAATGTCTTTCCTTGCTTAAAACCGGATATTTGGAATACAGAAGATAGGAACGGACATCATCGGCAAGCAAGTCGAGATTAAATTCTAAAATAGCCAAATACAAAATCATTTGGGTATAATGATTCTCGGCAGCCTGAATGAATTGACCGCCTGTGCGAAAGTCCTCCATGGCTTTTCCGGATTTGAGTTCGATGAAAGCGGAATAATCGCAGAGCATAATATCCAAACGTCCTTGCAGCCCCAAAGCATTGGATATGAAAGACGGTTCCAACACCACTTTTTCTCTGTCGATTCCCGCTTTGGGAAAGAATTTATTTACGGCATAGCGGATATGGTTGAAATGTTTTCGGCAGTTCTCAAAAAAAACGGCTTCGGCTTTGGAGTCTTTTAGCTCTTTGCAAACCGTTAGTTCAAAAGCATAAATCTTGAACAGTTTTTTTAAGGCAGCCATAAATTCTACCGGACAGTTTTCATCTTCATTCACCCATTCGTCTATAAAAAAATTAGCCGTATTTCCCAACAGGATAGAAGGAGATATTTCCTTTTGTTGCAAGCGGGACAGGGTATAGTTCAAGAAATGATTTCCGTAGGGACGAAAACTTTCGGCTAAGGCGCTGGTATCAATCAGATAGTCCGGCTCAAAGACCAAAAATTCCGTTTCATACGTATTTTCCGCAATTTCGCTTGCGTTCAGCAAATGAAAAATCACACCGGAAGAAAGGGCAAAGGACAAGTCGTTCAATTCTTGTAATTGAATGGGATTGAAAACTAAGGTAATGATTTGTTTGTTAAGTGTTTCGGCAATCATTTTCTCTCCGTTCATTTCCCGGAAAGTAATTCGTAAGGTTTTAATTTTATTCATAATACATGATTTTATTAATTTTCTATTTTCTCCTTCTCTTGTGGAGAGGGGTTGGGGGAGAGGTCACATTTTACAAATTCCAATCATCTTTAAATCCACTGCAAATGATACGGCGGGATGTTTGCGAATTTTCTCCCAAGCCCGCTGCATACCGGTTGACCACGAAATATCATCAAATACCAATAGGGCTCCGGGAGAAAGGTAGGGAATCAGATATTCGAAATAAGCGATTGTTGCCTGTTCATCGTGATGACCGTCTATAAATACATAATCTACAGCGGATATTTTTTCCATAATTCGAGGCAACACCTCTTTAAACGTTCCGCAAAGTATATCTATGTTATCCAAATGCAGCGATTCGATATTCTTTTTCGCTAAACCGGCAATCGCTTCCGAACCTTCAATGGTAATCAGCCGTCCTTTTCCGTTCAGTTGCAGAGCGGCAGATTGATAAGCCGCCGAGATGCCGATACAGGTACCCAGTTCGATTGCTAATTCGGGTTGAATCATACGAATCAACTTAAATAACAAAAATGCCCAAAACTCCGGTTTGCTCCCCTTGCATATCTCTCCGTAGGTAGTAGAAGAACTTATACCTCCTGCCATTTCTTCATCCGAACGTTGGCTATCGGGATTTCCGGCGCCATAATCAAGAATCGTAACCGGTGTCGGATCGCCGGTAAACTGTTTACGGATTTGTTCGATTTGAATTATCCAAGCCTTTTCCTCTTGAGAAATTTTATGAAAAATCGTTTCCCGAATCGCTTGTTTAATTTCGGTTGCAGAAGTTTCCAACCGGTTGAGCGATAATATCCCACGATACATCCAAATCTTCCAAAGTAAATTATTTATTCGATTTTTTAGTTTATTCATACAAATCCTTTTAACTTTGCAAAGATAATTATAATAATTAGGAATTATAAGAATAAAGGAGTTATATAGATTGCTTCGGGCTATCGCCCTCGCAATGACGGTGTATTCATCGCGTCATTGCGAGGAACGAAGCAATCCAGAAAACGAAGTTATGTGTAAATATTTTTTAGAAATTATATAATTAATAAACTCTTAACTCTTAATTCTTAACTCTTAATTCTTAACTCTTAATTCTTAATTCTTAATTAATTAATATGTTGAGTATTTGCATTCCGGTATATAATTACGACCTTGCTTGTTTGGTTAGGGATTTACATCTTCAAGCCGAAGTTGCAGGGTATCCGTTTGAGATTATTCTAATGGATGACGCTTCCGATGAAACATTCAGAGAAATTAATAAAGCAATTGGATTAGAAAATGTTCGTTACATTCAACTCAACGAGAATATCGGACGGGCAAAAATCAGAAACCGTTTGGCAGAAGAAGCAAAATTTCCATATTTGCTTTTTATGGATTGTGATTCTGCGGTTGCTTCTCCGGAGTTCATAGAAAATTATGCCCGTTTTTTTGAATCTCATACCGTTTGTTGCGGCGGAAGAATTTATGAAGACATAGAACCTGCGGATTCCACTTATTTACGATGGAAATATGGTGTAAAAAGAGAATGTACCCCTGCTTCTGAACGAAATAAAAATCCCAATTTCGGTTTTCAAACCAATAATTTTATAATTCATAAAAGTATATTTGAAAAAGTTAAATTCAACGAAGATTGGGATGGTTACGGGAATGAGGATACGCTTTTCGGATTGGAACTCTTGGGGAAAGGCATTATCATCAGGCATATTGAAAATCCTTTAATTCATTTGGGCTTGGAAAGCGCTTCCGAATTTTTGAATAAAACGGAAACAGGAATTGGAAATCTTTTCAAACTGGAGATGATATTGCGTAGAAAATATCCGGAATACGTCTGTCATTCCCGTTTGATGCGGACTAAATTATTCTTACAGAAACTTCACTTGTTGGGCTTTGGTTCAAAGTTATTCAACATCTTTCGCAAGCCAATGGAAGCCTATCTATTGAAGCCAAAGCCCTCCCTGATGATTTTTGATTTCTACCGGCTGGGGTTGCTGTGTCGGGAAAGCGTTCCCAACTGAACAAGCCTACGCAGCCCTTTTTCAAGCAGTTCCCTTGGGCAGGCAATATTGATTCTGATAAAGTTTTCGCCGCCCGCGCCGTACATAGTACCTGCGTTTATCCACACGCTCTCTTTTTCGAAAAGCATTTTGGCTATATCGGCAGAAGATTGGCGTAATACGGAACAGTCCACCCAAACCAAATAAGTGGCTTCCAATTGTGTTACCGGGAGTTGCGGGAGGTTCTTTTCAAAAAAGCCTTTCAAAAAAAGGTAGTTGTCATACAGATAAACCTTCAAGGCTTCAAGCCATTCCTCGCCTCCATTATAAGCGGCTATTAACGCATCCACTGCAAAGGGACTTATTTCGCAAACTTCATTGATGTTGAGCGCCCTGTCTATTTTATTTCTGGTGTATTCGTCGGCTGCGTGTATGTTTGCCACTTTCAGACCTGCCAAATTGAAGGTCTTACTCGGAGCGGTACATGTTACCGAGTGTTGAAGAAAATCATCACCGAGTGATGCGTACGGGATATGCCGGTATCCTTGGTAAACGAGGTCGCAATGTATTTCATCCGATAAAACAAAAACACCGTTTTTCATACAGATTTCTCCGATACGTATCAGTTCTTCCTTGCTCCATACCCTTCCCGCCGGATTGTGCGGACTGCAAAGCAAGAGCAGTTTCGTCCGGAGGTCGGCTGCTTTTTCTTCGAGGTCGTCGAAATCAATTATATATGTTCCGTTTTTGTATATCAGTTGGTTGCTGACTATTTCGCAGCCGTTGTTCCGGATGGACGAGAAGAAACAATTATAAACCGGCGTCTGAATAATTACTTTGTCGCCGGGCACAGTCAGCGCTTTGATAATAGCCGATAAGGCAGGCACTACGCCGGTAGTGTAAAGCGTCCATTCCTTTTGAAAAGTAAAACTATGCCTTCGTTCGAACCATCCGGTAACCGCATCGTAATAGGCTTGCGGCACTTTGGTGTAGCCAAAGACACCGTGTTGCACCCTTTTTTCAAGCGCATCAATGATGGGAGGCGCCGTACGGAAATCCATATCGGCAACCCAAAAGGGCAAAACATCATCGTTCGCTGCCGAATCCCACTTGTAGGAATTAGTGTTTCTGCGCGGAACAATCTCGTCAAAATTGTATTTCATATATGAATAACTCTTATTTCGCATTTCCCCGGATTCTTACAATTCTCATCAATAATAATTTCACCAACACTTTCGACAGTAATAGACCCGCCGGCAGGATTCTTAATACTGGTGACAGGGCTGTTGATTGTAGCCTTCAATATTGAATCCTCGAAACACAAATCGGCATCGGGCATCATCACACAGTTTTCCATGACCAAATTATCAACATAACAAAGCGATTGCGTGCCCGATATGGTACAGTTCACCAAGCGCAGGTTTTTTGAGTACCAGCCGAGATATTCGCCATTGATTACCGAGTCGTAAACGGTCACATTTTCGGTATGCCAAAAAGCATCTTTCGAATCAAGATGCGAATTTCGCACTTCCACGTTTATCGCATCCTGAAACGAATAATTACCTTCTAATCTTAAATTGTCAACCTTGATGTTTTTGCTGTTCATGAAAATATAATCGCCACCTTTTACATCGACATTCCGGACTTCAATATTTCTGCAATTCCAAAAGCACTCGCCGGCATTCGGCAGTTTCACGTTTTCGACGTAAAGTCCGTCAACTTCCCGGAACATTTTCGGTGCATCGACAATCGAATTTGTCATACGGATATTTTTGGAATACCAGATGGCAGCCCTGCTGTAGACCGTAAAACGGCAATTATCAATCAAGGAATCATCATTATGCCAAAACGGGTATTTGCACATGAACTCACAACGGTATGCCTCTACATGCTTACATTCTTTTATTGCCGATTCGCCCGGGTAAAATTTTACGTTTTCGAGCCGTAGATTATTTGTGGCAAAAAGAGGTCGTTCCCCTTCAAAAAATTTGTCACTTATTAACTTCATATATTACTTATTTTTAACCATTTCAAATAGGTAAGCATACGCCAAATCCACTCCAGCGGACCGAAGCGGAAATAACGCAGCCATAAATTACTGCATAGAATCTGAAAAATGAATACGCCCGCCGCAATCAGTTCTACATAGACCAATCCTGACAGGGCAAGTTTAAATCCTATACCATAAAAAATAATCATTCCAATCACCGATTGACCGATATAGTTGGTAAGCGCCATCCTGCCGGGAGCCGCCATTATTTTGAATATCTTTTTCTCTTTATTTTTTATATACCATAAACACAAGGAAGAAATGTATGCAAAACTCAGAGGGACAACACTCAATGCATAAATAGCCGAATTGGCGATTAATCCCATAGGGTGGGCATTGACTTCACTCCACGCAAAAAGGCAGGAAAGGGGTAATCCGAAGATAAAACCATATTTACAAACTTTCTTCAAAAGCATTATATGCTCTTCCAAACGGGCATATATCCTGTTTCGTCCGATATATAATCCAAGTATGAATAATCCTAAGACTTTGAATACACGGTTGCCTTCGATGAATTCCTGACAACGGATGAAAGAGCCGGACAAATTGAATTTCAATACATCCGAATAGTTTTTGCCTTCCAACAGCCATACGCCGAAATTATCGTCAGTGATACCATTCTTTGCATTGAAATATTCAATTGCTGTTTTCACAGGAATCACAAGGCTGAAACGGTTGTCGGTCAACACCCTGAAAGTATCTATCGCTACGGGAAAAAGTATCAGTATCGACGAAAAGATGAGTAATTTCTTATTGGAAGTATTTATGAACAGCGGGAGTAAGAAGCCGATGAGTGCGTAGAGTAACAGAATATCGCCCGCCCATAAAAATAAAAGGTGTAAAAATCCTATTACGGCAAGGAAAAACATTCTCCGGTAGAAGATGGTATATACTCCTTGATTCTTCTGTGCGATGTTAGATATGATGATGGAAAAACCTATACCGAACAATAGCGAGAACAGGGTATAGAATTTCCCTTCAATAAAAGCGAAGTGAAAATACCGCCATATATGGTCGATATTGGCAGTAGGCATAGCTTCAACCACTTCTTTCCCTTGAAAGGTGTATAACGAAAATTCGGGATAATTGGCAAGACAAATTCCAAGCAATGCTATGCCTCTTAGAACATCCAAAATCGCGTATCGCTCCGAAGACTTGACCGGACTAACTTTGGTCGACATTTATTTAGTTTACGTTTCGCCGGTAAAAGTAAGATATTTTTTGAGTCTAAGGAAATTTTGACCGTATATTTTTTTAGTTTTTCGCATTAATGACGGAAGAAGCAGGGGAAGCAGAGGTAATGGGGTTA
>Ga0082212_10009802_pt1 | contig 12312 bp, 13 predicted proteins | sample TergutNt197P3_FD_71548 | JGI IMG/M metagenome (GOLD analysis project Ga0082212, IMG submission 71548) | Neocapritermes taracua P3 segment gut microbial communities from Petit-Saut dam, French Guiana - Nt197 P3 | ecosystem: Host-associated > Arthropoda: Insects > Digestive system > Gut ... | reverse complement strand
GATATTCGGCAACAACCGTAGATTCAGGGTTTTCTGCAATTAAATCGTATTGTTTCATTATGCTGCTTTTTCAAATGTCAATAATTTATTTCTGTAATACTCATACTGCTGCCGCCGCATTTTTATTTCGGCGGGTAAGCCTTCGCTTATATCATTTACCAATTTGTCGAATTTATCCAATATGGCTACTATGCGGTTTTGCTCTTCGAGCGGGGGAACAAGTATTCGCGTTTTCTTTAAATTATCATTATACAGTCTTGCTATGGTACCTCCACCATCTGTTTGCCATTGCACAATTTTGTAATAATGAAAGAGATATTTATTCAATACCTGTTTTTCATCATTATCAATCCATACAATATTACTATCCTGAAAATAAGCAGGTTTTCCATCGTATATTACAGTTCGACCAATGGTTCCCGAAGCAGAAATCAAAATATCGCCTTTTTTAGGAAATGAAAATTTGCTTTTATATTCTTCATACAATTCCGTTGAAATGTACGCATCAGGTTCTTTGCCGAATGTCCCAATTTTGTAAAACGGAATTTCACCAATTGTTGCGGTTTGTTCTTTAAAAACTCTTTTACACATACAAACATCTCCTATCTCGTTGAGTGTTAGCCATTTATACCCCCCACATTTATGTTATTGAAAGCCAGCAACTTAGAGCGGTAATGCTCGTACTGTTTCTTCCTTGCCTCTAACTCTGCCTCTAACTCTGTAAACTTATCCAAGATATTTACGATTTCTTGTTGAATGGCGAGAGGCGGGAGGGGGATTTGAAAATCCTCTATCATTGGCTTTCTTATAGAGGTAACAGTTGCATTAACTGCTTTCGTAAAAATAAAACTTTTGAAATGACCTATCAGATAATAATAGGCAAATTTTGTTTCAATTTTATTATCGAAAAAGTGTATTCTATATGCTCGTTGATGTAGTGCATATTTGCCGTTTGCATAATGAAAAATATCGCCAATTCCACCTTCGCCCGGAATGATAATTGCATCTTCTTCAAATTCATATTTGTTGATTCGTTGAACTTCTTTTGAACGAACATAAAAAGGGAATTCGCCATTTTCTACAGCGTCTTGTCTATTGCTACTACCCGTTCCAATTTCCGCAACTTCTTTTAATTTCTTAAATTCCACGCCTTGTGGGCAAAGTTCTGCTATTAGTTTTTGTATTTTATTCATTGTGTATCTAATTGTTTATTTTTTCTTTTTTTAAAAAAGAATTTTATCACTGAATATCAATGTATTATCTTATTTTTTTTAGATTTCTTTTTCATTTCTTTTTTTTTTTACCACTTATTTTACGTCTATATTGAGTTTATAAGAACGGTATGTTTTACCTCCTTCAAAACTGATCTTCCCATCTTTTACCATTTCATACAGATATTTCTTTATGTCCTTTTCGTCGGCATCCGGCAATCGGAGATGTATCTCTCTGCGCATAGAATTTGGGTGTAAACGTAAATCTTCTTCTATCAACGCCTTTAATCTGTGCGGTTCAATGGTTTTGAGCGAAGTTTTAATGTTCGTTTTCGAGTTGGCAATCACTTTTTGACTTATTAAAAATGTATTTCCTTTTTTAACTCCTCGTGTTATAATTATCCCGCTTTCTATCAAATTGGAAGTGTAACTGCGCAGTCGTTCGTCTTGCGTTAATTGCAAAAGGTTTGCCAACTCTGTTGATAACAATTTTTTATGTTGTGCTACTAATCCCAATGCGATAAGATTTTTTTGCGAAATGTCGTAATTTTTTGCAACATAATCTAATACCGGTAATATTTCGGCATTGACAATTTTAGAGGTTTGAATAATTGTTGTGGAATTAAAGCCGGCAACAATTTGCGGTAATTCTTTAGCATCCATTGCGTTGAGTTCGTAAATCAAATCGTAGCCGCTACCTTCCCCTTCCATCAGTTTGAGGTCGTGCATTACTCGGATAAAATGCGGATTACGGCGTTGCCGCTGGTGCAAAATATTGTCTTTGGTAACACCCATAGGCAAGCCGCCCGGATTTGAAATTTCGAGTCGGTCGGGATAAACCTCTATCATAATGTCGCCGGAAATGGTAAAACTTTTGTGAGCAAACGCATTGAGCAGTAGTTCGCGGATTACTTTCGGGTGATAGTGGCGTATTTGCTTTCGGAATAAGCCATCGGGAAACTCGTGAAAATATGTAAGTTCTATAGCTATGTTTTCAATGTCAAGTAATAACTGATCGGGCGAGAGCGAGTTGTCGTGCCAATTTTCTTTTCTTATTTTCCGTTCCAAATTATCGTACACAATATATTGAACGGTAATAGGATAGGAAATTCGACTGCGTTGACGGGCATTGCCAAGCCACAATATTCCCAAAAATGTAAGGTAATCGCCATCAACAAAATTGTAGTTTTCTGCTATTTCCCAGTCGGTCATCTGTTTTATGTGAGTTTTTACACGATCAGAATTGCGAATTTTGGTTGTAAAATCCGACAAGCGTTCTACTTCCACATCATTCCGCCTGAAAGTTTTCGGACAGACCAATTCCCACTGGTATGCTTGTTTTTCATTTGCCAGACGATGAATATCTTCACTGCGAACAGGCTCACATTTGTCTCCTACACGCATATATATTTTGCCGTCGGAAGTAGTGGCAATAGATTTCATTGAAGGGAAAACATCAACGGTAAAATATTGGCTGCCATTCTCAACCGTTAAAATATCCGATCCTGAAAGTGCAACGTTAAAACACAAACTGCGAAGCCTGCTAACCGTATCGTTTATTTCTTCCTGTTCAATTGTTTGATTTTCGGGTGGTTGTTTCTTTTTGTCATCAAAGCCAATAAAAATCTTGCCTCCTTGCGCATTGGCAAAAGCAACACATTCGGTAGAAAGGTCGCGAAAACCTTTGTCGCCGCTTCTAATTTTTTGAATGCTTTTGTATTCTATGTTTTGAGTTTCCATATTAGATTCCTTCCAAATCATTTACAATTTCGTCTATTGCGTGACGCAGTTCGTTTTGGCGTTTTACTGTTTCGGCAATTCGGGCGTTGAGTTCGGTAATATTTATTACTTCGCGCGTATCTTCCTGTTCCACATACGAGGAAATGGCTATGTTGTAGTCGTTTTCAGCAATTTTTGCGTTTGGAACAAGGCGAGCAAAGTGCCTATTTTCGGGAGATTGCGGGTCAAGCCCGCAATGACGATTAACGTAAGCATTGAGAATTTTCTCAATATTTTCTGTCGAAAGTTTATTTTTGTTACCTGCTTTGACAAATTCTTTTGACGCATCAATGAAAAGCGTAGCATTGTCGGTTTTCGATTTTTTAAGAACAATAATGCAGGTGGCAATACCTACACCGAAAAACAAATTTTCGGGCAGTTGAATGACGCAATCAATGTAATTGTTATCAATCAGATATTTGCGTATTTTTTGTTCTGCGCCGCTGCGATACAGTACACCCGGAAACTCTACAATCGCCGCTGTGCCATTTGTGGCAAGCCACGAAAGCATATGCATCGTAAAAGCAAGGTCGGATTTCGATTTGGGCGCAAGCACTCCCGCAGGCGAAAAACGCGGGTCGTTTATCAAAAGCGGATTTTCATCGCCTGCCCATTTGGTGGAATAGGGCGGATTGCTGACGATTGCCTCAAACGGTTCATCGTCCCAATGTGCTGGCTCGGTAAGCGTGTCGCCGTTTGCAATATTGAATTTTTCAAAATTTATGTCGTGCAGAAACATATTGATACGGCACAGGTTGTAAGTGGTAATATTGATTTCCTGCCCGAAGAAACCTTGCCGCACATTGTCTTTTCCGAGAATTTTGGCAAAATTCAGAAGCAACGAGCCGCTGCCGCAAGCGGGATCGTAAACTTTATTTACTTGGGTTTTGCCTGCTAATGTGATTTTTGTAAGCAGTTCCGAAACTTCCTGTGGTGTAAAAAACTCGCCGCCCGATTTTCCTGCATTGCTTGCGTACATCGTCATCAAAAATTCGTAGGCATCGCCAAAGGCATCAATGCTGTTGTCTTGAAAATTGCCAAGATTTAACTCGCCGATTGCATCAAGAAGTTTTACCAAAAGTTCGTTACGTTTCGGAACGGTAGCGCCAAGTTTGTTGCTGTTCACGTCCACATCGTCAAACAGCCCTTTCAAGTCGTTTTCGCTGTCAAAGCCCATTGCCGAACTTTCGATATGTTTGAAAACACGCTCTAACGTTTCGTTCAGGTTTTGGTCGTTTTTTGCTTTTGCCCGTACATTTTCAAAGAGTTCGGACGGCAGAATATAAAAACCTTTTTCTTCGGTGGTGGATTGACGAGCGTTTTCAGCCATATCATCTTGCAATTTCGCATAATCAAAATTATTATCGCCTATTGCCTGTCGGGTTTTTTCGTTCAGATAGTTTGTAATATTTTCGCTGATAAAGCGATAAAACAAAAATCCGAGTACATATTGCTTGAAATCCCAACCATCAACCGCACCGCGCAGGTCGTTGGCTATTTTCCAAATTGTGCGGTGTAGTTCCGCGCGTTGTTGTTCTCTGCTCATTATAATTTGTTACTTTTTTAAATTTTGCTTTGCAATTTTCAACACATCGCTTGACAGTTCTTTTTCATCTGCAACAACTGCTGTAACTTGATCGGCAAGCCAAAGTTTAAGCAATTCTTCAGAGTTTGTTTGTAGCATTTCTGCAATAATTGGAATTTGCTCTTTGCGGGCGCGGCGTTCGCCTCGTTCTATTTTCCAATAAGTAGCCGAATCAATGTCTAATGCTGCCGCTAACTTACGCAGTGGTAATTGGCGTTCTTCTCTTAGTTGTTTTATCTTTTCCGGAAACATTGCACTTTTCTTTTTATAAGTCCTGACAATTTTTGGCAAAAATACTACTTTTTTACAAACTAACAATCAAAAGCAAGGAAGAAATTATCAACAATAAAAAAAGACAAGCCCCTATCCCCCTTCGGGTACTTTCCCCACAAGGGAAAGGAAGAGGAAAAAGTTTTTTTTACTGTCCTTTCCTGTATTTATCGTGTGCGAAATGATTTATCAATCCGCTTTCTTTGAATTTCCGAATGTGTTTCTCGGCGGTTTTGTCTTGAATATTCAGCGATTTGGCAACCGTCAAATAGTCCTGTCGCGAAAATTCGGGCGGCAAAGTTTCTAAAAACAGTTGCTTTTGATTGGGCTGTTTTGGCGTTGTGGTTTCGGCGGGCAAATCTTCGTATATCTTTGCGGCGTGTTGGATTAGGATTTTGACTAACTCTAAGGCTGTATTGAAATCGGTATCTTCACAAATTAAAACACCTCTCCCTCCGCCCTCTCCACAAGAGAGGGAACCTGTGTCCATAATCCGCAATGCCGTTAAAATCATTGCTACGCGAAAAGTTATCAATCCCAAACGGCGAACTGTTGCCAAGTAATCAACTCCACAAAGGTATAAATATTGATTTTGAGCCTGCGAAAAATAGGCGTTAAATGCTTGCTGTTGCTTTGCTGTAAGGCAAAAGCGCAAAGGCTCGGATTGGCATTGCAAAGTTTTATAAAAATCGAAAAACTGATTGCCAAAATGACGGAAATAATCGTCAAGCGTTTGGCTATCATCGCCTGCAAAAACATCTTTCCAAACAGGTAAGATATTCATATAATAGAAGATAAAACGGCTGAACAAGCCGTTTTCAGCATTGGGAATAAGCGTAGAAACTTGTTTTGGCGTTCCCGAAAGCAACGCCGACAGGCGAGGCGTTTCGAGTTCTACATATTCGCGGTCTTTACGGCGGTTGTATGATATTGTTTCGTGGTGGAACGCTTTACGAAAACCGTCTGAATAATTGCCGTGTTCAGATTTGAAAGTTTGGGCGAGTGTATCGCCCTCTGTTTCAAAAATCAGTCCTATGCCTTTGTTATCATTCAAAATTTGAAACAAACCTGTTGCGCTGTTGTTGGCGGGAATGATTAACATTCGCAGGGGCGGCTCTTGCGGACGTTCTAAATCGGTTTTATCTTTCGCCATTGCGTATTCGGTTTGTTTGCGTTGGTAGTCTTCGTTTTCGGCTTTTGCTAATTCGCGCAAAGAACGGTGTATCGGCTCAACTAATTTTCGGCACAATGTTAATCTTCCTTTGCCCGCCGAGGCTTGAGCGGTTACGAAAAGAAATAAATTCGGATATACATTTCGCTCGGCATAAATTCCGTAGATATTCGGCAAACAAGGCGACACAGCCACAAGTGAGCCGAGCAACAGCAAATCCCTGTCTTCGGGTGAAGTGGCTTTTGCGGTTATCCATTGCAGGAAGTTTGGCAAATTTTGATAGACTGTTTCGGGGATTGTTGGTAGTGGTTTTTCTGTGGTTTCCCTTATTTCCGACAAATCCTCTGTTTCTCCATTGTCTGAACTGTGATTTATTTGATTATTGTGATTGCTGTGATTAGGGCAAACACGAGGGTTTGCCCCTACGGAAACATCAATACCTGCCGACTTTGCCAAATGATAAAGCGTTTTGATAGATACGCCGTTGCCGTTGACTTTTAGACATTTATCAAATTGCTTGTCGGTTTCGGTTTGGTTGTATCTCGGATAAAAGCGACTTAAACGGTGGTAGTAATTGCGCCCGCTTTCGCCCAAAGCGTCAGCGAGGGCAAAGCCTAAATCTCGCCAATCGGCGTAATTTGGGGCTATATCGGTAGCGGCGGTTTCTATTCTTTTTGTGATTATTTCAATGTCGCTATCTGTCTGAACCTTGATTTTATTATGATTTTCAAGATTACCCTGATTCTTATTATTCTGCCATTCGGCAGGATTAAATGTTTTCTTGCTCATATTTATTTCAAATGAATGGGGTTAATAAATGCCTGTGGGTCGTGTGGAAGAAAGCAGGCGCGGGAAATATCGCGTCCCGATTTGTCCACAGCAATACCGTAGGTTTGCGAAATGTAATTTGCAACGGCGGCGAAGTAATCCGCATGCGTTGTTTCGGTGGTGTCAATGGAAACAATCCACTTCAAACCGTTGCCCGAAGGACTGCGAAAAAGTAGTTGCGTGTCGAAATATTCATCTTGCAAAAGTTGATTGCGCAGCAATTCAACGCTTTGCAAATGGTCAAAATCAACGCACAGCAAGCCCGAATGTTTTATGAGGGCTTTGTCGTTTCGGGTAGTGAAAATGCCCGAAAAGGTGCAATAATCGAAGTTTGCGGCTTTGAATTTTCGGGCTTGCCCGACATCGGAAATTGCCCGCAATTTTTCGGTGTGGTCTTTGTAGTAGTCGCCTCTGATTGCATTGTAAGTCTGCAACAAACTAACTGCTTTATGCGGTTTGGTGTTGGAAATCGGGGCTTTGAAGAATGAGAACAAAGGACTGCAAGGACAATTAAACGCTTTGCGTTTATTGGAATAGAAATCTCGTTGTTTGCCAATGTGCAAAAACATTTCTTTGTTGAGGGTTTGCAATAATTCATCGCCTTGCTGTTTGTAATGCAATTCTGCAAAAGAAAACGCATCGCCCGCAGGGATAGCGTTTTCGCTGTCTTCGTGGCGGGCAAATTCGGCACTTAACGTATTTTTGTGGTCAGTTTTTTCTATCCAAATATGCAATGTTTCTTTGTTTGAATTGAAAGGATTGCGGCACAAGCCGCAATCTCTTCCAACCAACCGCAATACAACATCATCGGGATAGTACAAGCGTAGAATATGGCTGTAAATATTTAACCCGTAATGTGTTTTGTTCAAAATTTCTTCCTTACTTACCATTGTTGCGAATTTTATACATTATGTAATTGTCGGAAAGGATTTTAAGAATGTCCTTTTTGAGGTAATAAATCTTATTACCGATTCGCGAATACGGCAAAGTGCCGTTTGAGCGTAGTGTTTGCAGGGTGCGGGGCGAAATGTGTAACGCCTGCATTACATCTTGGCTGTCAATCCAATCTTCGAGAAAAGAATACTCTACCAATTTGTCAAGTTCTTCCTCGTTGAGGTCTTCAAGCGAAATGCGCTTTTGCTCCAATAATTTGGCTTGAATACAAGGGCATTTGCGTAAAATTCTGCCCATTGGGGCATTGGGATTCATAGCCATATCAGCCATAATCTCGCTAATGTGTTTCGGCTCTTTCATTGTTTTGCCCTCCCTCTTTTTACAATGTAGTTTGCTGCTTGCTGTTCTACCTCGTTTGTTGAGGCGTTGCGGTGGCTTGTAAGCCATAAATCCAACTCTGCCCGTCTGAAATAGAGTTTTTTACCCTGTGGACAATAACAGGGGATTGCGTTTGCACTCGTAAGTTTGTACAAGTGGCTGCTGCTCAAATCGAGATACAGGCAGGCTTCACTGAAATTCATAATCTCTTTTTGTAAGAGATTTTGCTCGATAATTCTTTGCTCAATCGAGGTGAGTTTTTTAATAATTTCGTCCATTTTGAAATTGTATTAAAATTAAAAATGGACATTGCGCAATGTCATCTTCGATTGTCGAAGACAGTGCAAAAGTATGGTCAATAAATAGGTTGAAACGGAGCAAAGCACTCCGCGCGGAGTGCTTGCGGAGTGCGGAGTGGCGGGTAGAATAACAAAAAAAGCCGATAATTTTAGATTATCGGCTTAACTGCTTTTGTTTATCGCTTTTTTATTTTTGATTATTCTTGTTTGCTGCGGAGTGCGGAGCGGTTCATTTCATCAAATTGGCAATCTTTTCAATGGCAGCAGCGGTCTGTTTTGGCTTTTTCTGGTCTTTCAAATTGGTTTCGCTAAACGGATTACCGTCTTTATCTACAAAGCAAGCACATACGATTTGCCAAACACTGCCGGTATATTCCAAGACTTTATACGTATTGCAAAGCAGTTTAATGAGATAGGGCAATTCACTTTTCGCGCCTGTCCAACGAATAGGATTTTCGACCGTAACGCCTGAAAAAGCGTGTTTGAAATCGGTAATGCTCGTATCCTGCGCAATGCGATTGTTCTTTTTCAGCGAGTTGAACAAATCTGTAATGTCGCTCGATTGCGAGTTTAGTTTTTTGTAGGTAAAAGCAAGTACGCCATCTGTTTTCTTCTTTTTTTCTTCTGTAACAACTTCTATTTCTATGCTTTGAATTTCGTTTATAAAATGATTATCAGGAACTTGTCGCTGCAATAATCGGGTGTAAAAATCTGCAATTTCCCAAGTATCATCTGCCGAAATAGTATTGCAGAAATAATATTGGACTTCTAAACAGCACTGTATCAGTGCCGAAAGCAAATAGAAGATAATGTAGGTTGATTCTTTGAATTGCCTGTCAATCGAAAAATCAGTATTTTGCGATTTTATCAGCAACAAATCAAACTGTTGGGTGTTCAAAATATCGGCAACATCTGTAATTCGGGCGTGTAAGTATCGTTTAGACTTTTCTATTTTATAGGCAATCAGATTATTGCTTGCATTTTCGGTTTCCGAAAAAAGCGTATTGCAGTAAGCCGTCAAATCATTGTCAATTATTTTTTTGTAATACTGCGTTTTGTGCGAAAAATGACGGATAAAGTTCAATTCGTAGTGCGGATTAAACGTCGTTTGAACACTGTTTAATTGCCGTATAAGCGGCTTGTAAAACTCATCGGCTTGTGTATTGGTGTCAAGCCAAGGGCGGAGTTCGCCAAACATTATTTTCTGTATTTCGTTCATATCTGCTATATTTTTATTTCTGGAAAACAATCTATTGCCTCTTTTGCGCCTTTGTCGGTAATATTTGCGTAATGTTTTATGGTTGTTTGAACGGATTTATGTCCTAATAATTTGCTCACTTTGTAAATATCAACATTGTTTTCTAAAAGGATAACGCCAAAGGAATGGCGGGCAATATGAAAATGTAAGGTCTTTTTTATGCCTAATTTCGTGGCAATTCCTTTCAATGCTTTGTCGCAGGTTTGTTGTAATGGCACATCAAACACTTTCATATTATCGGCTTGCCGTTCGCCAAGTAAGGCGATTGCCTGCGGATTCATCGGCAAAAGCGTTACGCTTGTTTGTTTGCCTTTGCTCGTTTGGGTTTTCTGCTGCGAGAACTGCAATTTGTAATCTTCTGTGATATTGCCCCAAGTCAAGTTTTTAATATCGGAAAAACGCATACCGCAAAAGCACGAAAACAGAAAAACCTGCTTTACTTTTGGGTTTAGTTCGCTTTGGGCAATGCGTGAAATTTCGTCTGTTGTGAGATAACTGACAAAGGTTTCCTGTTTCTTTGGGGCTTCCACATCAAGCAACAAATCGGCAGGGATAATCCTTTCGGCGATTGTCCGCTTTATCGTGGTGCGAAGTTTGGAAAAATAGTTGTTGGCGGTGTTTCCGTTGAGGTTTTGGGTAAGATAATCGGAAAAACCCTGTAAATGTTCTTTTGTCAGATTCTGAATTTGAAAATCGCGACCACCTAAAAACTGCCGAAAGTGTTCGGTCATCAGTTCGCCGCCTTTGGTGGTGCTGTTCGCTTTCAAATAGGCGAGAACGGATTGTTTGCGCTTGTGTGCGGGTGTTATGCCCTGCGGCTCGGCAATTAGTTGATTTTCGCGCTGATTGCGGATTTGTTGCGCTAATTTCAAACTTTCTTTGTTTGCTTCCCGCTCGGCTTTGGTAGGGCGGTCGGACAGAACAGTATAAAGTTTCAGATATTCATAATGGCGTTTGCCGTTCTGAAACCAGTCTAAATAATAACTGCCGTTGCCATCGGCGAGTTTCTTAATTCTAAGTTTTACAGTAGTTTTCATTTCTATTTTCTTGCAGTACAAAGATACAAAAAAGAAACGATATAAGAAACGGTTTTGGCGAAAAAATGCACAAATAAGAGAAAAAAAGAGAAAGATAATTATTTTGTAAAAATATTATCTTTCTGATATTTAGTTGATTATTTATTTTTAGTTTCTTTTGTTTTCGGGAATTTTAGGGGTGTGAATTTGAAAGCGAAACACAACTTTAAAATAAATTGTTATGTTATGAGAAATTTACATCAAAATGAAAATACCATTTAAAACAAAAGGGATTTATGCGTATAAAATTGACCCTGACAAAGACCTTGTCAATTACAAGCAGACCAAACTTGATAACATCTGGAATGCAGTAGTGGGGAAAAAGGAAGAAGCATATTATCAAATTGTTTGCTTTCAAAAAGATTATTCCCAGAGGAATTTCTCGACTCATTCCGAAGAACCTGATGATTCCACGGAAAGAAAATTCTGCGCAACTTGTCGGCTAACTACCGGTGAAATATTTTATTTAGCAGATATGGCACCAAAATGGAGAGGAGGCTATGGTTCAGAATACGGAAATGTGCTTTTTGAAGGGAATCGAATAAACTTTGTGGTCAAAGAAATTCCTTTTCAGGGTTTTTTCGATGACGATGGTGATATTCTCTATTTGAAAATTGGAGACAGCGATAATGAAAAATTTCGATATGTGCCTTGGACCTCTTGGTTAAAAAAAAAATAAAATATGGACATAGTTTGGCTTATTATTGGTATTCCATTTGCAATTTTCATGTTAATTGGGTTCTCTTTCCTTATCGGGCACGGCTTTCGTCAGTGGAATGAAGGTAAGAGATATGAAGAAGAAAAAGGTAGTAAGAGTCAGTGGAAAACATTTGCTATAGGTTTAGGAATAATTGGTGCTATTGCATTTTTCGCGTCAAAGTGTAGTGGGTAATAATAATGCCAGCACACAACAAGGGGTTTCCCTCAAGTGGGGGCGTAACATCCCGACAGTTGGGTGGGTAAAAAGAAAAAGTGTACCTTTGTGTCGGCAGTTGCCTAACCCCCACCTTCGCCAAGCCGCCGGACGTTAGAGGCAAGCACCGACAAGCGCAGAAAAAGTGAAAATTTGCTGAAACCTGAGTGAATACCTGAAATCCGTAACCCGATAGAGACCGAAAGGCTGAAATCCTCCAAAACAGCCGAAATTTGTAACCCGACCGACCTGACCTGAATTTTTGGGCGGACTACACCCGCCGCCATGCGGCAGCCAAAATACACACTTTTTTTGTTATTCAGTAGCGCATTTGTTGCGCAGTCTTTTGGTATGTGGCGTGGACGTGTTTCACACCACCACGCCTCTCTTTCTCGCGTGGGTGGCGGGTTCTCCTCGTTAATGTCGCTCCACTCCATTAACAATACGAACCGGAGCCCGCCACCTTGTTTCCTGTCTCAAGATAATCTCGCAAGTCCTTTCTCGCGGCTCGGTTGTGGAAGCGCTCCGCGCTACCTCTGCCCTCGCTTTTCGTGCGCCACTCCGTACTTCCCTCCCCTCAAAGATGGTGGCGGGCTGCGCCCGCCGCCGCTTCGCGACACAAATAAAACCGAAACCCCAAAAATCCACAG
>Ga0082212_10009801_pt1 | contig 12313 bp, 10 predicted proteins | sample TergutNt197P3_FD_71548 | JGI IMG/M metagenome (GOLD analysis project Ga0082212, IMG submission 71548) | Neocapritermes taracua P3 segment gut microbial communities from Petit-Saut dam, French Guiana - Nt197 P3 | ecosystem: Host-associated > Arthropoda: Insects > Digestive system > Gut ... | reverse complement strand
GCTGCGTCAAGACCGTAATGCCTAATCGTGACAGCATACAAATTGGTTCCTCCTTTCCCTGTATTCCCGTTAGCGGCAATAATGATGGATAACGCAGCTGTACACAGAGCGAAGAGAATACAAAGACTTGCCTTTCTTCGTTTCAGCCAATTTTCAAGACTTTTCACTGCAGCTCCCTCCATGTAAAAAAACGTACAAAAACAGGAGGAAGGATAAAGAGTGTCAATGCAGTAGAAACGACAAGCCCCCCAAGCATCGCCGCCGCCATTGACTTTTGCGCACTTCCCAGAGGATTCAACGCGACAGGAAGCAGTGCAAAAACCGTTGTTAATGCGGTAACAAGCACGGGGCGCAGCCGGATCGATGCGCCGCTGTATACTGCCTGTGCACAATTATAGCCGCAGTGAATTCGCTCCTCGCTGATCTCAAAAAGTATTAGTCCGTTGTTTACCACAAGGCCGAAAAGCGCGCTAAGACCCAGGACAGCGCCTGAATCGAGGCTGCTGTTAAACAACAACAGAGTAGGACCTGCCCCTGCAAGAGAAAAAGGAATAGTCAACATAAGCACAAGCGGGAGCAGGAATGATTCGAACTGTGCCCCCATTGTCATGTAGATGAGTACAATTGCCAATATGGTGTTCAGGAGCAGTGAATTCCGATATCGGCTGAAAACAGATTCGTCTGCTTTGAAAAACCAGGAAAAAGAATCGCCGATTTTTTTTGCGGTTTTTGTCATAGACCTGTCCAAAGGCAGATCCATGTAGACAACATCGGAACGATCGAGCCTTGCCAGTACCGCATCGGCTTCCCTCCGTTCTATACGGCCAAGCGATCCCAATAATACCGTTTTTCCCTGTGAGGTTTTTATTGGAAGATTTTCCAGTGAAAAATTTTGCGAAATATTCCATGAATCGCGATTCCCGGAAACCCTTATATCAAGCGGCCGGCCTTCGATCTCCAGGCTTGTCGCAATGACACCTTCGTTCATGATGAAAAGGGACTCTGCAATATCGGCAGAAGAAACGCCAAAATAAGCCGCAGCTTCGCGGTTCGGGTACAACCGCAGTTCAGGCCGTGTACCATCCGGACGAAACCGGAAAGCTTCGGTCAAACCTTTCCCGCCAAGCATTCTTTCGGCAGCTTTGACCCGCTCCAGCCCCTCTTCCCTGTCTCTTCCTCTTACGGCAAAGGATGCCGCAGATGAAAGACCAAGGAGCGCTTCAGTTCTGTCTTCGGGTAAATAAACAGAAAAACCTGAATATGGGGAAATTGCGGCTGATGCATCCGCCGATGTTACAGCCCTGCGAATAATTTCCAGGGCATTGTGCGCCTGCATTCCCTTAACGGGGATACAGTGGAGCATTAGTTCTTCCCTGCGGTAATCCATGTCCGCCCTGCGGTTTACATCCTCATCTTCCGCTCCTGCCCTGCCGTAGGCGGACTTAACGCAGGGAAGCGCGAGAATCGATTCCGAAAGAACCGCGCCGTACGCCCCTATGTTTTCAAGAATTGTCCCCACAGGAAACTCAACTGAAACCACAACTTCCTGCGCGGCATCAGGGCTGATAAAGGCAGCAGGCCGGATCATCAGCAGTAAAGCCCCGGCAAGGCTTGCCATTCCCGCAACCACAAACCATTTTTTGGGGCGGCGAAGAATGGGCGTTAATGCCATCCGGTACTTTTTCTCAAGAGACGCGTTATCAAAAACAGCAAATTTTATTTTATTATCATTATTATTTCTGAACGTAAACCGGAACAGCGACGGGATACAGAACTGGGCATAGAGCCAGCCGGCAAATATCGAAGCAGACAGAGTAATTGCGGTATCCCCAAACAGGCTGCCCAGCGGCCCGGGAAGAAAAATAACCGGAACAAAGACAACCGCTGTCGTTATGGTGGATGCAGCGCTGGACATCGCTATTGAAGCCGCTTTCTCCCCTGTTTCCTGCGGTGATGGCCTGGTCTGTAAACCACCGAAACTGCGGTTCAGGAGGTCGAGCATGATAACGGCGACATCAGAGACCATGCCGATGCCAAGGGCAAGTCCGCCCAGACTCATGCTGTTAAGGGTTCTTCCGGCAATAGCCAGGACACAAACACCTGCCGAAGCAGAAACCGGAATGGCAAGAGCGGCAAGAATACAGGTTCGCAGTCTGCGAATAAATAACAGAAGAACAAAAATCACCGCCGCCGCTCCCAGAAGGGCAGAAGCGGCAAGGCTTATCATGCTTTGAACAAGGCCGGGAGCGGAATCCTTGATCAGGCTTATCTCGACGCTATGAGAGAACTTTGCGTTTGCTTCATCAAGGACTTTCCGTATATTCCCTGAAAGGCGAACAGGATCGGAACCGGGCCGGCGGTATATTTCCAATGCGATGGTTTCTTTGCCGTCAACGACAAAGACGCTGTTTTTACGGCCTGTCTCAAGATTAACTTCACCTGCATCATTGATCTTCAAAGGTGTTGACGGAGAAGGCAGGGTAATATTTGCCAGGTCTTCAATTCCTCCCGGCCGGCCTGAATTGACAATCACCAGTTCCATAAGACCTTCGCGGGCATTTCCAGCCGGAACATCGGCGGTTTCTCTGGACAACAGCCGTGCAAATTCCGGCGGGCTTAAACCCATAGCTGCGAGCCGCGGAACGTCAAGGCGCAGATGTCCTTCATCCGCTGCGCCGCCGGCGATCAGAACGGAACCCACTCCGTCAATCCTCCGCAGCCTGGAACGCAGATCGTAATCGGCCAGCCTGAATGCAAAATTCTGATCGCCGGATATTGAACGTACGGCGATTATTGCATGCGGTTCGCTGCCGGAATCTCCTGCCCTGATTGCCGGTTTGCCTGCTCCCTGTGGCAGAGCCGGATATACCGCGTCAACAGCTTCACGGACAAGAGCGGACGCCGCCACAGGATCCGTTCCCCAGCGGAAATCCAGAACGACAAGCGAACTGCCGTCACGGGAAATACTCCGTATACGCTCAAGCCCCCTAACCGGCGAGAAGGCATCTTCCACGGGAATCGTCACCAGGGAGCGAATATCTTCCGACGCCATACCGGGATAAACAGTTTCAACGGTTACCCTGGGCACCGACAGTTCCGGCAGGCGATCCAGCGGAAGAACGGTGAAAGCAAAAACAGCGGCTATACATACTGCAGCCAGCGACATTATGACGGTGACTGGACGGCGGGAAAGAAAAACGGTAAATGCTTTCATAAAACTACCCTGCAAGCCTTACTTTAAGAGCGAAATTCTGAATTGCTTTTCGCTTGAATTATCTGCCGAATCCCTCAGCCCCTGATTGACAAGAAAATGCACAAGACCCGAATTGACGGTATTGGTCAGTGTCCCCATTATTTCCAGTCTCTGATACTGTTCCCAGGCAGCGTGAGGATCGGCAACGGTAAAGGAAGCGGTTCGTACAGCCAGGGGGGAAAATTGCAACACATTATTGCTTGTTTCAACACGGAAAGTTTCCATCAGCGAAAATGTGTCGATTACAGCACCTGGGGCAGAGTCAAAATAACATTCTATCCATGTCGCGGTTTTGGTATTAAATGGATAGTTTCCGCTTTCGATGGGAAAATCTGCGAAAAGCTGATCGTATCCGAAAGAGCGTAAATTATAATCAATAAGGGTATCCGGTATGCCGCCCGGTGACATGGGGATTCTAATCCCTATGAGCGATGGCGGCCTGGAATTTTCTCCGTTGGCAAAAACCCTGAATGAATGTTCATCTTCGCTGTCGTTGCCGTACCGGTCTTTTATACCGCTGCGCAGCCTGAGGAAAAAGCGGCTTTCAAAAACAGGCGGTCTTTCAAAACGGAAAACTGCTTCTTCAGAATAACCGGCTTCCAGAGGTTCAGGAGGTATTCCGCCGGGCATTTCCAAAACCAGACTGGATCCGCCTTCAACTGCAAGAGCGGTACTTACCGAAAGCAGATCCACCGGAGCGGAAAAAACAAGAAGCAGCCTGTCTCCCTTTTCCCAGCCAGTGTTCTCCTTATATTCGTCCGTCGTTCCCTGAGACAAGGTTTCTTCAACAAGTTCTTCCCTCGTGCCGTTTTCCGTAACACGCCATGCACCGGTCAACTTTGGCAGTTCGAGGTTTGTCCCAATGGTAAAAATGCTGAAAAAATCTTTCCCCATGCCAATTCGATTTTCACCTTCAAGAAAGGCCGACAAACGCATTTCAAGCCGTCTGCCATGGGGCCACGGTTCGGACGGGGTAAACACGGCCAGCAAACCTCCTTCATCAAGTGTCCATGTGCCGGATATCGACGGACTGAACGAAGCATTGCTTCGCAGCGAATTAAGCGAAACGGGAGAGGAAAAGCGAATAACACAGGTTCCCCGTCTGCCTTCCATTGTTCCCCCCATTTCCGGCATGAAAGATTCGACACGAACACGGGCAGAATCAAGGCGCGTATTGAAACGGCCTTCAAAATCCCGGTCCATGGAAAGTCCTGTTGTGTCATGGGCGCCGGAGGATAATCTGACAAAATATTCCCTGTTTTCCTCCAGGGGAACATACAGCAGAAAATCCATTTTCCTGCCGTTCCAATGAAAAATGCCCCTCATCTGCTCACCGTTCCCGGAAATGGAAAAATTCTTTTCCACGCTTGATCTGTCAGGATCATGGGAAAAAGAAAGGGAAATCCTGATCGCTTCGGGATTGGCATGATAACCGCCGCCGGGACTCCATGCCGATACTTCAAAAGGAGAATCCCGCAAAATGTCACATGACGAGCAGAGCGCAATAATCGCAAATGCCATTCCCAGTCTGATAAATCTCCGAATCATTACAAAGCCTCCATGTACAGGCTGATATCCTGCTGAAAATACATTCCGCCGCCGTTGTTTATTCCGCCCCTGCCGCCGGGAAAATTAAGCCGGTAATAATGCTTCTCGTCTGATGTTCCTGCGATGAGTCGTTCCCATTCCATGCTAAGCCGATCATCAGAAATCCAGGAAACAAAACGCAGGGCAATCGGATCAAGGCTCATGGGAAAAAACGGAGTCAGGGAGATCATCAGCGCGGTCTTTTGTTTTGCCTCTTCGGTGAACGGCAGGGAGAAATGAACCGTAAAACGGACAAGGCCGCCGTCAGCCTCGCTGACCAAGACCGGAAGAATCGAATTGCTATTGCTGTATACTTCAATGCTGCTGGTGTTAATCGACATAATCCGCAGGTAGGGAATATCGGCAATAAAAACCCGACGGTAGTCACTGCCGATCTTCAGCCCTTCGGTATCTTTGGCATCACCTGAAACAATAAGGGTATAGGCAACTTCCGGTTCAGGATCGCGGGCGGGAATAAACACCATGCTTTTTTCGGAGAGTTTTTCTGTCCTTCCGGTAAGGGACGGCTCAAAACGCAGAGAACGGAAAGCAGCGTCCGCCATTGGCTTGTTAAATTCAACGGCAATACCCAGTCCCGGTCCAAGGCCATCTTCCAGACTGCCTCCTGTTGGAATCCAGCGCCCTGCTGCTGCAAGCACGGGATAAACCGCGCTCACTTCCGGCAGCAGCCTGTCAAGATCGGTACAGAATACCGCCGAAAACACCTTCGGCAAAGGAACCCCATCTGCGCTCTTCGCCGTGGTCTTCAATGTCCAGCGGTACATTGTCCAGGGGGAAAGGGTTTTATCGGGAATGATTGTTAATAAGCTGTCGTCATCCGCCCATTCGTAGCATTTGTCCCCCATGCCATCTGCACTAAACGCCGATTCAACAGCAGTTCTGTCCATCACCCCGGAAAAACGCATCTGTATACACAGACCGTTTACGCTGACCGATTCACCGTCCGCCGGGCTGTGCCATGTTACCAGGGGAGGGGCGCAGCGATTTATGGCGAAGAATGAAATATTGCGTTCAAGGCGAATCTCCCGCCCGTCAACGGAACGCGCAAGCCCGGAAAGACCCAATACATAGCGTGTCCCCGCAGACCAGCCTGCTGCCGGAACAAAAGTCAGGGTATTGCCGTTCCATGACAGATCCCCGTCAACCATGCCCATATCGGAACTGACCAGCAAAAGATTTTCCGCTTCTTTCCTGATCATTTCCGTGTTAAACGTAATACTAACAGGGCTGTACTCGCCTGAAAGAACCATGTCAGATTTACCGGGGCTTGTACTGACCTCAACGGGACGCAGATCGGCAAATCCGCACGAGGCAAAAAGAACCACAAACAAAACGGCAAGGCCGTTAATCCGCAAGCGATACATAGGTTCCCTCCCTCATTTCGGAATCAGGGCGCAGTACGGCAATTTCTCCGGCTTTTATCCCGGAATTGATTTCCCACAGATCACCCTGTGCCTGTCCCAGCACAACCTTCCGCCCCGAAAGGGTGTTGCCGTTAACAACAAATATCTCCGCTTCGCTGTTCCGTTTCGCGGCAAGCGCAGATGCCGGAAGAAAAATCCCCTGGCGCGGTGGTCCCAAAATTATCTGAACTCTTGAAAACATTCCCGGTTTTAGATCGCCAGCCTCTCCTTCTATTAGTACCCTGACAAGAAAACTCAGGCTTTGACTGTCGGCCTGGGGATACACAAGGTCTACCGTGCCGTTCCTCTCTCCGCCAATGCCGTCGATTTGTACTTTCGCCGTCATGCCCTTTTCAATGCGCAGCGCGTCTTTTTCCCTAACCGGAAAAACCGCATACAGCGATGATGTATCCATAAGCGTAAGAATTTTTTCCCCGGCCCTTACACGCTCACCTTCCTCAAAGTACCGCGCCCCGACTACTCCTGCGGCTTGGCTTTTTATCTGCAGGTCTTCAAAAACAATGCGGGCAGATCTCAGATCTTTTTCTGCTGCATCAAGCCGTGCGAGAGCTGCGACCAGCTCAGCCCTCAGGCTGGCAGTCAGGAGCATAACCTGCGCCCTCCGCTTCTCCCGTGCACCGGACGGTACGGGAATCCCCGCTGCGGTAAGATCGCTGTCCCTGCATCCGATCTTTCTGATTTCCAGTTCCTTCTCCAGAATAAGTATCTGATCCCACTCGGATTCCAGATTGAATCTTCCAATACGCATCGCCTCCTCGTTGATTCCCCCGGCGGCAAACAACACTTCCTGATTCCGGTGTTTCCGGTTATCCTCTTCCCACTTTTTCCTGATATGGACAAGTTCCGCTTCTGCTTTTTCTATGGAAAGAAGATATGCCTCAGCCTGAAACTCGCCTTCCAAAAGACGGGATCGTACCAATTCAGACGCGGCTTTTGCCTGTGAAAAATTATTCCCGGCCTGCTCAAGAGCCAGAATGATCTGCGGGTTCTCAAGAAGAACGACAGTTTCCCCGGGGGGGACATCACTGCCTTCACGGTAATACAGTTTTCTGATAATGCTGTCATGGGAAGCGGTTATATCAAGTTTACTGAGAAAAGAAAGAGTCCCAAAACCGCCTGCCGCGTCTGATATTTCATGTAACGCCGCGGCAACACCCCTGACCTGCCGGATTTCTTCCGAATCATCATTTTTTTCACATGACGGGCAAAACAGAACGATCAGAAAAATGATAAAAAATTTTATTTGCAATTTCATAATCTTTCTCCATTTGAAGATGTTTGTTCAAAATCCGGCATCGGACAGGAACGTGCAAAAACGGCAAGCTCTCCCGGCTTAAGATCGAGAAGCCGTTCAAGCTCCCGTTCCGTCTGCATCAAGACTATCGCGGATTCAACGGCGGCAATTTCTTTTTGCGTACAGGTAATATGCGCCTGCATGAGTTCAAGACGGGTAATCTGACCAAGACCAAGGCGAATCTCCTCAAGGCTGTATCTCTTTGCCGCCGTATCTATTGCAACGACGGCAATATTGCGCCTGTATTCGGCAAGCCTGCATTTTTCGAGCATCAACTGTGCAAAACGCCCTGTACGCTCAAGGGCAAGCGCATATTTTTCCTTTTCAAGGGAAAGCGCCAGTCCGGCCTGCCGCTTTCCCATGCTTGCGGCAGGATCGGGAATGGGAGCTGCGGTGTTCTGCAGATTTGCCGTTCGATCCCTGGGGGATTCCCAGCCTGTCTGAAAAGCGAAGGTATTTTGCAGCCAGGGATTTGAAAAATCAATAGTAACTCCCACCGACCAGGCGTGGCGGTTGAGGGGATATTCCTGGCCGGTAAGGGAAAAACTGCCGTTGAGCCTGAGCGTTGGTATCCATGTGCGGGAAGCATACCTGTATTCTGCCTGCCGTTTGGTAATGGAAAACCTGGCCTCTGCAAGTTCGGGATTTTTTTCTTCGGCGAGGGAAACAGAAACCGGAACAGATGGCAGCAAAACCGTACGATGCAAGTCAATTTTTTCTTCGAGTTCCGGCAAATCGTCAAGTCCAAGAAGGTCGGCAAACTGTTTTTCCATTTCAACAAGATCATATTCAAGCGAAATAATTTCGATGCGGGCTTCTGTCAAGGCAAGTTCCGCTTCGGCCAGGTCCAGAGGCAGGGCAAGACCAAGTTCAACCTCTTTCTCAAGAATCACCAACTGCTCGCCAAGGGATTCCAGCGCCGCTTCCCTAATGGCAAGAATCGTGCGGGCGCTGAGAACAGTGCGGTATGCGGAAAGAGCGGCTTCGGCAATCTCATCGGCCATGCGTTCAATCCGCGAATTGGACAGATTAAGTTCCATCCGCTCAAGTTTTCGGGACATTGACAGCTTGCCGCCGTCCCACAGCAGTTGATCCATGCCGATACTGTAATTTTTGAGAAAAGAATCCGGACCAATTTCCTGCAGGCGATCGTTTTCCTGGGCGCTTATGTTCAGGCGGGGCAGGTAGCTGCGGAATCCCAGTACCCAGGCATTTTCCCTGATTTTCAGCCCCATGTATTCAAACCGCAGATCCGCCGAAACCGAAACTGCAAGATCAACCGCCTGTGCAAAGGTTAATGAGCGGATAGTTTCCGCCCTGCTTTTTCCTGTTACACATAACAGAAAAAATAACGTTATTATCATTTTATTTGAAAAACGTCCAGACATTTCTTGTTTTCCTTCCTGCTTCGGGTAACGAGTCCAGCGTCCTGCTTATGGCGCGGGAAAGCATTCTGCCGGTGGTTATGGATGAAGAGAAACTCCCATCTCCAATTGAGACAACCCTCCCTGCCGCAATGGGCAGTTTTTGCGGCAGTTCCCCGGCAGGCATTTCTCCTTCGCAAGCCCAAATCCGCACTTCCAGGGCAAGGGATCGCCGCGTACGCCAGCCAACGGAAAATTCCCTTTCCCGCAGGCTGATGTGAGCCGCATAATCAGCCGGGCCATCCGAGACGATCAGCTCACAGCCTTTCTGCCAAAAATACAGAGGCGCGACGGCAGAAACTTCTTTTTCAAGAGAATCCCAGCCGCTTGAACGATCCACAGACACTCCCATCAGCCTGATTGTCCGGTATGCTTTACCGGCAACGAGCCAGGACTGATCGAGCGATACCGGTATCGAATCACAGGAAAAAAACAGCAGCACGGAAAAAAGAAAAATAAAACAAATTTTTGGCTTCATTGCATTGCCTCCTCAATACGGCTTTCAAGCTGGCTTATTGATCGTGCGATTCCCGTTTCCCAGGGGAGCATAGCCCTGGCACGAGACAGATCTTCCAGCGCCTCGCTGCCCTTGCCTGCTATCCAGTAGAGCCGGGCACGGTCAAGAAGAATCATCGCTCCGTCCGCCGCCGCCTGTGCCGCCTGATCCAAAAGAGCCGAAGCGCCTGCAGGATCGCCCAGTTCCATGGAAAGATTTGCCGCCAGGCGAAGTGCCCTGAGATCGTGAGGATTATCAGCCAACAGGTTTTCAACGAGCTGTTTTGCCTTTACCACTTCTCCCCTGTCCCTCAGTATCCGCACCAGGTACAGTTTTGCCTCAAAATTTCCCGGCCTCGCCTTTACTGCCTTTTTGAATGACTGTTCTGCCTTGTCCAAATCACCCGAAAAATATTCCGCCTTCGCCCGAAGCATCAGGGCGGGAGGAAATTTATCGGCACTGCCCAGCAATTCTGCCGTTTTTTGAAACTGTCCTCTTGAATACAATTCATGGGCATTGGTATACAGACGCAGGACCTCTGGATCAGTCTTTCCGTTGCCGCATGATCCAAAGACAACAACAATTGCGGTTAACAAATATATGCAGCAAATACGAATGTATGTTTTCATGTCAGCCCCTGCTAATATAGGTAAACCTGTCGGCAAGCCGGCCTTTGGAATCGGCGGCAAGACAGTCAAAATACGCACGAAAAGAAGGAAGGAAAGCAAGTGACTTCAACGCTCCAAGCGCATAAATCGTATAGGGATTTTCTGCAAGTTCAAAAAGCGGGATCAACGGTTCCAGCAGATAAGGGTTCCCCGTGTTTACAGCCTGGGAGATAATGCTTTCTATTTCGCTTTTGGTCCGTATTTTTACGCCGTCTTCCTGCCTGAGACCGGTAAAAGACGCAAGAATGCTCCGGCATTCACCGGCAAAGGGACCATTTGGCGCCAGGCTTATGCAGATTTCCGCGTATTCCGAAGCTATCGACCCGGAAAACACCTTTGCCCCCCTGTACCAGTATTCCGGAAATTGCACATAACGGGCGCGTATTGCCCGGTATACCGACCCGGCTTTCCTGTCGCCGTTTTCTTTTTCCAGGGTACAGGAAAGAATCATCCAGTTAACAAAACTGTCCGGCTCGTCTATGCCGCCGAAAAGCGCAGCCAGTTTCTGCCCGGCATCGTCCCAGCGTTCCTGCATAAAGGCAATGAGCGCATGAGCCGCCTGCACCGCCGCTTCCTTACCCTCCTGTCCTTCCAGAACAAGTACCCTATGCAGCCCCTGATCGATGTCTTCTTTTGTCAGGTATCCGTGGCCGTATGCCCAGGACATATCCTTGAAGATGGCAACCACAGCGCCGGCATAATCGCCGATTTTTTCCCGCAGGCCGGACTCGGCCAGAGCCATTTCGCGCCGGTATATGCCGGAACGTTCAAGCTCGGCCATCTCATCCAGCAGGCCGGAGATTCTTTCGATGTCTGCCTGGACAAGCGTTTCTGCGGCAGATTCGGCAGCGGGTACTGCCGCGGCAGGAATTCCGGCAGCAACGAGAGGGTTTCCTGCGGCAGGACGGCCCTGCACCTGCCCCGCGCAGGCACAAAATACCTGCGTTAACGCAAACAGCGCAGGGAGCAGCCCCGGCACAAAAGACAATTGTGGTTTTTTCATATTTCCCTCCAAAAAAGGTATTTACCCCTTTTATGAGAGCCATAGTGATTTTGCTTTACTGTTTTGGAAAAAAATTTAAAAAAAATACAGGCCGTATTTCTTTTTCGCTGGCTGTGCGCAGCGGTTCTTATCATTGCCTTTATGGGCTCAAGAAGCTCATCCGGCAAAACCGCTTGACAAATTGTTGAATATATTCTACATTTGAAATATGAAAGGGATTCGCCGCTCTAATGTGTTTGACAACTGGCTCAAAAAATTAAATGACAGCCGCGCACGGGATCGTATTCACAGGCGTATTGAACGGCTTGCGGAAGGGAATCCCGGCGATGTCAAACCTGCCGGAGAAGGTATCTCGGAAATGCGTATCGACTATGGTACCGGCTACCGGGTCTATTTCAAGGACATCGGCAGGGAGATTATTATCCTGCTCTGCGGAGGCGACAAAACCACCCAGCAAGCGGACATTGAACAGGCCAAAAAGATTGCCCGGCTTTATAAGGAGGAGTGAAAAAATGAAAACTGCCACAAAGGAAAAAATTACTTTTTCAAAATGGGATCCCGCAGAATATATCAATTCCAGAGAAGATGTCATAGCTTTTCTTGAAGGTGCCATTGAAGAAAACGACCCTGATTTTCTTCTGCGAACTATTGGTCATATTGCCCGCTCAAAAGGTATGTCCAAAATAGCTAAAGAACTAAACATAGACAGGGCGGGTTTATACAAAGCCCTTGCCCCGGAGGGGAACCCTTCTTTCAAAACCGTGTTCAAGCTGCTTGATCTTTTGGGTCTGCGGATTAAAGTAGAACAAAAGAGCACATAAAGGTACAAGGGCAGTTTCAGGCGCTATTTCTTTTACGCTGGCTGTGCGCAGCGGTTTTTATCATCGCTTTTATGGGCTCAAGAAGCTCATCCGGCAAAATCAGGACAATCGGTTTTAATGTCGGAAATTCATAGAAGGCACATGAGATCGTCGCATGAAAGCGGCAGGCGTAACAGGCTCCGCATAGTTACCGTTTGTATAGGTAGAGTATTTACCCTACAGTTATAAAGAAATAGCGGTCATCTGCCTCCGAATGATATAATGATTTGACCAAAAATTATTATTCACAAGGAGAGACAAATGACCACTAATAACACTGTAG
>Ga0082212_10009800_pt1 | contig 12314 bp, 12 predicted proteins | sample TergutNt197P3_FD_71548 | JGI IMG/M metagenome (GOLD analysis project Ga0082212, IMG submission 71548) | Neocapritermes taracua P3 segment gut microbial communities from Petit-Saut dam, French Guiana - Nt197 P3 | ecosystem: Host-associated > Arthropoda: Insects > Digestive system > Gut ... | reverse complement strand
ACCGCGTCTGACGAATTTTAAGTGATTTTTTCGTCAGGCGAGTCCAATATGTTGCGGTAATACTATGTGTATTACCCAACATATTGGGCGAAGTCTGGCGGGAAAAGCGCCAAAAAGAGGCGGACGCGGTTTTGTCGGGCGAACCATTGTATGCGGGTGTGGCGGAATTGGCAGACGCGCTGGACTTAGGATCCAGTGTCGCAAGACGTGCAGGTTCAAGTCCTGTCACCCGCACCAGTCGGAGTGTTCTTACAGAACTTGAGAGCTGTAAGAACACTCCGTTTGTCTATACAGCAGTTTGCATTGGGGAGTAGCTGACCGCTACTCCTTTTCGCGTCTGTAAGCGTATTTCGGGAAGCGATAACGGTAGCATTTCAGGTATCTGGATAGAACCGATACCGTTATAGTGAATGGTAAGTTTCTGCTTGTGTTCTCCGTCCACTTTCTCCGCCTGGTGGACCTCGATGCGCCCGATCAGCTCATTGAGCATATACCCTGTGAGCTCTTTGTGCGGGTGTACTTGCGGACCGCCGATATAAACATATCTGTGGACGTAGCGCTGTCGGTCTGCCTATCAAGCTGCGCGCTGACGTTTTTCATCTTCTCCGCAAGCTGTTTCTGTTCGAGTGAGTATTGCCCCGACATACGGGCGAACCTGTCATCGTCAATCTTTCCGCTCACGTTATCCTCGTACATACGGTTGAACAGCCTGTCGAGCTCACGGTCCCGCGCTGTCATGGCGGCAAGCTCTTTCTCCTTTAGCTGCCTTTGCGTATCCGCGGTCTGTTGTGAGTGCCCTATGACCGCCTTGACAAACTCGTCCTCATATTGGCTCACGAATTTCGCCAAACGCCGTATCTCTCCAAGTACCACCTGTTCCAGAAAGTCAACACGGACATAATGCGTAGTAGGGCAGTCGCCGCGCCTGGTATTGTAGCCCGAACAGTTAAAGTATTTGATATCGGGGTTTTTCTGATTGAAGTGATACCAGAGGTTTTTCCCGCAATCGGCGCAGACAAGGAGGCCGGAAAACATATTCTTCTCGCCGTCGTTTGTCTTTCGTTTCCGCGCTTTGCCGCGCTTGTCCTGTACCTTTTGCCATACCGCCCGCTCAATAACCGCCTCATGCACATCCTTAAATATCGCCATGTTTTCTTCGCTGTTGGGTATGCGTTTTTTTAGTTTGAAGGATTTTGCGTAGGTCTTGAAGTTGATCACGTCGCCGCAATACTCCTGCATGGACAGGATTTTGATTACGGTTGAGCTGTTCCAATGATGGGGCGCCCTGTCGCTTACTTTGCCGGAACGGTTGATACCCTTACCGCGCCAATAGAAGATAGGCGTCAGTATCAGGTCCTTCGTGAGCGCGTCGGCGATCTGCTCCGTACCGTAACCCTCTAACGTCATTTTGAATATCCTGCGCACAACGTCGGTGGGCTCTGGGTCGATTACCCAGCGTTTGGGATTTTCGGGGTCCGCCATGTATCCATACGGCGGGGGCGATAACGGTTCTCCGGCGTTGCCCTTGACTACGTTCGTCAATTTCCGCTTCTTGCTTATGTCGCGGGCGTACCACTCATTCATCAGATTTCTAAACGGAACAAATTCATCCTCGCCGTTTGCCGTGTCCAGTCCTTCCGCTACGGAGATTAAACGTATGTCATGTTCCGGGAAAAATTCCTCGATCAGCGTATCGGCTTTGATGTGGTCACGAGCCAAGCGGGAAAGGTCCTTGACCATGACGGTAGAGATATATCCTTTTTCAAGCTCCGTAATCATCTTGACAAAGTTTTCCCTGTCCCTCTTTGTGCCGGTCACGCCATCGTCGATGAAATACAGAATATTTGTAAATCCCATCTTTTTGGCTATATCCATTAGCAGTTTTTTTTGATTGGAAATGGAATAGCTTTCGTCTTTGTCGCTGTCCTCACGGCTGATACGGGGATATATAGCGACGGTCTTATCGCGGGTTGCTCCTTTGACATGTAAATTAACTTGTCGCAGGTCATGCCATACATGGAAAAGCTATCGTTTTGTTGTCGTCGGATTTGACAGTTATCGTTTTGCCATCAACCTATCAACTTAACGCCTACAACGCCAATCACTATAGCCAGAATAAATACGAGTATCTTCCAATACCATTTTTTTATTAGTGCCAGACTACTTTGTCGATACTTGCCCCAAGAAAACGAGGATACGGTGGTACTGCCCAGTAACAATGCGACGATAAGTATGAAGTACCCAAGAATTTTCATTTTCAAAACCCCTTCCTTAATCTACTTGTTCATTTGTTGGTTCTTCCAGTGTTGACCGAGCCACCGAAAACTTACGGTCTTTTTTATAAATATTTAGCACCCCGTTAGCTTCCGTTTCAGAAACGAACGCAATACTGCCCTCATATGTATAATTTATATTTGACCTGAACTCGGGAAGACTCAATTCAAACGAATTGTTCTCCATTGTGTAGCGTTCCGGGGAAAAAATAACTTTCATCGTAGATACATCGCCTTGGTAATGTCCAAGCATAAGACTTGATACCGTTTTTCCATCTTCATCCACAAAAAAGTTAATCACCCAGTTTTCGGTATTTCCGTAGTCATTTTTAAGAGAGAAGTTTGCCACCCATCTACCCGATTGAGGCTCGACTTGGGGCGCATCGGATTTTAAGGTCGATTGTAAACCACAACCAACGCTGCAAAGTAAAAATGTGATTACTAAAATCATGGGAAAAAGTTGTTTGACCCGTGTGATTCTAAAGTCCATTTTACTGGTCTCCTTTTTTAATTACACCATCTGACAGAACGCAAAAAGCTATTTCGGATAAGCCGGATATCCGTTCCATTCGGGCGTACTCCAACCTGATTTTGCCGGGTTGTATAATATCTTAAATCCGTCTCTATAGGGTATCTGGCGACCGTTTCTGTCATCCGCGAATACATAAAGGCTCAATGCAGGTGCATCGCCGCGAAATTCAACCAAGTTTAATCCGGGGCAATTAACAAAAGCGCTCATTCCAATTTCCGTCACGCTTTCGGGAATAATTAAGGTCCCGGTAAACCCTTTACAACTTGAAAATGCCATGCTGCCGATGTAGGTCACATTTTCCGGGATAATCAAGCTCCCTGTAAAACCGGGACAAGTCCCGAAAACCATATCTTCTATTCTTGTTAAGCCCGCAGACAATTTCAAGTTCCCTGAAAAATTGTAACAGGCAAAAAAAGCACTTTCCCCTATGGATGTTACGCTGTCCGGTATGGTTAAGCTACCCGTAAATCCGCCACAGTTTGAGAAGGCCGATTCTCCAATAAATGTAACGCCATCCGGTATGGTTAAACTTCCGATAAAGTATTTGCAGTCTGAAAACGCATACTCCCCGATTGTCGTCACTCCGTTAGGGATTATATAATTCTCCATTCTCATTCCCTCTGGCGCTCGAACAATTTTGCTCTTATCTTTGCTGAATAATATCCCATCTACCGAGGTGTAGACAGGATTTTGTTCGGCAACCTCTATTGAGGTGATACCCCAGCAAGCGGTTAAGGCCAAATCCCCAATAGACTCCACGCTTTCCGAGATAACCAGACGCCCTTCAAAACCATAACAAGCAAAGAACGCCGTGTCTCCAATCTCCGTTACTCTCAGTCCACCTATTTCATTTGGGATAATCAATTCTCCGCTGGGTTCACCTGTGTATCCCGTAATGATGCAGGTTCCGTCGCCATTGTCCATATACTCAAAATCCCACGTTGGGTTATTTCCTCCCGTTATGTCCGAGGTTCCGCTTGTTACTCCCGTGCTTGCTTGATCTTGAGTATTTCTTTCCGTCTGCGTGTCTTCCGTTGTATTATTAGCAGCTGGCCCTTTCCAGCTATTACAGGAGGTAACAGAAAACAGCAGAAGCATTAAGCACGCCAATGCTGCGATTTGTTTTTTCATTCAAAATCATTCCTCTCAAAAATAAATTATCAGAATGCAACTACACTCATCGCCAATATTGCATTATCATCCACTATAAAATGCTATCATAGTATCCAAGGAAAGAAAATAAACCAGTGTTAGGTTTTGATGTGTTTTTTTCATTTTTTGTAGTATAATATTTTTTGACATATAAATTTTCAGAGGTGAACCCTTTATGAATAATGCTAAAAACCGCCTGTCTCTCCCGATTTTTACCGATTCGATGGTTGAGCGGCCAGAAGTAAATAAAGCAATAGACGCAGTGATGGAAAAGAATATTATCTATATCCATGCACCCGCAGGCTTCGGCAAGACCATAGCCATGAGCATGTGGTTGTCGAACAAGAGCTTATCATCCGCATGGATTCCTTTGAGCGTGTACGACGATGAACCCATCGTTTTTTGCCGTTATCTGCTTATTGCTCTTGCCGAACTTAACAGTAATGCGGCGGGGCCCGCAAAGACAGCTCTGAGCGATCCAGGATTTCCCGACGCACCTTTCGAATATTTATTTCGAGCTGTGTCATCCATGCCGGGAGAAATCGCCCAAGGGGTTATCGTCATGGATGATTTCCATCTTATAGAAAACGCGGCTGTATTGGACGCCCTACAACAAATTATCAGGAAATTATCACAGATACATAAACTCGTCATTCTCAGCAGATTGAAACCTCCGGTGTCCTTATCCGATTTGGTGTTAAAAGATGATCTGGGGGAACTGACTGAAAATAACCTGCGGTTTACAAAAAAACAAATAGTTGGACTTTATAAAAACTACGGCATTGCCCTTAGCCACAGAGAAGCGGCTGAAATTGAGGAAAATACCGGGGGATGGGCATTGGGTCTCGGGGCTGAACTCCTCTCCATAAAGAGACACGGAAATGAAAGTTTTTTGAGCCGGGCTTCGGGTGAAAAATACATAGATGGCTATTTGAAAAGAGAAGTCTGGGACAAATGGGATGCCGACACACAAGAGTTTTTGCTGAAAACCTCCATACTGGAAGATTTAACGCCGGAACTATGTAACAAGCTGTGTAACTACGACAGTGAAAAAGTCTTATCGCGGTTGATGAGCGACAGCGGTTTAGTCGTACGCATATCTGACGGTTCTTTCCGGTATCATCACATTTTGCGTGACTTCCTGCGCCGAATGGTGGATCAGCAAGGTGCTGATTTGACTGTTTGTTACATAGATTCGGCTGCCTATCTGCTTGAAAAAGGCAACTCTAACGCTGCACTGGACTATGCAGTGAAAAGCGGTGATTTTGAGACCATAGCACGGGTTCTATACGGGATAATTGGATATGAAACGACAATAAAAAGCGTAGAGGAATTTTGTAATTCCGTTTTTAATTCTGTACTAAAAAAAATACCGATCAGCGTATTGGAGAGTAGTGTATACGCCCTTACGCCATGTACATTGGCAAGTAATCTGAACGGCGACCTTGACATTTTTTATAAATGGAGGTCATTAGTTTATGCGCTCGTCGAACAAGAACATATAACCGACCCCTGGCTGCTGACAGGCATTTGGTTATATGAATTTGTGACCCCGAAGAACAGCTTGCGGGATATTCTGAGATTAGCCCCGAGCGAGCTTGGCGAACTAGAATTCGAGAATCTCCCGTCTCCTGTTGTTACGTGTAATTTTCCATTCTTTCACCGAAGCCATCGGGATTATTCCGACGTTGCAAATGAATGGGCGGAGATTGCGCCTGCATTCATCACCGCTTTTAATGCGATATCCGGCAATATCGTTTTTCTTTTAACATTTGGGCTGGAATGCGGAATACTTTATGAGAAAAACATGCTTACACAGGCTAATGAAAAAGCCATTGAGCTTTTGAGTCGACTCGATGGAAACACGAATCCGGAACTTTTATTTTCAGCGTATATGCACCTTGCAGCTATCGAATTTGCCAAAAATGACGAAGAAAGCGCATGGAACACCATACATAAGGCGGAAATCATTGTTGAACGTGACGCTTTGTATCTACTTAAAAACTTAAATGCTATGATAACAAAATACCGGCTTTACAAAGGTGACCGTAATGCCGCTGAAGAATGGCTCTCGCGTTATGCGATAGATGAAAAAGAGGCATCGAAGTTTTATCGGATTTATCAAACATTTACTACCATACGTGCCAAAATCTCCATCGGAGAATTTGCTTCCGCGCTGGTCATTTTAACAAAACTTGAAAAATTAGTCACCGACTACCGCAGATCCCTTGATCAGATAGAAATACATATTTTACGCGCTATTGTCCTATGGAAACAAAAGCAATGGGCAGAATCTGTGGATAGTATAGAAAAGGCTGTATCTCTGGCGCAACCATATGGTTTCATAAGGATATTCGCAAACGAGGGCGCGGCTGTACTTCCCTTTTTACAAAAGCTATACAATCGCTTGTCCTCCAATCCGGAAAAATCGGATATTGCCGTCTTTGTGCGAACCGTTCAATTACTGGCAAATGAAGGAGCGCTGTCTAATCCAGGGCTCACAAGTAGTCTTGAGGAAACATCTGTTAAACTCTCAAAACAACAAATGCGTATGTTACTATACCTTGCTTCCGGGAAAAATAACCGCCAGATTTGCGAAGAAACCGGATTGAAACTAAACACTGTAAAAGCTCATTTATTCAAGTTATATGAAAAACTGGAAGTAGGCAGCGCAACTGAGGCGGTACTGAAATCCTATCGACTTGGTATTATTGATAGGAACACGTCTAATGAATAAAAAGCATTCTATTTGACTGAAAACGGCAAGAGAAAAATAGCTGGCCATTTGATATAGTCCGTGTCTAAGCTGCGTAATCCGGTCGAGTTCGACCGGCAATCGCACGGCATCCGACCGCCGAATCCTATGGTATCCGACCGCCGAATCCTATGGTATCCGACCGTCCATCCGGACGAAGCCCGGCACCTCATTGATAAGAATAGGGTTTTGCTTGCTGCTCGTCAATAAAAAGTATCTGTATTTCTTTCTACCGGCAAGGAGGTTTCTAGTGCGTTATCAAGCCGTACGACAAGACAGCAAGTGCGTTTCAGGGTCGTCTGAAATGGTACCATTGCCTAACCGTAAACATTTTCGAGCCGTTCTATTGCCTCAGCCAAACACTCGCAAGTTTCGTCCGCTGTGTCATACCTTTGTGCGAACTGCTCCGGGATAGCGTCACGATATGCTTCCTCGTCGCGCAGGACCTCGTTCAGCAGCTTTAAGGCACGTGATACAGCTTTCTTTCGTTGGGGTCTTGTAACCGTTTTTACATACTCATCCCTCTTGGGAGCGGAAGTGCCCATAAACTGCCGAATAGCAGACGCCATGCTGACGCCATTAGATGCGCACCGTCGTTTGAAGGCAGCCACCAAATCATACTCAAGAGTGAACTTGAGCTGCGTCATCCTGTTAGCCATGTTTCACCCCACAGTCCGGATCTTCCGAGCCAGGGATGACGGCCGGGAGTCGCGCTCTCCACGAAGGCCCCCGCAATTCAAACCTGTACGAGCCATGTATTATGCGATCGAGCGTCGCGTCGGCCACGGTCTTATCGTCGAAAACATCGTGCCACTCCATGACCGGCAGCTGTGCCGTAATAATCATAGCGCCTGTGTTCTCGCGATCTTCCGCGATTTCCATAAGGTCGCGGCACTGGGAAGCATCGAGCCTGTCTAAACCAAAATCATCAAGTATCAACAGATCCGGCTTTTTGATTGCAGCCAGCAACTTCCCCCACGTCCCATCAGCGCGTGACAAGCGTAAGCTGTCCAGCAAGCGCGACACGCGGTACGTTGCGACGCGCTTCCCCAATCGGCACGCGGCGTTCCCAAATGCGGACGCAACCCATGTCTTACCCACGCCGCAGGGACCGGTAATTAACAGGTTGCGGCAGTCCGCGAGCCACGCCATATCGGATAACCGTGCGATGAGAGCCCTGTTGAGATTACGTTCGGCGGAGAAGTCTATGTCTTCCAGGCAAGCCGATGGGCAGCGCAGTTTGGCGTCTTTGAGCAGCCGGCCGATCTTAGCATTGTACCTACTGAGCCACTCCGACTCGACCACTAGCCCGAACCTCTCCTCGAACGTGAGGGCGTCCATTGCGGGCAACTCCATCTGCCTTCGGAACTCGGACTCCATAGCGCCCAGGCGCATTTCAGAGAGCTTTGAGAGAGTCTGGTTCGTCATCATAGCACTTCACCCCCCCTAAACGAACTCTGCGGGATTTCGCAGGTTCTCGTGGCGAGGGAGCGGCGCTGTCGCCACAATCTCCGATTGTGGACTCTTAAGCAAACTCTTGATGGTCGTGTAACAGGGGCTTCCCATCTTCATCGACTTTTCACACGCGGCTTCAAGTTTTTCAATGCCGTACTTCTTGGCGAACTGCAGCACGCCCATGCAGCCCCGGTAGGCTGTCATTTCGATCTCCTGGTTCTTCAGCATCCGCTCTATCACTTCTCTGGTGCTGCTGCCGATGGTAGCCGCCCAGTTCAGATAGTCGCTGCCCGTGCGCTTGCTGTTATCGAGCTGCCGTCTGTGGCTTTCCGGCATATGCTCCGGGTTGGTCACATAGCGCTTCCCACTGTAGCTCCGCTTGTGCAGCGCCACCCTTTCCCGGTTGGCGTTTACGACCTCGATTATCGTGTCAGTCGCCCTGACTGTCACCTCCTGTTTGTAGAGCGTATACGGGACAGAGTAGTAAAATTTATCGTACTCAACGTGATAGTTATCGGGGACTTTCCTAGCGACGTACGCCGCGAACTCAAACCGCGTCGGCGGCAGCCGCCGCAGTGCAGGCTTGTCAAGCTCCTCAAACACGCTGGCTCGGCTGCCCGGCCTTTTCTGGAAATCCCTCTTGGCAAGTTCGGCGACCCGCCCCGTTATCGCGCGGTTCAGTTCTTCGAAGCTGAAGAACATCTGACCGCACAGCCATTCAAGAAGCCACGTTTCCAACCAGCCAATACTGCCTTCGACGACGGGCTAATCCTTTGGCCGCCTAACCCTCGCGGGTATGACTGCAATGTCGTAATGCTTGGCCAGTTCCCAGTAGGCTGGGTTGTAGGCTGGGTCGTAGTAATTTGCTTTCGTTATCGCCGTCTTGCAGTTGTCCGGTACTGCAACCAGCGGCACACCGTTTAGATGCTCAAACGTATGCACGTGGGCGGCGAGCCAGTGCCCCTGCTCCTCACTGGGGAATGCTTCGACGTAAGGGTAGCAGCTGCACCCCATCGCTGCCACGAAGAAGTGTGCTGTATGCAGCTCGCCCGTGAACGGATCCGTGACGCAATCCAGGGTATCTCCGCACCAGTCGACGTAGACCTCCTTGCCTGGCTCGTGATCCTGAACCATCGTGACCGATTTACCCGTCGCATCGCACCACTTGGAATAGCGCCTGCAATACTGGCTGTAACTCAGACCATTCGGTTTTTGGTGTCTGTAGTTTTCCCACGCAAAGCGCAGATTACGCCGCTTGCTACCGCTCAGCCATGTATGGAGCGCCTCCCAGTCAGGGTCATCCTTTGTCGGAGGGTCGGCCATTCGTGGGTACAGCCGCGCCCTGATGGCCTCGTTTGTCATACCAAGCGCCTCGGCATACTCCAGACCTGCCTCGTGGCATCGCTGCTTGACATCGTGTACAGTCGTCTTGCCGCAATTCACGCTTGCTGCGATTTCGCTGTGTGAGAGCCCATGCTCGACTAACCGCATAATTTCTAAGAGTCTCATTGTTTCCGTACACCTCATTTTCTTCCTCCCGTACGCATAAAGTCGCCTTCATTATACAGGAGTTATATTCTTGAGGTGCCGGTTTCTTCGGTCGGACGTAGTGCGACCATCCGGTCGGATACCGTGCGAACTGTCGATCGGATGATGTGCGCTTACCCGGTCGGATGCTATGCGAACTGTCGGTCGGATGTCGCGCGATTACCCAAAACGGGCGGAACAGTATTTGATTCGCCCGTTTTGCACTTCATACGGTATGAAAAAGAGTAATATCAAATTCTCTACAGAATTTTATCTGCATACTTAATGCTGTCCTCTATCCAACCGTCAATGTATTCTACAATTTGCTGTACAGTATCGAGTTGTGTAAATCCATCAAGGTATGAGCAAAGATAGAAAAAGAAATAATGATAACAATAATATGCCAATCGTTCCGAACGCAAGGTATGTGTAATACCATTTTGGCGTAGTGCGTTTTGAAATGCGTCTCTCGCCCAATCCCGGCTGCACATAACCCATGCGTCCCGCTCCGGCGGCGCGAGCAAAGGTTCGTCCCAATCCACAATGAAATATCGGTCGCCATTTACAAGCAGGTTTCCTCCGGCATCGCCGTGAGTGATGTAAAAGTCCGCTGTGTCGCCTTTACACAAATCGGCAAAGTGTTTCAATCTTGCTGCTCTGTGTTCAATTTTCACACGGTTTTTTTCGAGCAGTGAGCGTAGTTGTTTGTCATCCAACACGCTCCATTGCGTGAAAAATATATCGGTGCTTTTTGCTGAGAAATTTTCACGAGGAATGGGTACTCCAAAGGATGGAACCGCATATATTTTTGCCAGCATTTGATATTCCGGGATTTTTGTTGCGTCTGTTTCAATATTTTCGCCGTCAATCCAGTCAAACACGCCGAGAACCGCGCCATCATACCGTATAGACAATCTGCTGCTTGTAGTCTTTACAATTCTGCTGATGAAGTCGATACCGTGATTGCAAAGATGCTCAATAACAGGAAAGCCGTTTTCGTATATAGCTTGATGCGGAGAATAATCCAGCTTGAGAAAATAACTGGAGTTCACCGCGTCCAATCGCCATGTTTCGCCATAAAACCCACGCTTGGCGGGGGTTAGGCTGACAACCTCAATACCGTATTCGTTCTGAACAAAATCAAGCAAACGGCTTTTATATTCATCTGTGCGGTTTATACTGCTATACAAACGCTCACTCCCCTTTGTGATGTTTTTGCTCCCACCACGTTGAAGTGGCGTATGGACGAAAACCGATACTATAATAAAATTGCTGTGATGACCCGACAAAAGCCCATTCTGCTCCAAGCATTCCGCAACGGCGTATTGCTTCCAATACCGCCGCTTTGCCAAGCCCCATTTTACGATATGCCGGGTCAGTTGCGACAGGTTCAACTAACGCGCTTTTTGATTCGCTGTCTTGCCACATTCCGCAGTACGAAACGAAATCTCCATTCGGCGCAACAACAGCGATTTTCAAGTCGAGATTTACATTTGGACGGTCAAAACCCGCTTTACCATTTCGTTCATCGACAGGGGAAAATTCTCCCTCACCGTTTAACTCATGGTTAAAACCCTTCCAAAGCACTTTGCCGTATTTATACAAGTCATAAGTTTCTGCCATACTGGTAATCGTGAATCCCTCCGGCAAGGTGTAATGGATTTTATCAATGTCAATCGGATAGATTGCATCACACTCTTTGTCCTGTGTCGGGTAAAATCCGTTACGCATGGCGGCTTCCTGTATGTCCATATCGCCGTCCAATATTGACACTTGGAATTTATCGTCTTTGGCAAGTGTACCTTTAGCATATTGGAGCATTTCTTCCCATAAGTACCGATAGTTCTTTGTAATCAGAAGAAATGCTTTGCCAAGACCACAATCATATGTAGCCGCTGCGACTATTTCGCCGTTTTCTTCCCAAAGACCGATATGTGACAAACCACTCTTGTCGAGATAGCCATGCGTTATCATCCAGTCCCAACGACCAAAATGATAATTATGGTTATCCAGTTTAATAAGAAATTTTCTAAGCGCGTAGTAATCCTCGCCGAACAAATGGGTAGGATTATATTTTTTGAACGCAACAGACATAAAGATTTCCTCACTTTCTCGCTTTTAATATCGCGCCATTGCCACGATTGATATTATCATCCAAAACTTCGATTGAACTGAATCCCGCGTCTTGCAACAATTTTTGCTGTACTTCCAAAGTGCAAGGAATGTCAATATGATATTCGCCCGCTTTTGCTTTGTCCGTTAAATTCGCGGTAATGATTTCATACCGCCGCCGCCGCGTCGGATTCAATGAACGGACGGAGTATCAGACGGCTATTTCAATTCGCGTTGCGTCCGCCTCATAAACACGCGCGTTATCGCCGCTTTGATGGGCAAAATCGCCGATATAACGCCAGCCGTATTTTTCGTAATAGCCTATATGGTCGGTGTTTAAGTAAACCTTACTAAAACCTGATTTCGCGGCCTCCATGCGGCCGTGCGCCAACAGCTTCGCGCCGAGCTGCCGTCCGCGGCAATCGGGCTCGATATATAGCGCGCAAAACCACGGGCTTAAATCGGTCCTAACCATAAAGTCGTTATCAATCAAGCCGTACCCGCCGAT
>Ga0082212_10009799_pt1 | contig 12314 bp, 11 predicted proteins | sample TergutNt197P3_FD_71548 | JGI IMG/M metagenome (GOLD analysis project Ga0082212, IMG submission 71548) | Neocapritermes taracua P3 segment gut microbial communities from Petit-Saut dam, French Guiana - Nt197 P3 | ecosystem: Host-associated > Arthropoda: Insects > Digestive system > Gut ... | reverse complement strand
ATCAGCGAGCGAATAGCGCACAGCCCGATTACCAATCCTGATGACTGGGAGGTTTTTTCCCGTCATCGCCCACTTAGCAAGAGTTTGCGGTTTTAGACTAAGTAGGTCAGCCGTTTCCTTGCGTGTAATTAATTTTGCCATATTAGTTAAATTTTTGTGTGAGGCAAGATTACGAAACCGCTATAAGAACCCAAATCAAAAGTTTGGTAACAATACCAGAACAAGATCACCTGCATAATAGAACACGCCTGACGAATCCGCCATCCATACAGCGCACCGCAAAAAAATGATACGGGGAGCCAACGTCCGTTACCCCCCACATAATGTTAATGGTAATTTCCGTGAAAAACCCAAAGGATTCTGGCAAAAAAATCCAAAAAAACGAAAATAGTTGTAAACTGTTGCCACTAACAAGGTTATGGAAAGGGAAAAACCACTAAATGTCAATGACCTCCGTGTTTTCTGGGAGTTCCTGCGGTTCTGTCCAATGCGCCGCCATCTCTTGGGTTGCTTTTTCCACCGATTCACGGACGGGATCGGTGGTCAGCCGGGCATAAATCTCGGTCGCCTTCATTGACTTATGCCCCAGCGACTTACCGATAATTTGGAGCGATGTACCGCCGAGAGCTTGCCACGATCCCAGCGTCCGCCGTAAATCGTGCATCCGCACATCCGTCAGACCGGAACGCTCACGCACCCGATCCCACGCAACCTGTGGGCTAGACACACAGCCAGCACCTCGTACTGATCCCGAAGGAAACACCCAATCAGTATGTTTGTCCGAGGCAGTGGAACGCTCATTGAGAATTGCAAGGGCATTAGTGGGCAGTGCCACTACCAGCGGAGCACCGTTTTTCAGTTCCTCTCCGGCAACGTACCACAATCCACGCCCCAGATCAAGGTCTTTCCATTGCATCTTGCATACATTTTGTTTGCGTTGCCCCGTGAAAAGAAGCATAAAAATCAAATCTCGGTAAAGCGGTGTCTCTTCCATAACGGCGGCGTAGAACTTCTTCAATTCATCGGGCATAAGGAACCGCTCTCGTGATTTTTCTGGAAACATCCTGACACCAGCGCATGGATTGGTGCCGTGATAACCGAGCTCATCACCGACACGAAAGAGTGACCGAACCAACGCATAGACTCGGTTTGCCTGATACTGACCGTGTTTCTCGCCAAGTTTCTGATGCCATTTGACTATGTCCGGCTTGGTCAATTGCGTCAGTTGTTTATTGTGGAGCGCAGTGCAGTATTTGTTGAATAGACTCACATCTGCTGCCCAAGACTTTTTGTGAATTTTAGCGTGAGCGGTGAGCCAGTAATCAAAGAGTTCTTTGAGAGTCGGAACGTCGCTTTTATTCCGGCGAGTGGTATGCGGATTTTCTCCTTTGGCAATTTCACCGTTAAATCGTTGTGCCTCCTTTCGGGCGTCGTCGATGGTGATGTCAGGAAAGCCGCCGATGCGAATGCGTCTCGTTTTGCGTTCGATCCGCTTGACGAAATAGAAAGACTTCGAATCATTGGCAGTAATGACGAAGTACAATCCGGCGACTTTGGTATCTCGATAGGAATCCCGACCCTTTTTGGGTGGGTTGATAGCTTCAAGTCTGGGCTGGGTGAACGAAAAGGCATTTTTGTCTGTTGTCATAGGTTTTTTCGGGGCAAAAGGTGCAGTTATTCGGATAGACCTATTGAACTGGCGCAATGCCGGCGCAACGTATTTCGTCAAAATAGGTCAATTCTCGTCAATAACGAGGAATATAGAATTTACTGCAAACCCTTGTTTTGTCAATAGATGGGACAGTCTGTCAATAACCGTCAATAATGTTTTAATCTGATAGGAAATGCAATAAAATGACAGAGTCGTTTGAGTCTATAAATGTGGCTCATGGGGTAACGTACCTTTCGCAGATGTCTTGCAAAGAGCGGACAAGTTGCTTTCATATAAGGACTTACAACGGTCTTTTCTGAAAGGAGCCAACATTGTCCACCAGGGCTGACGCATACAATCGCCGAAGTGCTGTTGTTTTAAGCGTGGGCGATTGTTAGAATTGCGTTTTTACTCATGGAAGAGTCATGAAAAACGTCCCCAAACATGTCGTCAATAAAACCTAAAATGCAAAAAACTCTCTTCGCGTTCAAAGCCGACTCGCGGCGCAGCCGCTTACGTCCAATTGACAGAGCCGCCTCCAATTTTCAAAAAAATTTGATAAAATCTTTCCCAACGGCCCGCTGAATCGCCTAAAACGCAAGCGAACTTTACATGCATTCAGAAGAACTGAAAACCAAATTATCTCAATTTTGCGAAAACGTCCGAAAACTCGAATCGGAAATTGGTCGAGTGCTCGTCGGACAAAACGAAGTTGTTCGCGGCACGATCATTGCCATGCTTGCTGGCGGACACGTCCTGCTCGAAGGGGTGCCCGGTCTCGGTAAAACTCTTCTCGTGCGAACCCTTGCGGAAGCCGTAGACGGAAAGTTTTCCCGCATCCAATTCACGCCCGATTTGATGCCCGCCGACCTGACTGGCACGAACATCATGACGGAACACTCCGACGGCACCAAGCGTTTTGAATTCCAGCCGGGTCCTGTTTTCGCCAACATTGTCCTCGCCGACGAAATCAATCGGGCAACGCCGAAAACGCAGTCTGCTCTGCTGGAAGCGATGCAAGAACATTCGGTAACAGTCGGCGGAACCACACATCGGCTCGGTGGACTCTTCTTCGTGTTGGCAACGCAGAATCCGCTTGATATGGAGGGGACCTATCCGCTACCAGAGGCGCAACTCGACCGGTTCTTCTGCAAAATTTTGGTACGTTTTCCCACGGCGGATGAACTGCTGGGAATTCTCGACCGCACGACGACCATCGCTCAACCGAAAGTTGAAACGACGTTTCCTTCGGAAAAAATTATTGAATTGGGAACGCTTGCCAGAGAAGTACCGGTAGCGGAAGAAATCAGCCGATATGCGGTAAACCTCGTTCTGGGAACGCATCCCGATTCGCCGTTCGCATCGCCGTTGGTTCGGCAATATGTACGGTTCGGAGCGAGTCCGCGCGGTGCCCAATCGCTGATGCTCGGAGCAAAAATCCGAGCGATTCTGGATGGTCGGTTCAATGTTTCGCAGGAGGACTTGGTCGAAATCGCTCCGATGGTCTTACGGCATCGAATCATTTTGAACTTTGAGGGACAAGCAGAAAGTATTTCTACGGACGATGTTATTCAATCGCTTCTCGGATGAGGGGTGCACGTTAGTAATAATTTGGTAAGTCATTTTCGGGTACGCCGGAGAGGTAGGTGTTGCTTATGAAAATGCTGTCTATTTCGATGCCGTGTCGGGCGGTTATAGGCATTTTGCCCCATTGGAACAAAGTAAAATGGGAACACGCAGTCATTAGTATTGTTTTAGAAAACCTCCCACACGACTTATGGAAACAAAGCCTATTTATTATTCGGTTTGCTTGGTCATCGACCAAAAATGGAGTGTCGCCGTGCTGGGATTGGTTACGGTTTGTGTTTCTCTTGCCGCCTGGCATCACGGCGGCGGAATCGTGATGGCTACTGGACTATTGTTGATTTTTCTGACTGTTTGGTACGCTTTTTTACCGGTGCGGTTGGAAATCAATAACAACGGCATTATCCGAACGGTACTCGGACGAAAATGGTTTATCCGGTGGGGCGATATTCGTTCTTACCAAATCCGGTACAACGGTCTGCTGTTGCTTACCCAACATGAGCGGTTCGCTTTGGATCCGTTTTGTGCTTTTTTTCTGCCGGTTCCAAAGGGACTCATGACCGAAGTTCTTTATCGTTTTCGGCTTTTTGTGGGGGAATAGTCAATGGAACATACGCCATATCAAACACAGATTATCAAGCGGTACTACAATAACCGGGAACAGATCATGACGCAGAAATTGTCGGAACTGACGACAGAACTTTATCTTGCGGAGGGCAAAAAGCGACAACAAGTCTGGAAACGCATTTCTGCCGCTCTAACTCAACTGGGAGTGGAGCCGGACACCATCGAACGGCTGGTCAACACGGACAATCCGGTACAACTTGCAGAGTTTTTGAAAAAAATTCCGCAACGGTTTGACCGTTAACGATGTCCGCTCAACCTCGGACACAAATTCTGTACGTCGTCCCCACAGTTTTTATACGCTTTCGAGATTTTCACGCAACAGCGATGTCAATTCCGCAACAGAGCGGACGAGTTTGTCTGGATGCAGCACTTGCAATTTTGGCACATCGGTAGTCTTTGCCCAAGTCACAGAATAAATGGGAATCGAAACTTCCCGACACGCCGTAATGTCGCTTGGCATATCGCCGATATAGACCGATTCTTCCGGGGAAATGCCGAACTTGTGCAAAATGTTCCGCAGACACTCCGGCTTGTTGGCACAAATCGGCGAACCGGTCTCGATGGCATCGAAATAGTGTCCCAGTTTCAGTTCTTCCAACGTAACCGCAAGCGAGCGGGGACCCTTGCCCGTTACCAAGCCGATGGGAACTTTCTGCGATTTTAACCAGTCCAGCAGATCGGTCATACCGTCGAACGGCTTCGGACACATGACCGGATGCAAACGGCGGTAGTGATGCACAAACTGGTCCATGCAGGATTCGGCGACATCGGGAACGAAGGCGCGGATCGTTCCCACATCGGAGGGACCAAATGCTGCAAGAATTTCTTCTGTGGAAACGTTTCGTTGTATAATCGGCTCGACCGCCAGCCGAAAAGCCTCCACACAGAGCGGAAGCGAATCGATAATCGTTCCATCCATGTCGAAAATGACAGATTTTAGTTTTGGCATCGTTAAATTTTTCTACCACGGAAGACTTGGAGGATATTATACCGTAAAATGCCTTCAAAGGTATCCAGAATCAGACTGCAAATTTTCAGTTTCAACACAACTCTTTTTTTTGTAAGGATTTACGCGCCGCGAGAAAATATACGGACGACACGGCAGGAATCAATTCTCTATGTCCCTGCCTGCGGGATGGCGGTTTTGGAGATTCACAACCTATCCTTTTCGTGTCTTTCCCAAAGCATCGGCAGACATCATGGCATCGTAGAGACTCTGAGCGGTAACTTCAAAGGGATGGAAATGAACCAATGAACCCGGAACGGCACAGTTTTCGGCGATTTTTCGTACCAGTGCCGGATCGAGCGGTGCCATATTCAGTTCTTCGAACGTAACAGGCAAGCCAACCGCAACCAAAAAATCGAAAATCATGTTTCGATACGTTGCCGTAACGGAATCATCAAGGCAAAGTTGAGTTGCCACCCCAAATGCAACTTTTTCGCCGTGCATCATTCCAGCTTTCTGGCACGCCAAGACATTGGAAAGTTCGTTGCCGATGGAGTGAGCGGTTGCCAAACTTCCGCTTTCAAAACCGAGACCGGAAAGTAACGTGTTCGCTTCGATCACCTTTTCGACGGCGGGGGTGAGAACATGATTTTCGACATCCCGCTTAGCATCAATGCCGTATTCAAACAACGTGTCGAAGGCGAGTTTTGCCAAAGCCTCCGCCGCCATTGTCGGTACGCCGCCGGAGAGGTTTTTCGTTCGAGACTGCATCGACGCTTCCATTTCGACCCACGTGGACAAGGCATCTCCCATACCGGCAACGAAACTGCGAACCGGTGCGTTGACGATGACCCGGCTATCGACGAGAACGAGATCGGGATTGAAGTGCCAACACTCGAAACCCTGGAAAATATGATTTTCGTCGTACCAAACGGAGGCAGCACTGGTCGGCGAGTCATTGGACGCAATAGTCGGCACGGTAACGATCCGCATGTTATTATCGATGGCGGCACCTTTACCGACATCGAGCACTTTTCCGCCGCCGATGGCGACGGAGATGTCACATTTTTCTTTGGCAGCGAGATCGCCGACTCGTTTTCGTTCGGCTAGTGTTGCTTCGCCTTTGAAATCAACCTCAACGAAGGCGATTTCTCCTTTTTGGAGCGACTGCCGGACGGTGTCGCCGACGAGTCCTTTGAGCGGACCATCCCAGAGAACGAGGGCTTTGTTTCCAAGCGGTTTGAGGAGTTCGCCGAGTTCGGCAAGAACATCGGGTCCTTGCACATAGCGGCGGGGGGCAATCAGTGTTTTTCTCATATTGGATTTGACAAAACTGGGGCTTCGTTTTCAGGTTGAAAAGGAGCACAGCACTTCTCATACCTTCGTACATTCTACCATTTTGTGTAACACACGAAAAGTACCCTCCATGCGGATAAGAAACAGGTTGCGGGAAGTAAAAAAACGGAGGATTTGACATGTTCCATGCCAATTCTGCATACGTTTGAGATGTTCCCACCTCATTCAGAGCGGTTCACATCTTCGCGGGTCCTATTTTCCGATACAAAAGCGGCTGAAAATGTTGTCCAAAATATCTTCCGTGTGGACGGTGCCGTCGATGAGTCCGAGTTGATTGACAGCACTACGAATTTCCAGTGCGTTCAATGACGCGTCGGTCAATTTCAGTGCTCGAACCAGTGATTCCCCCGCCGAGGTCAACGCTTCTCGGCAACGCAGTGCCGTGTTTGGCAGCATGCCGTAGTCCGGTTGTTGACGCAACAACGAAGCGACTTCCTGGATGAGCGATTCCAAACTTTCGTTTGACGTTTTCGTTTGGAATGAAATTGTTTTGTGTGCCGGAGTACCGGCTAAATGAGAATCTGCTGCCGTCTGCCGTCTGCCGTCTGCCGTCTCTTCGTAGCAATAGACAATAACATCTGCCCGATTCAACAATTCCTGCGTTTTCGTTTGAGCGGCAGCGTCCAGGTTGTCTGCCGTTTCGTTGCCGATACCTGCGGTGTCGATCAAGACAACAGGAATGCCGTCCCAATCGATTTCTGCTTCGAGATAGTCTCGCGTTGTTCCGGCAATCGGCGAAACGAGAGCGGCTTCCCACTGCACTAATTTGTTGAAAAGCGTACTTTTTCCTGCATTGGGTGGACCGGCAAGCACAACTCTCGGCTTGCCGTCTGTAATTCCTCGCTTGGCAATTCGTTGCCGGAGTTGCTCGATTTGCTTCAATGACTCGGTCAATGTCCGCTGTAATTGTTCGGCGGAGACTGCCGGTATGTCTTCTTCGGCAAAATCGAGCGAGGCTTCGAGTTGTGTGAGCGTGTCAAACAGGAACGTTCGGACAGCCGAAAGCGGGGCGGAAACATTGCCTGCCAGTTGATGCAGTGCTGTTTTCAGGTCGGCATCGTTTGCGGCATCAATCACGCCGAGCACCGCTTCTGCTTGGGCGAGGTCGAGCCGACCGGACAGAAAAGCCCGAAGCGTGAACTCACCCGGCTGGGCAAGTCGAACGGAATCTGAAGCGGACAACAACGCCGCCATGATGGCATCGAGCAGAATCGGCGAGCCGATTGTGTGAATTTCCACCGTTTTGTCGCCGGTGTAACTGTGTCCTTCTTGCCAAAGGAGCAATTTTGCAGGAAAGGGGGGAAATGATGGTAAGACAATTTGCGTGTCGATGCAATTACAACGTCCCCTCTCCCCTTGGGAGAGGGTTAGGGTGAGGGGACAGTTTTCAACAATCGTCTCCACGACAGTAACGGCGTGCGGTCCGCTGATTCGTAGGATTCCCCGGATCGCACTTCCCGGTGCCGAGGCTCTGGCAATGATCGTGTCGTGGATCATGGATTACCACTTCTCCTTACTGGTGTCTCTTTTCTAACTGATATAATTCTGATGCTAACTGTTCCGGTGAAATGTTTGAGTGGAAATGAAGTAAATAGACAAGATTGCAGATATATTCGGCTTCGTTTATTATAGCCCGTTTCGAATCGGTCGTAGAGCGAAATAAAACCACAAGACCAACAGCGATCGCCAGATGCTCGTTGCTCAACAATGCGGACAAATGCGGGTCGAACACATCGGCGTGTATCTGTACCGGACGGAACTTTATAATCCATTTGATTAGAAATGCCGCTTGCTTATGGTGATCCGCTGTAATACCGCGAAACACCGTAAGACGGTACAGGTCTAAATAATATGACTCAACGGCATGCTGTACAATGTGCTTGTTCAAATAAATTTGGTTTACGACCTCGGACGAAAAAGACTTATCGCACAGCGATTTGAATACTTGCTCGATCACAGGCGGCACCGATTTTAGCCCATGCTGCACCTCTGTAAGTCCGAAAATGTCATTGGCAGTACCAAAAAAAACAGTCATTTGTCCTCCTTTGGAATTTGGCACGCACATTGAATGACTTCTTTCATGCCTTCTGCCACCGCATCGACTCTTGAAAGCATACTTTCAGATGATTCAAAATCACCTTTGTTACCCGACGTAAATCGAGAGAGTTTTTGCACCGCCTCGCACTGGCGAACTGTATCCCAATCGAGATGATCATGATTTCGAGCGGCTACATGTTCCATCGTATATTGAAGGTTGCGTTCTCAGATAAACCAACGTGATTCTACCATTATTGATTAGCCTGTCAATGTGAAGGTATAAGTCGTCTTTGGCGGATTACCACTTCTCTTTCTTCTTTTTCTTTTTCGGTTTGCTGTTCTCGTTTTTCTTTGCCTGTCCCAGTTTTTGCTGTTCGGCGGCTTTTTCCATGACCTCCCGCCACCACTTGGCAAATTTTCCCTCCGGCTTCGCCGGAGTTTGTTCGCGTCCTCCTTTTTTCGCCGGCGTTTTTTTCGATTCCGTCGGCATCACCTCCACTGTCATCGTTTCGGCTGACTTCGGCTGTGCTTTCGGAACGAATCGCCGCTCCACCAGTCCCCAGGTGGTCGAAACAATGAAATACAAGCATAATCCGCTCGGCACTTTGAAGAACAAAAAGCCCATGAAAACCATCATGTACTGCATCATTTTTCGCTGCATTCGGCTTTGATCGTCGGTCGGCGGCGGCATCGTGATAATCATCTGTGCCAAGAACAGTCCAATCGTCAGCATCGGCAACAGATTGAAATAGGGTCCCAATCCTGTCTGTCCTGTGTTGAAGCCTGTCCAGCCGAGCCAATTCCAGAAGCCGCTCCAATTGTAGAGCATGTCCGGTGCAGAAAGGTCGCCGCACCAACGCACCGACGACGAAATGAGCGGCGTGCCGTACAGTCCCGCATCAATGTTCAACGCTTTATAGAGTCCGATGAAAATCGGCAACTGAATAAAAATCGGCAAACATCCTTGCACCGGATGGTATCCGTGTTTCTTGAACAGTTCGCTCTGCGCTTTTGACCGTGCATGCAAATCGTCTTTGTATTTTTCAGCGAGGGCTTTCAATTCCGGTTGGATCGCCTGCATTTTGATTGCCCCGGCAGCCTGCTTGATACTCAATGGGAATAAAAGCAATCGAACGCAAATCGTCAGCGCAATGATTGCCATCGCATAAGACATGCCGAGTCCGTTGAAAAAATGTAAAATTCCCAACAACGGTATGGCGGCAAACCAAAACCAGCCGTAGGAAATCGTTTCGCCGAGATCGTATTCCGCAAGAATGGCGGTGTCTTTCGGACCGACAAAGACGGTGTACGTGTGTTCGATTTTTTCGTTCGGTTGCACCTCTTCGGCTTGGCTCCACATGCGGAACGAAACGTCGGTCAGCCGAATCCAATCGGTATTTTTCGTGCCGACTCGAATCGGAAAGACTTTGCTGTGCCATGCTTCCTCCGTTGGCAATCGGTTCGGTTTGAGCGTACACTGAAAAAAGAGGGAATCTACGCCGATGTAGTCCATTGCGAAGTTGCTCCAAGATCGAGCGGCGGCGATTTTGTCGATGTGAATTTCGTTGTGGGAAACGACATCGCTCCCCTTATCGCCACGAATGACGATGTCTCGGATTCCATACGAACCCCAGCCGGGACCCGTTTTCATGGCATACCAACCTCCTTCCAGCGGCAAACCAGTGGGACCATCTAGTTGATACGCAATTTTATGTGCCTTTTCATCCAAATTCGTAACGGCAATGGCAAGCGTCAATTCGTAACCGGCTCCGACTTTGAATTTGGCATCGGCTTCCTCCTTTTTTTGGAGACGGTACGTTTTCACGACTTCGATATTCCACTGCGGCACCGCACGTTTGAAGACGACCTCGTTTTCCGTGACGGAAACAATTTCCCAACATTCTTTTCGGAGAGCGACACCGTCCAATTCAATGCCGAGCGTCGGATCAGGCGGAATCATTCCTCGTAGTCCCGAATTGCTGATTTGCTGACTGGCGGGCAAACCGAGTTGCAGATCGTCAACCTGTTGCAACGTCGTGAGGAACGAAAGTTGATCCGATTGCTCTTCCACGCCGCGAAGTCCTCCCATCAATCGATACTCTTCGTAGTTTTGCGGAGCGATTTCAGGACGAATCACGTCCATCGGATATTGTCCGAGCGGTATTTCCAACCGTTCAATTCTTCGACCATTGCGTATGACGGTTACAAAGACCGAATCGTTCGGCTTCGTGTTCAGCAGGGCTTCGCGAAGATCGGCAAACGTTTTGACTTCGACGCTTTCCGGCTTTCGAGTGTTCCGGTTGTGCAGATCGATTTGCACGATTTTGTCGCCGACTTGCAAGGCTTCGACTTTTTGGGCAGGCGTTCCATGTCCAACGACTTGCACGATCACGCCGTCGCCGGACGCTTCGGCAAGTTTCTGATCGGCAACGATTTGACCAAGATAACCGGAAAGTGCCTGCACGTCTCGATATTGTGTGGTGTTGAGTTCAATCCGGCAGGGTGCCGCCCCCTGATTGGTGAAGGTAATCAGCATCCGGTAGGGACTGTCGGGATTCATCGAGCCGAGCGTTACCCAGGCGGGTTCGGCTTCGGTGTTGGCAAGTGTCGGGGCGGTAGCATCGGGATCGGCTATCGGCAACGGAACGTCTTGTTTCTCTTGATTCTGTTGACCAATCGGTTTGTCAATGTCGACGTTTTGCGGCGGTTGCGGCGGAAACATCATGGTGAACAGAAGATAGGTCGCAACGATGAGCAGCATCATGGACCAGAACGATTGTCGATCCCGATTGGGTTGATTGAGATTGGGAAGAAGTGATTGCATGGACGAATGGGCAGAAAAGTGCCGTTATTCTATCCGTTTTGCGGTTCCTTGCAAGGATGTGCTTTCCCTAAAATGGAAGGCAGGGACTACATTTACAAACAGATAATGTGATTTTTTGTCAGCAAACTTTTGGGAATGATTGATATACAAAGGATACAGGGCATACCAACAGTATTCGGTCGGCTACTTTTTCGCCTGACGGAAAGAAAATTGTTGCAGGTGGATTTCCTGATGGTGTCGTTCGCATTTGGGCTTTGGAATAGTCTCAACACACACCGCATCTTGTACAGAACACAAGCCGGAATGGAACGACCGAATAAAGAGCGGCACGGAAACAGTTCGCTGGAACCGTCGCCAGTAGTCAATACACTCTCATAACCGGTTCCGTGTGATGTCCAAATGTTCGAGCATTTCGTCTTCCTGTTCAATCTTCACGAAACGCCACGGCGAACGAACCGGTCTGCCGATGCCTTCAATCGAAGCGTCGCCATCCATTTTCATGTTGACGGTCGTCGGTTTCAGAATGTCCGGTTGAAATTTGATTGGTAATTTTATCGGGACAAAACCAGAGTAGGGAACTTCACCGGCAATGAGAGTAGGACAGCCGGGAATCTTCTCTATCCGTACACTGGCGTAGCGGTCACTTATCTTGTTGACATGAAACTCTTCGAGAACTTCCGGTGTGTCTCGATCTTTCCGAAAGGGATGAAGGTTGTTGAATCTGAGAGTTGTCAATTCTTGTGTCAATTTTATCGGTTCGTCTTTCTTCGTCTCGAATTCATAGCAGAAAGCAATCCCATCGTTGTAGGCTCGGAAGATGATTTTCATCAAGCCGCCGTATCCGACAGCAGATTCTTGGTAGGGGGTTGCTATGATGCTGTTTTTTAGGATGTCTGGAACGGGAAGATACACTCCCTCGTGTAGTTTCGGTGCTTTCGCCTTTTCTGCGAACATTTTTTCGGTAAACTCACGCGAGTTGAATACCGAAGGAATTGGTGTGCCATCGTCCAGCAGAAAACCGAGATTGTACAGTGACAGAAACTTTTTGCCCTTATAAAAGACGTGTGCCCAGGTTTGGTCGATGGGACCGACACAGATTTCGACCTTGAAATCACCGTTCGGCGACTCGAGTATATGCGTCGTAACAAGGGCATTGGCTCTGCCTGTAAAGGCGATGAATGAAACGAGAAAAAGAGCAAGCGTGAGCAAGCGGTACATGGTAACCTCGTGTGAAATAACGAATGTTGTTGGACATTATAGCAATTCGGCATGGTTCGGGGAAGAGGGAA
>Ga0082212_10009798_pt1 | contig 12316 bp, 14 predicted proteins | sample TergutNt197P3_FD_71548 | JGI IMG/M metagenome (GOLD analysis project Ga0082212, IMG submission 71548) | Neocapritermes taracua P3 segment gut microbial communities from Petit-Saut dam, French Guiana - Nt197 P3 | ecosystem: Host-associated > Arthropoda: Insects > Digestive system > Gut ... | reverse complement strand
GTATGTGCAATGCAAAGTCACGCAGTGACGACATTTAAATTCGGTAAAGTATCGTCCCTGCGGGACTGCCGGGTGAGCGTGTCATGCTGGTTTTTCCGCAGATTAAAATCTACGGTTAATCAAGTGTTGTCCCTGCGGGACTGAGCGATATGTAACGAAAAATTTAGATGCGTTTGCCCTGACATTTTTTAAAAAATATTTGGAAATTGAAAAAAAATGTTTTATATTTGCGGCATATCTCAATATGAACTTATCAAGTGCGAAATATGAGGACGAATAGAAAACACACCATCATGAAGCAGACGCGGGCAATCCTTTTTGCACCGGCTGAGCGGAGCATGGCGCCTGTTTGTCCCGTACTGCAATTATTATATGTGTCCCTTTCCATGTATCTTTTTCCGGCAGTTGACGCCGGGCGCTGCACACTGCACAGGCTGCTGTGCCTGATCAGGGGCGTTGTGCGTCCCGCTCCGGAGGCTGTCGTACATCGCCGAAGGAGCGGGACAAGCGTTGCATAGCCTGTGCAACCGCCTTGAAGGCAGGAAAAATCTCCGGAGTTACGAAAACAGGATGATTTCAGGGCTTGCGACTATTGCTCCGGCAGCCGCAGCGGGGCAGTAAAACGACAGAACGGTTGGCGACAGGCGGCGCTAACCGGAATGAAACCTCGCAGTTTCTTTCAACAAAACGCCTGCTGCGACTCCCTCGTCGTTCCGCCGACGGATAAAGGGTAAGAGAACTAATGAGTGGCAAACAGGAGTTCTTTAGCGGGAAAAATTTAAATCATATAATAATATTGTTCTTTATAATATTGAAATGAAAAGTGTAATTATCGTAATTTTTATACTGGCAGAAAGTATTGTAGCAATAAATGCCCAAATTTTTGTTGAAGGAGGGTTAGGAGTAGCTTTTGGCTCTACTAAATATTCAAATGATGGAGTCACCAGAAGTAACACTTCAAATTTATTCTTTTCCATTTCCCCAAAAGTGGGATACTGGTTGAATGATCATATTGCATTGGGGATAGCGGCATCCTTTAACCAGAATATCTCAAAGCGTACGGAAAATGATACAAACACGGAGCAGGAAATAGAATATACACAATTTTTACCCGATTGGTCTTTTTCAGTATTTGGCCGGTATAAATTATGGGGAACGGAAAAACTTTCTTTGTTTATTGACAATACGGTAGGAATTGGCGGAGGATCCTCAAAAGAGAAGACTGCTTTGATCACAGAGAAAAAAAGTACATCTTCTTCTTTTTTTATAAGAGTATATCCAGTGATTTCATACGATCTGACTGATAAGTTTATCTTCATAGCAACAAGCAATCTTATTAGTTTGGGTTATCAATATTCGAAAACAATATTCGAAAGCAGTGGTAATTTATATACATCTTCTTCGTTTGGTTTTTCCGCTGAGCCTACAAATTCTCTTAATTTAGGAATCATATATAATTTTTAAAATTTAATAAAATGAAAACGAAATTCTTTATAATGTTTTTTTTCTGTACGCTAAAAGCGTACACGCAAAACACTAATACAATTTACATAGACAATTCTGCAATTTGTAATAGTGAAAATTATAGTGGTATGGTATCGCAAAATAACAATTATAGTTTGCAATCTGGGACTTTTAATATGTGGTTAGGTGCTGTCCAAAGCATGATTTATCGAGGCTATCAGGAATTTGATTTGTCTGATATACCTTTAGATATAACGAATGAAAATATCACTTCAGTGAATTTAATCGGAAATTTAAATACAAGTACTCTGAAATACTCCCCATTTTTAGGACAACGAGTTAAGGTGTAAATTTGCCTCAAAAATTTTAGTAGTATATATGAGTAATTTGAGACGTAAATTTAGTGCCACCTTTAAGGCAAAAGTGGCTTTAGAATCCTTACAGGAACGCGAGACGATAGAGTTCCTGAGCAAGAAACACGATGTTCATCCCAACCAGATATTGCGTTGGAAAAAGGAATTGACAGACAACAGCAGCAAGTTGTTTTCAAAGGAAATAACCGGTTCAGACAAGAGCGCTCGGTTGGTTGACGAACTTTACCGTCAGATCGGTCAGTTGAAAGTAGACAATGAGTGGTTAAAAAAAAAGTTGTCATGATCCCGTCAGAAGAAAGAAAGTCAATGATTGACCGGGATGATGCAAGCGTTCCTGTATCCCGGCAGTGTTCTCTGTTGTCGCTTCATCGCAGTGGGCTTTACTATAAGCCGTGCAGCGAAAGTTCTGAAAATCTGTCGGTCATGCGTTTTTTGGACGAACAGTATTTTCAGACGCCCTTTTACGGCGTAGAGCGTCTTTTGGCATTGTTACTACGGAAAGGTTACCGTATCAATCGCAAGCGATTGCGACGTTTGATGCGTTTAGTGGGCTGGCAAACCCTGTATCCTCAAACCAGGACCACCATTTCTGATGAGCAGGCGTACAAATACCCGTATTTGCTTGACAAACTTCCCATCACTCATCCCAATCAGGTTTGGGCAGTAGACATCACTTATATCCCGATGCAGCGGGGTTTTATGTACCTTTTTGCCATCATTGATCTGTATTCACGTTACGTTGTGGGCTGGTCACTGAGCAATACCATGAGTGCCTGCTGGTGTGCAGATACCGTTGAACAGGCTATCGCTCAGTATGGCGTTCCGTCGATCATCAATTCCGATCAGGGAAGTCAGTTTACATCGGATGTGTATGTCAACTGTCTTGAAAAACATGGGATTGCCATCAGCATGGACGGGAAGGGACGCGCCATTGACAATGTGTTCATCGAACGGCTGTGGCGCAGCGTGAAATACGAACATGTGTACCTGAATGTACACGACGATGGCCATCAACTGTGGAAAGGGCTTCATGATTATTTTCGGTTTTATAACCTGCAAAGGCTTCATCAGAGCCTGAACTATCGTACGCCACAGGAAGTGTATCACGCTAAAAGGAAAGCCGCATGATACGGAAGACTTACGGGGAAATAAGGAAAAACGAAGCGTTTCGGCAGGGAAATCCCGCTCCGGCTACGCCTTCGCGCGATTTCCCTGCCGAAACGCTGAACATCAGCAATATTACAAAAGTAAACAAATAATTTTTCTAAACCATAAAAATCAATCAAAAACTTGTGTAAATTTGCACCAAACAAAAGGGGAAAAGTACACCTTAAAAGAAGTAATTTTCTGTCCGACAAATGGGGGGTACCTCATTCCAATGCAAAATTTTCCAATAATTTCGCAGCACGAAAATGAAATTGTTTCAGGCGCAAATGACAATCATCTTGATTATAGATTGTCTATTTTGATTGACAGAGAAAAATCATCTATCACTTTTACTACGATTGTTCATTTCAATAACTTTTTGGGTAGGCTGTATTTTCTTCCCGTAAAACTTTTCCATAAGATTATTGTGAAAACAATTTTAAAAAGAGAGGCGGTGTATGAAATTGAAAAATGATAGATAATGCCAGCGTACAACATGCGGTTTTGCGCAACAGCGGCAGTAATCCCGCTGTACAAAGAATAAAGTAGCCCGCGTAACAGATGGCTTTTGTTTTTGGCGGGATTGAAAAAAACATTATTTTTGTGGCATGATTTTTAAAAGAAAAAAGATATGAAAACGCTAAATATTTCCATATCAGATCTTGAATACGGCAAATTCGGCATTCCGGGCGAACATCTCAATTTTACCGATTTTGTGGATATTATCGGCAAAGAATTGATGCGTCAAAATCTAAATCGTTGTGTGGCGTTAGCGGAAAAATACGGTTTATCGTCCATGACTATGGAAGATATCACAAAAGAAGTAAAGGCAGTCAGGGAAAATGCAAAAAATAATCATTGACACCAATGTGCTTGTTTCGTCTTTGATACAAAAAAGTTTTCCCTATAAGATTGTACATGAACTTTTTATTGAAGATAAAATCATCTTATGCGTATCCGAAGCGCTGATGACGGAATATTATCATGTTTTGCGAAGACCTAAATTTTCTGTATATTATGATTTTGCATTACGAGCAGAAGCATTACTTGCCGATATTGAGGCAAAGTCGGCCATGTATATTCCGGTGATTTCGCTCAACATGATATCCGATACGGACGACAATAAAATATTGGAACTTGCCGATGTTTGCGAAGCAGATTACATCATAACAGGAAATACAAACGATTTTACCTTTCCGACCTATAAAAACACTCAAATTGTAAATCCCAAAAATTATTGGTTACTCTATCAATAAACAATTGATTTATACATCATCTGCGTTATCCGCGCTCTTTTGAAAAAGTCTCTTCAATTCACAAACTGATACCCCACGCCTTTCAATGTCCTGATATGCTCATCGCCGATTTTTTCGCGCAGTTTGCGGATATGCACGTCAATGGTGCGGTCGCTTGACGAATTGTTTTTGCCCCATACGGCGAAAAATATTTCCTCGCGGTTGAACACCTGTTCGGGTTTGGACATCAGCAGCGCAAGCAGTTCAAATTCTTTCTTCGGCATAGTGAGGGGTTCGCCGTTTTTTACCACCGTGTACACATTGGTATCAATCTCTATTCCCGCGCCTGATGTTTTTTCCGGTTTCTGACTGTTTTCCAGCGCCTGTCCGTTGCTGCGTTTGAGCAGGGCGGCAATACGTGCAATCAGCAACTTGATGCTGACGGGCTTGGCAATGTAATCGTCGGCGCCGGCTTCAAATCCGTTAATGAGCGAATAATCTTCGTTGCGGGCGCTCAAAAAAGCCACGATGGTATGGTCTAACCGGCGATGAGAGCGGATTTCCTTACAGACTTCAATACCGTTCTTCACGGGCATCATCATATCGAGCAAAACCAAATGAGGTATTTCGCTCAATGCAAGACGAATGCCTGCATCGCCGTCTGCCGCAGTGAATACGGTATATCCCTGCCTGCGAAGATTGAAACTCAAAAATTCGAGTATATCAGGTTCGTCGTCAACCAATAACAACTTGTGATTATTTTCCATAATATTTTGGAAAAAATCCCCCATGTTTTGTACTCATGGGGGATTCGAGCCATAAAATTGAACCAATATTAATAATCTGTGTTTTGCGGATCAAAGTTTGTCCAGCCTTTTGTCCAGTTATCGGCGTCCGAGTCGCTGGCAAAAGCGCCTGCGTAAGTAACCTGTTCAAAGAACGGGTCGTTCAGGAAAGCGTCCGTAAAGTCGGCTGCTCCCAGAAGCGGGCTGCCTGTCGTTGGTCCCCAGTTGGCTTCGGGGTTGTTTTTGGCAACGCCGTTTTCATACGTCAGGGGCAATAACTTACTTTGGAAATCTTTCAGTTTCAACTCGTCAATCGAAGCCTTGATCGCTGCATAGGATTGATCTGCCGGAGCAAATTCCCTGTTGTTCAAACCGGCGTGGTTAAGGAAATAATCTGCTGAAAAGTTAAAACCTTCGTCTCCCAAACCTGTCCAGTTGTTCAGTTTATTGTCAACGTCGGCGCCGGTCATGCCCATTCCTGCGAAAAATACGTTTTTAACTTTCAAATCGCCATTTGTAGCGGATTCATGAGTTCCGGTTCCATAATTGCCGGTATTTCCCGAACCGGCATAACCTGGTACCAGCATCAAACCTACGGGATATCCGGTAAGTACGGAATTGAAGCAACTCATGCGCGAATTGCGGCGAATCTGCATGGCAGCCTGAAAAATACCCGTGCGGATAGGCTCTACAGAAGTAGAGGTATTCGACCAGCCGTAGCCTGTGATGTATTTACCGGCGCCGGCAGGCAAACTGGCATTAGGATAATCATTGTCGTAATTTTCAAAATCAGGATCCTGTCCCATTGGGCCAATGATGGTTACATTGCTGAATACGGCGGAGGTTAACGGCGTTTGCGTGGTGCCGCCGGCATTGTTGTCACTCTCAAAACCGTTGGAGTTCGACTGGTCGGCAACTTTCGGGTCGCGCACACTCAACAGAAACTGCATTTTTCCGGAGAAACCGTTGTCGGTATCAAATTCGTCGTCCCAGCCGTGATAGGCAACTAAATATTTGCAATTGACGCTTCCGCCAAACCATTCAAAGGAGTCGTCGCCGCAGTAGGACACCTGAATATGGTCGATAGTGGTGCCGCTTCCTACGGAACCAAAGGTCAGCCCGTTGATTTCGTTGTCCTTCGCAAAGGGATAACCGGCAAACTCAATGCGGACATAGCGCATGGTGCCCGAACTGTCTTCGTCGTCGCTGCCGCCGTGAGGCCCGTCAACGCCGCCTTCGATGGTCATCGTGCCCTGATTGTTCCTTGCCCTGCCAAGAAGGATGATGCCGCCCCAGTCAGACGCCTGACGCTGGCCGGGCGCATTGTTGGATGTGAATACGATGGGTTCATTCACAGTGCCTTCGGCCATAATTTTCCCGCCCATACGGATGATCAGCGAAGAGCCCTGCGCCGATTTCGTACCGTCAAAACTGAAATCGGTGCCTTTGATGACGGTGCCCGGTTCGATGGTCAGCGTAGCGCCGTCGGCTACATAAATCCAGCCGCACATCGTGTACACGCCCTTTTTGATGGTGTGCGACTCGGTAATGAAGAACGACTTGTTGCCGCTGCCGAGTTGCGATCTGTCGGGACCGAAGAAAATCTGTTCGCCGGTCACGTCAACAACAAAGGATGCCGTCACATTTTCCGAATTTTTAACGGTAACCGTCGTCGTGCCCGGGCTGTAGCCGGTAACGGTAACGGTGGTTCCGCTGACTGCAACGCCGGCAATGTTCGTTTGCGCGGAAACAGCCGTTAAGCCGGTGGTAACGCCGCTCACGGCGACGGTTGCCGTGCCGTCTTCCGCCACTTCCACCAACTGCTTATCCACTATCGGAGCGTTGTCCGGTCTCGGCGATACCGAAATCCCCAAAATAGCCTCTCCGCCGTCTTTTCCGACAACCTTAACGGAGGTCGCGCCGGCGCCCGCGCCAGTAATGTTGAGCGCATCGCCGCTAACGGTTACCGACGCCACCGATGCATCAAAACCCTGCGCCGTAAAAGGCGCCTTGCCCGCCGTGATACTGACGGTTGTCGAAGAACCTTCCTCAACGCTCGCCACCGGAACGCTGAACGCGGGAATTACCTTCTCGTCGTCCTTGTTGCAACCGGCAAACATGATTGCCACTGCGGCAATCGTCAAACCAAATCTCTGAAAAATACTGCTCATGTTTGAAATGATTAAAATTAAATAATTAAATGAATAAAATAAAAGATAAATTAATGTTTACTGTTATTAACCAATAAATTTTCTATCTTTGCGTCATCGTTTAAAACCCTGAAAAAGATGACAACAGCATTGATAGACGAACAATTGCCTGCGGGTGCAGACTTGTTTGATGCAGACAGCACACCGCTTCCGTTTCCGAAAGAAGAACTGGTATCGCTCGAAGAGTTCAAAACCCACATGGAAAAACTTGCACTGGAACGGCTCGGAATCAAATTAACACTGCAAAATCCCGTCCGATGAACTATTGCGTGAACATGACGCAGCAAGCCAGAAACGACATCGCAAAAGTTTACGATTATATTGAGCAAATGCTGTTTGCACCCGTCGCTGCCGAGAATTTTCTGAACGGTATTTACGCCTGCATCGTCAATCTCGAAATCAATGCCGGTATTTTTGCCATTTCCACCTACAACGATGTACTTTTTTACGGCGCAAACGCGCGAACCGTCAAATATAAGGGATTTACCGTTATTTATACCATTCATGGATGTGATGTTCTGGTTCATCGGATTGTTTACGGTTCGTATATCAAAGGCTGATTAAGATTACAGATTCAATTTCAACGTTACCGAGATATTCCTTCCGGGAAGATACTCCTTGGTGATTTGTTCCCTTTCGTGAATTTTACCGTTGCTGTCCTCGAATTTCGGAAATTGCTTGAAAACCATCGGAGCCGCCAGGATGTCGCGCACGCCGGCGCTCAACTCAACGCGCTTGCCGAAACGGTAACTGACAGAGAGGTCGATGGCATGGCGGGGCATTTCGTACATGTCGGGCACGTCGTTGTCGATGCTGTGCGAGCCGCTGTTGTCGTTACGCCCGATGCCCACAATCCGCCTGCCGATGATGTTGTACATCGCGCCCACGCTCATGCTGCCGCGCTGGTAGAACAGTCCCGCGTTCACGAGGTAGGGAGATTGTCCCTGCATGGGACGGTCGTGTTCCTGACTTTCCTCGTCGAACATAACATTACTTTGAATCAGCGCTCCGTTGAACGAAAGGGACAAATCGGGCAATCCGACGAAATCCAGACTTTTTTTCACATCTAATTCAGCGCCGTAACTTTCTGCGCGGTCGGCATTCTCAAACGTGTACTGGTAGGTGCCGCCGGCGTCAATGAACGTCCACTCGATGGGATGGTCGAATTTTTTGTAAAACAGGGCAAAGGATATCATCTCGCCACTCGAAGGATAGATTTCGTAGCGAAAATCGAAATTCTGAACGTATGCCTGTTTCAGGTCTGTGTTACCACCCACGAAACTGAACAGGTCGAAGTCGTAATAAATGGACGGCGATACTTCGCGAAACTCCTGCCGGTTGACGGATTTTCCGTAAGCCGCGCGCAGCAGGTTCGTTTTGGTGATGTTGTAGGTGGCGTTTACCGAAGGAAAGAAATCCGCCTGCGGATAATCGAATATCTCGCTCTGGTCTGTAGTCATGGTGGTATAGTTGGTGAGCGACATGAGGTTGTTTTCATACCGCACGCCGGCATATACGTTAAACTTTCCGAGGGGCAGGTTCACGCCGGCATATCCGCTCGCCAGCATGTTTTCGGCAAGATAGTCGTTGGTTTTGTCGGTGCCGTCGGAAATAAACAGTTTGTCTGCGCCAAAATTTTCGGGAAGCATCATTTCCGTTGCCACCTTCCTGAATTGAAAGCCTTGAGGCAGATTGCGCCCCATATTGTAATTGAAATAGCGGGTATTGTATTCGCGCGAGCGGTATTCGGCGTAAGCGCCCGCCTTCAGCGACGGCGCAAACGACCCGAAAGCAAAAACGCGGTTGTAATTCACTCCGGCTGAAAAGATATTCTCGCCCAAACGGATAAAGTCGCGTATCACGCTGGTCATGGTGGCTTCGACAGCGTCGCCGTCGAGGTCAATTTGCCGGCGGTCGGGCTGGTTTTTGTTGGCAAACGAATAGCCCGCCGTCCAGTCTATCCTGCCGGCTTCCGAAAGGGTGTGGTATCCGCTTAACTGACCGGTATAGGAGCCGCGACTGCTGTAGAGATATTCCTCTTTTACCTGGTCGTACAGCGAACTGATGTTTTGCCATCCGTCGCGCCAGGTATAGCGGTCGCGCCCCTGCTGGTTGAAGATGTTGCGAAATTCAATCCGGTGGTTATCCGAAAACGCCCAGACCAAATTCAGCATCCCGCCCGTCTTGGCGGTAATGGTGTACTGGTCGTCAGCATATTTGTACAGATACTGGGCTTCGTCGCTTGTTTTATTGTAAACGCCAAAACGCGCGTTGGTAATATCCTGATAGGCAAGGTAACTGTAACTGTAATTGAGCGCCGCCATCACGCCAATTTGTCCGCCGTTTTGTAATTTGGAAAAGCGGTTGAGCATGATGGAGAAGCGATGGTCGGCAAACGGTTTGCGGGAGCGCACCGCCCAGTCGTTGTTGAAACCGTGTTTCGTCACGTCTGTTACCAGGTCAGCATCCCTTCCGTCTATGTATTTGGGAACCACGCTTCGCATTCCGCGAAAGCCGTTATCGTATCCCAGAAAATCGGTCGGACTGCCTTTGGCGTATTTGAAATCGCGAAAATGCGTCTGTGTGTTGATGTTGACGCCGTAACTCACTTGCAGGGAATTTTCGTCGGGCACGCTTTTGGTGGCTATTTTTACGAAACCGCCCGTGAAATCGGCAGGCAGTTCAGGCGCGGGCGACTTGACAATCATCATGTTTTCAATCTGCCCGCTGGGTATCATATCGAACGAAAACGCCCGCGTATCGGCTTCCGAACTCGGCACGGCATTGTTGTTGATCCATACATTATTATAACGCTGCGCCAATCCCCGCGCGATGATGAAGCGGTTGTCAATAATCGAAATACCCGGAATGCGTTTCACTACTTCCGAAGCGTCCCTGTCCTGCGTTTTGGATATTTGCTGCGACGATACGCCGCTCAACACCACGTTGGCTGCCTTGATACTCGTGAGCATGGCGGCTTCGGTGTTCATCTTGCGAACAGCGGTAATCACCACTTCCTCAATGCCTGCGGCGGATTCTTCCAACACTACATTGGCGTCCGCAATTTTGCCCGCTTCCACTTTTACGCCGGTCAGTTCAACCGTATTGAACGACACGAAAGAAATCCTCACAGTGTAAGTACCCTGCGCAACTTTCAGGCTGTAGTTGCCGTCGAGGTCGGAGACGGCTCCGGCGTTAATGGCTTCGATATACACCGTTGCTCCGGGCATCGGTTCGCCGGTTGATTTTTCGATAACGGTTCCGCGTATTTCGCCGGTCTGCGCCGTTACACCAAACGTAACGCACAGAAACAGAATACATGTAAACAAATACTTTGTCATATAAAAATTTAAAATTTTACACGGCAAAAGTATATCGCGTATGTTAACTGAACGTTAAGAAAAAAATAAGTTTTGGTTAAGATTTGGTTGCAATTTTGTTACGAAAACATAAAAAATTAACCTTAATTTAACATACGGCAACAAAAAAAGGCGCAATCTCTGCGCCCTCTTCATTCTTAATTTTTAATTGATTACTTAACCGTAATAAACCCAACTTCCTCAACGATTTTCTGTCCGTTTGCCGAAAGCACATAGTCAATAAACGGTTTGACAGCCGCTTCCTGTTTCGCATCATAATAATATATCAACGGACGAACAATGGGGTATGTTTCGTTTTTGGCGTTGGCAACCGTAGGCTCAACGAATGTCTTCCCCTGGTCGTAGGACGCTTTAACGGCTTTTACCGAACTGTTGACGTATGCCAATCCCACATAACCGATAGCGCCCCGCGTCTGGCTGACAGACTGCACGATAGCGCCGGTAGCGGGCATACTCATTATTCCCGCCATGTAGTTGCGGTTGTTCAACACGCTTTCCTTGAAAAACTCATACGTTCCCGATGATGTTTCGCGGGCATAGGGGATGATGGCAAGGTCGTCGCCGCCAACTTCTTTCCAGTTTTTGATTTTGCCCGTAAAGATGCCTTCCAACTGTTCGCGGGTAAGGTTAGTTACTTTGTTTTGCGGATGCACAATAATGGCAAGCGCATCGTAGGCTGCAATCACTTCTTTGGTTGTTTTGCCGCCCTGCTGCATCTTTTGCCGTTCGTCGAATTTGATTTTACGCGACGACTGCGCAATGTCGGTCGTTCCTTCAATCAGGGCTGCAATACCTACGCCGCTGCCTCCGCCGGTTACGGTTACGGATGCGCCCGGATTGGATTTCATAAACACTTCGGCTTCCTTTTGCGATAACGGCAAACAGGTGTCCGAACCTTTGATTTTCTGGGCAAATAGCGCCACTGATGTGCTTGCTGCGATAGCAAGGGTTAAAATAATGGATTTCATATTCATTTTTGATTTTAGATTGACGATTTTAAATTTTGATGAATTATCTCTTAATTGTTAATTTTTAATTGAAAAATAAACTCCAGCCCGCCTTCTTTTCTGTTTTTTACCGTGATGGTTCCCTTATGGAAGGCGACGGCGTTTTTAACGATGGAAAGTCCCAAACCGGAACCGCCGCTGTCGCGCGTACGTCCCTCGTTAATACGGTAAAACCGTTCGAATAGACGGTTCAGATGGATTTCGTCTGCAATGCCTATTCCTGTGTCATAAAACGAGAAGTAGTAAAAATCTTTGTCTTCGTTGTATTTCGTAATCCGAATGTTGATGTTTTCGCCGGCGTAACGTATCGCATTATCGGCGAGGTTGCGGAAAATGGCGTACAGCAGGTTTTGGTTGCCCTTTACGGTCAAATCTTCGGGAACATGCCACTGCATGTCAATGTTCTTTTTTTCAAGCGATAGCGCAAGGTCGTTCTTGAGCGATAGAAGCAATTGCCATATATTGACGTCTTCCATTTTGAACGATTGCGGCGCTTCTTCCATTTTGGTAATCAGGCTGGTATCCTGAATAAGTTCCGAAAGCACCATCGTTTGGTGGTATGCGCGAGTGATGAAATGCGTTTTCTGTTCTTCATCTAACTGGTTTTCCAGCACGGTTTCGAGGTATCCGCGAATGCTCGTTACCGGCGTGCGAAGTTCGTGCGCGATATTTCCCGTCATTTCCTGTTTCAGCAGGCGCATCTTTTCCTGTTTGG
>Ga0082212_10009797_pt1 | contig 12317 bp, 6 predicted proteins | sample TergutNt197P3_FD_71548 | JGI IMG/M metagenome (GOLD analysis project Ga0082212, IMG submission 71548) | Neocapritermes taracua P3 segment gut microbial communities from Petit-Saut dam, French Guiana - Nt197 P3 | ecosystem: Host-associated > Arthropoda: Insects > Digestive system > Gut ... | reverse complement strand
AGACAGAATAATAACCACGCTCGAAATGCGCATGACCTGCGGCGTAGGCAAATGCGGCAAATGCAACATAGGCCGTAAATACGTCTGCATAGACGGCCCCGTCTTCACCCTCGCAGAACTGGACGAAATGCCAAATGAATACTAACGGAGGATAATTTATGGCTGAACTACTAACCGGAAAAAACGTCGCTGATGCGATGAAGGAGGAACTGACGGCGGAGAACGCCGCCCTGCTCGCCCGCGGCATCACGCCGCTGCTGAACATCGTCAGAATAGGCGAGCGCCCGGACGACCTTGCATATGAAAGAGGCGCGCTGAAGAGGTTTGAAAGCATCGGCATCCAGACCCGCGTTACCCTATTCCCTGAAGACGTCCCAGCGGAGGAGTTCGTGGCAGCATTCAAAAAAATAAACGAAGACCCATCAGTGCACGGCATACTGCTCTTCAAACCCTTCCCGAAGCACATAGACGAAGACGAAATAAAGAACCTCATAAACCCCGAAAAAGACGTAGACGGAATGTCTGACGCAAACATAGCAAAAGTATTCGCGGGCGACGAAACGGGCTTCGCCCCCTGTACCCCGACCGCCGTGATAGAGCTCTTAAAGCACTACGGAATCCCGCTGAAAGGCGCGAAAGTCACCCTCGTCGGGCGCAGCATGGTCGTAGGCAAACCGCTTGCGATGCTGCTCTTAAAAGAGAACGCAACAGTAACCATGTGCCACACCCGCACGGCTGACCTGTCCGCGGAGTGCAAAGCGGCGGACGTACTGATTGCCGCCGCCGGCGCCGCGAAGATGATTAAAGCGGAGTTTATCAAAACCGGCGCTGTGGTTATAGATGTCGGCATAAACCTGGACGAAGAGGAAAACCTCTGCGGGGACGTAGACTTTGAGAAGGCCGAAGCGCTCGCCTCAAAACTCACCCCCGTCCCCGGCGGCGTCGGCTCCGTAACAACCTCAATACTCGCAAAACACACGTTAACAGCAGCCGAACGGCTGTCACAATAAAAATAGGAGGAACCCAATGAAATCTGATATCGAAATCGCACAGGCATCCGAACTCTCACACATCAAAGACATCGCCTCTTCGCTGAACCTCACCGAAGACGACTACTCGATGTACGGCAAATACAAAGCCAAAGTCGACCACAGGTTGCTTGCGAAAATGCAGGATAAACCCGACGCAAAAGTCATCCTCGTAACAGCCATAAGCCCGACCCCCGCCGGCGAAGGCAAGACAACTACAACCGTCGGCCTCGGCGACTCGCTCGGCGCTCAAGGCAAGAACGTAATGATCTGCCTGCGGGAACCCTCGCTCGGCCCCGTCTTCGGCGTCAAAGGCGGCGCGGCCGGCGGCGGCTACGCGCAGGTCGTCCCCATGGAGGACATCAACCTGCACTTTACCGGCGACATCCACGCAATCACGGCCGCAAACAACCTGCTCGCCGCAATGATTGACAACCACATATACCAGGGCAACGCGCTGAACATAGACCCGCGCCGCATCGTCTGGCGCCGCGCTATGGACATGAACGACCGGCAGCTAAGAAGCATAGTCGACGGCCTCGCCGGCAAAGCGAACGGCACCCCGCGCGAGGACGGCTTCGACATCACGGTCGCCTCGGAAGTAATGGCCGTGTTCTGCCTCTCAAAAGACCTCACAGACCTTAAGGAAAAACTCTCGAAAATGGTTGTGGCGTACACGAGGGACGGCGCCCCCGTCTCGGCAGGCGACATAAACGCTCAGGGCGCGATGGCAGCGCTCCTGAAAGAAGCCTTCGACCCAAACCTCGTCCAGACCCTTGAGCACACCCCCGCCTTCATACACGGCGGCCCCTTCGCGAACATCGCGCACGGCTGCAACTCCGTAATCGCAACCTCGCTTGCGATGAAATTCGCGGACTACGTCGTAACGGAAGCCGGCTTCGGCGCAGACCTCGGCGCGGAAAAATTCATAGACATCAAATGCCGCAAAACCGGCATCCGCCCCTCGGCCGTAGTCCTCGTCGCAACCGTGCGCGCCCTTAAGCATCACGGCGGCTCCCCGAAAGACGAATACAGCAAAGAAAACCTGGACTACCTGGAAAAAGGCATAGCAAACCTCAAAAAGCACATCCACAACGTAACAAAAGTATACGGCCTCCCCGTCGTCGTCGCGATAAACCAGTTCCCGGCGGACACGGACGCGGAGCTCAAATTCGTCTTTGACACTTGCGAAGCAATGGGCGCAACCGTCGCAATCTCCGAAGTCTTCGGCAAAGGCTCGGAAGGCGGACAGGACCTCGCAAACAAAGTCCTCGAAGCGATAGAAAAACCAAACAGCTTCAGCTTCACCTACGAACTGGAAAAACCAATCACGGAAAAAATCAAAGACATCGCAACAAAAGTATACGGAGCGGACGGCGTAGCCTTCGCCCCGGACGCGCAAAAAACAATCAAAGAAATAGAAGACATGGGTTACGGCGGCCTCCCCGTCTGCGTCGCAAAAACGCAGTACTCCCTCTCGGACAACGCAAAGCTGCTCTGCGCCCCGGAAGGCTTCGAGGTAAACGTGCGTCAGGTCCGCCTCTCGGCAGGCGCCGGCTTCATAGTCGCAATCGCCGGAGACATAATGACCATGCCCGGCCTCCCCAAAGCCCCAGCCGCAGAAAAAATAGACGTAGACCCCCAAGGCACAATCAGCGGCCTCTTCTAATCACAAAACAACAAGGGCGGCAACCAGCCGCCCTTCTAACTCCTTTTGGCTTCATGGCTTATATCGATGAAAAAGTCGCCATTTCTTTTATATCGAAAAAAACACTTGAAAAGCGACAATTATTCTTGTATAAAAGAAATATAACATCGACTACGGAGACAAATCATGATAGAACGTACACACTATCTTTCAAAAATTGAAGAACTTTTGGATACGCCTGTCATCAAGGTGCTGGTTGGCATGCGCCGTAGCGGCAAAAGCATATTGCTGGAGCAAGTCGCTGAAATGCTGAAAAAGCGAGGGGTACCGAAAGAAAATGTCTTATATTACAATTTTGAAGCGATAGAGTGGTTGCGTTTACACGGCTATCAAGAATTTCACAAAGAGATAATCGAACGTACAAAAAAAACTACCGGACGAAAATATTTGCTTCTGGACGAAATTCAGGAAGTTGAATCGTGGGAACGAGCCGTCAACTCATTCCGGATTGATTTTGACTGCGATATTATAATCACCGGCTCCAGCGCAAAACTTCTTTCCGGTGAATTGGCGACTCTTTTGACGGGAAGATATGTTGAAATACCGATATATCCGCTGTCTTTTTCGGAGCATTTGGCATTTTGCGAAGCAAAAGATCCCTATGTCCGGCAAAAACCAACAAGAGAATCTTTTGAAAATTATATATGGCTTGGCTCGTTGCCGGGCGTTCATGGTATGCCTGAAAGCGAGCCGGTGATTCGGACATATACAAAAGATGTATTCAACTCGATTCTGCTGAAGGATGTGGTCAAGCGAAATAATATCCGGAACACAGACTTGCTTGATCGTATTATCAAATTCTTGCTCGATAATTTGGGGCAAATATTCTCGGCAAAGTCGGTTGCCGATTTTCTCAAAGGTCAGCGCAGGAATCTCGGCGTCGAAACCGTATATAATTATCTCGCCGCCTTGGAGGATGCACACCTTATTCATAAAGTATCGAGGTTCGATCTGCTGGGCAAAAAACGCCTGGAAACTATGGAAAAATACTTTGTCGCGGACCATGGAATCAGGCACGCACTGCTTGGGTTTAACCCGAATGAGAAGACCGGAGTCCTTGAGAATATCGTATATATGGAATTATTGCGAAGAGGATATACGGTATATGTCGGCAAGCAGAGCGGAAGCGAGATTGATTTTGTCGCTGATAGAAGAGAAATCCGCCGCTATATCCAAGTTTGTTATTTGCTCGCCGACAAGAATATTTCCGATCGTGAATTCGGCCCATTGCTATCGGTACCGGACAACCATTATAAAGCAGTCGTTTCTATGGATGAGGGTTCAGGACTGAGCAAAGACGGCATTCACCGCCTGAATATCGCAGAGTTCCTCCTCGATCAGTCGTGGTAACAAGAACCGTTGAAGAAATAACCGCCCAAATCACCCTTGACGATTTATTTGCTTGAATTTCCGCTGCACTATAATATATAATTTCTGTGTCTGTATTTAAATAACACTTCATATTCTGGATTCATGCAGGGGGATGAAAATTGAATATTTATCCGGCAACCAAAACGCCGGATTTGGCTTTTGCAAATGTAGGGGCGGCATCCTGCCGCCCGGGAGGTACAACAATGAAAACACGTAACCGCATCGTCTCAATAATACTGACCTTCGCCATGCTCCTCTCGCTCACGGCCTTCTCACCGCTGGCCGTTTACGGGGCGGAACCAGAATCCCAAAATATACCAAATGGGGGGGGGTATTCTGATACTCCAAACGACGACCCCCTAACCCCTGACCCCTATCCACTAACCCCTAATTCCTTAACCCCTGCCCTTGTTGCTCCAATGGCGGTGGTTCACGAAGTCGAAAACGACGCGGAACTTATCGCCGCCCTTGGCAAAGTGCAAGACGGGGACACGATACGCTTGCTTGCTAACATCGAGTACGGAAAAAGCATAAATATAGGAACGAATATAGAAAGAGACAAAACCATAACCTTCGACCTGAATAGCTTTACCCTTGACGCAACCGCCGGAGTATATGTTAACTTTGGGGGAAAAATCTTACTTGCTGATTCTAACGACGGCGAATTCAACGTCTCCGGTTCACTTGACTTTTATAATAGTTACACAGTAGTCGCAGACGAATGGGGCGGAAAGATAGAGGTGACGAGTATAAACTCTTCTGTAACTGCCGCATATACAACCAGCCACAGCAGTTCTAAAAGCGAGATTATTGTTTACGGAGATATAGCGGTCTCAGGCGCAGCCGGCCGTGGCGCTTCGGCCTATAGTAATACTTACGGCACCAATTCTATCACCGTTTATGGAGATATCTCGGCAACAGGTTCAGGCAGCTACGGTGCAACTGTTTCCGGCAACGGCAGCAACACAGTTATCGTTGAAGGCGATATTAAGACAACGGCCGGCGCCGGATACATCCAGGTAAACAGGGTGGATAAAACGCCGGAGGATTTCACAATCCCCACAACAAAGCTCGGGTATCTAACCTATGATAGCGGAACCAACGCCGTCTGGGTCAAAGACACGAGGCCGCCCGTTTGCGCAATCGGCGCGAAGCAATACGGCACCCTTGCTGAAGCGCTTGCAGAAGTAACGAGCGGGCAGACGATAAGCCTGCTAAATGACATCATGCACAATCAAGCGATTCAAATCAACACGAATAAAACAATCACCTTCGATCTGAACGGAAAAACCCTTAACGCAACCGCCGGTGTCTATGCAAGCATGGGAGGACAAATCTTGATTGCCGATCCGGCAAACGGCACATTCAATGTGTCCGGCCGATTGTATACCGGCTACAGCAACACAGTAGAGGCTCAATCCGGCAGCAAGATAGAAGTCACAAATATAACCTCCGCTGTAACCGCAGCGCGAGCATATGGCGCTGAAAGTGAAATCATCGTTTACGGAAGCATCACGGGAACAGACCCGTCCGGCACCGGCGCCGAAGTCTATAATTACGGCAAAATCACTATCGATGGGACAATCACAGTCCCGACCGGTGCGGCATATATCAAAGTAGAAGGCACTGTCAAAACGCCGGATGATTACGCGACTATCACGACAAAGCCGGACTATCTGACCTACGCAGGCGCAAACAGCACCGTCTGGGTCAAAAACACACTGACGCCAGTCTGCGAAATCATTGGCGGCAGCCAATACACCAGCCTTGTCGAAGCCCTTACTGCTGCAACCACCGGGCAGACGATACGCCTGCTGACAGACATCACATACAATCAAGCGATTGACATCAACACGGCAAAGACAATCACCTTCGACCTGAACGGCAAGACCCTTACCGCGGCTGCTGGAGTATACGCAAGCATGGGAGGGCAAATCTTAATTGCCGATCCGACAGACGGTGAATTCAACGTGACCGGCCGGAGTAATGTTTCTTATAGTCAGACAGTATCTGCTCAATCCGGCGGCAAAATAGAAGTCACAAATATAAACTCTGCTTTTATTGCCGCATGGGCAGACAACAACTACGTTTACGGCGGCAGCGGATATTATAGTGAAATCATCGTCTACGGAGATATTGAGGTCACAAGCGCATCCGGCACTGGCGCTTATGTCTATAGAACCGGAAAAATCACCGTTGACGGCACAATCACAGTCCCGCCCGGCGCGACATATATTCACGTCAATGGCACAGTCAAAGCGCCGGAGGATTTCACGACCCCAACGACAAAGGAAGGGTATCTGACCTTTAGAGACAGCATCAACACCGTCTGGGTCAAAGATATAAGACCCCCCGTCTGCGAAATCATCGACGGCAGCCAATACAACGAACTTGGCGATGCACTTAACAAAGTTAAGAGCGGGGATACGATACGCCTGCTAAGTGACGCCACTTATAACAGTCCAATCATAATTGATACATTGAACCAAACTCTCACCTTCGACCTGAACGGCATGACCCTTAATGCAACCTCCGGCGTCTTTGCAAGCAACGGTGCGTCTATACTGCTTGCCGATCCGACAGACGGCGAATTCAACGTATCCGGTCAGCTTATCACTTATACCAATTGCACCGTGCGTGCGGAAGACGGCGGTAAAATAGAAGTAACGAGTATTAATTCTGCTGTTAAAGCCGCAAGTAGTATGACCAGTTATAGCGGTTACAGTGCTGCTATTATCGTTTATGGAGATATAGAGACCGAAAGTTCGAGCACCTGTGCAGCAGAGGTATCCGGCCCCGGCATCAGCACGATTACCGTTGAAGGGGCTATAAAAGTTCCCACCGGCGCCGGATATATATGGGCCGGTTCTACGGCCAAAAACCCGACGGATTTCACAATCCCCACAACAAAGCCGGGGTATCTGACCTATAGCAGCGGAACCAACACCGTATGGGTAAAAGACCCAAATCCCGCCGTCTGCGAAATCGTTGACGGCAGCCAGTACACCAACCTTGGCGATGCACTTTTCTATGTCACAGACGGGCAGACGATACGCCTGCTGAGCAGCATCGAGTATAACAGTTCAATCATAATCAATACAACGAACAAAGTTGTCACCTTCGACCTGAACGGCAAGATCCTCGATGCCAAAGCCGGGGTTTATGCACAGTCGTCCGCGAAGATTCTTCTAACCGATCCGACAAACGGTGCATTCAACGCGTCCGGCGGGAATCCCTTTTATTCCACCTATACAGTATACGCTGACGGCGGCTCTAAAATAGAAGTCACAAACATAACCTCCTCTGGTACCGCCGCATATGCAAACGGTGTTGCAAACGGTGTCAATAGTGAAATCATCGTCTACGGAAACATTACAGCCACAGGCACAACCGGCTACGGCGCTTATGCGTATAGCTCTGGTGAAATCACCGTATATGGAAACATCACGGCTACAGGAACAGCCGGCCGCGGCGCTTATACATCCATTTCCGGCGAAATAGTCGTCTATGGAAACATCTCTGTAACAGGGACATCCGGTTGCGGCGCTGAAATCGGCAACTCCGGCAAAATCACCATTGATGGCACGATTTCTGCCACGGGCGGCGCTGCATATATTAACGTCTTTGGCTCAGTTAAAGCGCCGGAGGATTTCACAACCCCCACGACTAAGGAAGGGTATTTAACATATATTAACTCCGGTTTCGCCGGTTTCGCCGTCTGGGTCAAAGACACAAGACCCCCTGTCTGCGAAATCGTTGGCGGCAGCCAATACACCGACCTTGACGATGCACTATTTTATGCAGCTGACGGTCAGACGATTCGCCTGCTGAGCAATATCACGTACAACAAATCGATTGCAGTCAGCACGAACAAAACCATAACCTTCGACCTTAACGGAAAGAACCTTACCGCGACTGCCGGGGTTTATGCACAGACGAATGCGAAGATTCTTATAACCGACCCGACAAACGGCACATTTAATGTATCCGGCGCGATTCCCACTTATGCCGCCAATACAGTAGTAGCGCAAAGCAACTGCAAAGTAGAGGTGACAAACATAACCTCAGCTGTTACAGCCGCGAATGCAAACACCAATAGTGAAATAACCGTCTACGGCAATATCATTGTCACAGGCTCTACCTCTGAAAGCCGTGGCGCTTATGCATATAACACCAGTGAAATAACCGTTGAAGGCACAATCACAGTTCAGGCCGGTGCGACATATATCTTTGCCGGCGAAACGAAATTGCCGAGGGATTTTATAGCCTCTACAACTAAAGAAGGATATTTAACATACACCGACGGAACCAATACCGTCTGGGTGCGTGACCCGTCCGCCTTTATGCCGGTTGATAATATCATAGGTATTCCTGACGAAATCACAGCCGGCATTTCCTATACCCTGACGGGCACAGTACTCCCTGCTTCCGCGACGAACAAAACTATTCTCTGGAGCATTGATTCATCTGATACGGGAGAAACGGAAGCGGCGCTTGCCGGAAATGTGCTGACGGCGCAGAACCCCGGCACGCTGATAATCAAAGCGGAAATCGCAAACGGCCTGCCTGAAGGCCTGGCATTTTCAAAAACCTTCAGTTTAACCGTAACGGCCGAGCTCCCTCCTGTCCCTGTGACTGCAACGATAAACTTCCTCGAAACAAAAGTGACCGTCAACAAAGCAAAAGAAACCGGCGCACTCGTCCCGCTCATCATAACAAACCAGCCCCTGGTCTTTGACTATATCGAGTTCTACCAGTACAGAGGTACGGTCGGCAAGACGAAAATCAACGACTGGGATCTGCTCCTCAGCGAGCCGTACACAGGCGTCTCCGCAAACCCGGATTACGCCCCCGGCGGGAATGTCTTCAGCGCGAGCCTGAGTGAAGACGACGCCCGCTACGTCGGGATAGACTCGACCCGCGCAAACGGCGCCGTCAAAAACGTGAAGCTCGCCTTCCATGTCAAGGACACTTCAAACTGGGTCTGGAGCACAAACGCCCTCGACCTCACAGTGGCGCAGACATACCCGAAGATAAACATCTCCGTAAGCGGGAGCCTGAACAAGGCGTTCCCTGATGACAAAGTCACAATTACTGCCACAAGCCCCGACGGAGTTTGCGCGATTGAAGGCGGTATAACAGCCGTAAACGGCATTGAATTAATTGATGTTTCAGGAGACAGCAATACCGCGAAACTGGGATTCAGCATAGTTCCGCCGACGATTGCGAACAATACCTACAAGTCGTCGGTCAAGGTGAGCGTAGCGGGGTATAAGCTATCTTATGCGACTTATAGCGCCGCGAACGACAAGGGCATTTCTTTCAGCGTCAAGGTTGTGAACACTCTGCCGAAGGTGAAGCTCTCGCAAACTTCTGTGAACCTGCTGAAAGAGGCGGATGGGGGCGGCGGCGCACAGATACAGCTGATCACCTCAGACAAAAAGGTCCCGTTCGAGAGCGGTTACAAGGTGAAAAACGTTGTGCTCAGCCCCATAGGCTCAAACGGCAAGGCCGTGGTGAATTCCGACGTAAGCGTTTCATACGCAGGCGGCATTATCAACGTATCGCCAAACGCTGATTGTAAAAACGGCAAGGCGCAGCTGAAGGTCACGTTCGAAGGTTCGTCTATGTCTGTCTGGCTTTCTCTGACAGTTAAAGTCGTCGGCATCACCGGCGTTTCTATCACGCCGAAAACAAAGGCAGTCACGGTGAACAAAGCGTTTCCGGGCAAGACGAAGCTGATAGACGTTCCTATAAAGCTGAACGTCGCAAACTACGCGGACGTAAATTGGAAAATCAAATCGAGCAATGCAAAAGGAGATTTTATTGACCTGACGGAAAAAGCTTTCGAACTTAAGGCGGACGGAAATTCTGTTTCCGTATGGGTGGATGAAAGCGGGAACCTGGCGGACATTGTAGCCGCGAACAAGAACAAGAGCTATAAGTTCACTCTGAACATAGGCAGCGACAACATTCAGGCGGTTGACAAGAAAGGCAACCTTACAGGCGCTAAGACTTTCGCCTTCGCCATAACAGTTGCAGCAGGAGCAACAGGCTTCAGCGTCTCGTTGAAAAACAAGATCGATATAGCAAACCCGGGTTCCGCTGTTACGGCAACGGTAAAGCTTACAAACACTACGTCGGAGATTGCTTCTGTGACGCTTTATGACTCAGCCGGGAAGCTTGCGCCGACGGCCGGGAGCGGGGACTTTGCAGTGACAGATATCGCCGGTAATACTTTCAGGATTAAGGCTGCTCACAAAGAGGTCGTTCCGGGCGTTAAGCAAAATCTAAGCGCGGAGATACAATTGAAAAACGGCGAGGTGGTTAGAACATGGGCGGAGGTGACAAACAAAGACGGCTCATCGAAGACGCCGCCGGAATACAAGGACAAACCTATCGCTGTCACGCCTTCGCAAACGGTTGGCAAGGCGGCGCAAAGCACGAAAGCCGTAACCCTCTACAAGCTCGACCCGCTGCTCGGCCAGCCGGTCTCGTTCGGGCTTACAACTCCGGCGAATGTGGAACTCGGCGCGGTGCAGCTGAACCTGGCTAAACTGCAGAATATACGCTTCGCGGTGGAAGTGACCGGAGTAGACGCAGACGACCCGGCCTCGCATGACCCGGCTGCAGGCGTCTATAGGGTGAACACAGGCGCCGCAAAGAACCCGGTCTGGAAATGCTACAAACGTGTCGACGGCTTTAAAATCGACCGGGCCGGCGACGGGGCCTGGACGGTAAGCTTCTCCGATGGCGTTGTCCCCGCAAAAGTCTTCACCGATAACAAATTCACAAAAGTGAAAAACCTGAACTCCGCCTACACCCTCGAGTTCCACCTCTGGGCCGCCGGAACATACACAATCTGCGAAGACCCCGCCGACGCAAACTACGGCAGAGCCCTCGCCCTCCAAACATACGACTCAAAGAAAAAGAAAATGACAGACAAAACAACCCCAACAAAACTAAACATCAAAGTCAACATAAAGTAGGGGAAGCATTCTGCTTCCCGCACATTAAAACCGAACCAAGGGGACGGTTCATATGGCTCACCGAACCAAGGGGACGGTTCATATGGCTCGTATTGTATGGCAAACATGAACCGTTATCTTACCGGCTGCGGGCTAAATCGCCTCGTATAATTCCTGCAGCTTTTTATCGCAAGTTAAAAGCTTTGCTCCGTTCCGTCTCGCGAGTACGAAGTAAAACATATCGTATGCTGAGTGCTTATGCCTGAGAGCCTCGAAAAAAGCCTCTTCGCTTAATTGCGCAACATCAACAAACTCGTCAACAACCCGAATCGCTTCCCGATACAAATCCGCCCCTCTTTCCGCATCGAAGTAACCCCCTTGCACGTACTTACGAAACGTATTCGCTATTTCGGCACAAAACAACGAAGGCGCAATTACTTTCTCAGCAGCAAAAATACGGTTTATCAAGTCAACAGCCGCATCTCTCTCCAGGACGATTTCGGCAGCCGCGTTCGCATCAATCACGCAAATCATCGGTCACGATCCTCACGGATAAGCTCAGCCGGGGAAGGGTAATCCCCGGTAATAATCCGCGGCTCATTCATCAGCTTATTCAGCAAATCCCTCCGCCGTCTTATCGCAAGCTCGTCGCCCCTGACTCCAAGCCTGATATCAACAATCACCTGCTGCGTAATGCTGCGCCGCTCCCGCTTCGCCTTCGCCGCCAGCTCCTCATACAAATCATCCGGAAAATTCCTCACCTGCAACAACGCCATTTCACCACACCTCCAATGTATGCATTTTACCCCCTAATTCGCATACACGTCAACCCTTCTGCGGAAAACGGAGGATAAAACTCGAATTCGTAAAAAGCTGATCCCATTAAAACTTCTTGAATTTTCACCGCATTATAATGTATAATTCTTTTGTCTGTAATTAAATACTTCACGGCAGGACAACTCTTCGTCCGGACCGCTGATTTATTTGGAATTCATAATCCGGTTTTTTATACAGGGGGATGACAATTGAATACTAACTCGGCGTAAATCGCCGGGTTTGATTTGTTAACGCGCAGGTGACAATAATTGTCCCGCTTAAAATGGAAACGCATGTAACACAAGGAGGCCCGACAATGAAAACACGTAACCGCATATGGTCAATAATCCTGACCTTCGCCATGCTCCTCTCGCTCACGGCATTTTCGCCGATGGCGGCATACGGCGCCGAGGACCCGCCCCCCGC
>Ga0082212_10009796_pt1 | contig 12317 bp, 8 predicted proteins | sample TergutNt197P3_FD_71548 | JGI IMG/M metagenome (GOLD analysis project Ga0082212, IMG submission 71548) | Neocapritermes taracua P3 segment gut microbial communities from Petit-Saut dam, French Guiana - Nt197 P3 | ecosystem: Host-associated > Arthropoda: Insects > Digestive system > Gut ... | reverse complement strand
CAGGGGGGTATCCGGGTGCGGGGTAAAGGGGCTTATGGAAAGCATATCCGCGCGCGTGCGGGCAAGTTCGGCCATATCCCGTTCCGCCGATGCCGGGCTTTCTCCGGGAAGCCCGGCGATAAGGCCCGTGCCTGTTTCATAGTCCAGGGCAGCCAGATGTTCGAGCGCGCGCTGACGCGCGGCCAAGGAAGAGCCGGGGCGGAGGCGCGCATGGAGGCTTTCGTCAAACGTCTCCATTTTCAAAAGATAGCGGTCCGCTCCCGCCTCGCGCCACAGGGCATAGTCCGCAAGATCCCGCTCGCCCACGCTGAGGGTGACGGCAAGGCCGAAGCGTTGTTTTACGGCGCTGATAATCTCCGCCAGGGCAGGGCCGTCGTACTGCGGATCCTCACCGGATTGCAGCACCACGGTGCCTATGCCCAGCGCCGCGATATCCGCGACAGCCGCCAAAATGCTCTGTGGCGACAAGCGGTAACGGGCAAGCCTGGCATTCTCACGGCGCAGGCCGCAATACAGGCAGTTTTGCGTGCAATGATTGGAAAACTCGATGATGCCGCGCATGAATACCGCATGCCCCCAATACGCGTTGCGCAGGGCACAGGCCTGCCGCCATGTCTCTGCGTCAGGGATACCGGGGGAAGGGGCGTTCTTGGCGCAACCCGGCGCGCTGTTCATAGGTATACGTCGCGCGTGCCCGCATCAATGGCGGCCAAGCGTTCCTGCACGGCAGCGCGGATGCCTTCTTCCTGAATGGCCGCCGCGCGCGCGTCAACGAAGCGCCGCCCGGATGCGCGCAGTTCCGGCGTGGCGTAATCCGCCAGGTATTCGGCATAGGAGGTCAGGGCATTGGGCTCACAGAAGGTATGGATGAAGGCGCTTTTGGCCAGACCCATGAAGGCCTCGCCGGTGCGGCCGAGGCGGTAGCAGGCGGTGCAGAACGAGGGCATGAAGCCCATATTTTGCAAATCCTGGATGATTTCCGGCAGGCTTCGCGCATCACCCACCCAGAATTGCTGGGCCTCCGGCCTGTTGGTGAGCGTGTCGGCATAGGCGCCGGGGTAGGTGCGCGAGCCCGCGCTCATCTGCGAGATGCCCGCGCGCAAGAGGTCGCGCCGGATTTCCGCGTTTTCACGCGTGGTGAGTATCAGGCCCGTATACGGCATGGCCAGGCGTATGACCGCGATGACGCGCTTGAACACGGGGTCGGTGATCACATGCGGCGGATTGCGGGAAAGCTCGGAATTTTGGGCCGGTTCTATACGCGGCACGGAGATGGTGTGCGGGCCGACGCCGTATGCGTGTTCCAGGGCTTCTGCATGCGCCAAAAGCGCAAGCACCTCAAAACGGTGGTCGAAAAGCCCGAACAAGACCCCCAGGCCCACATCGTCCACCCCGGCCTCCTGGGCGCGGTGCATGGCCCCAAGGCGCCAATGGTAGTCTTTTTTTCTGCCGCCTGGATGCACACGGGCGTAGGTCTCCTGGTGGTAGGTCTCCTGAAAGCATTGGTAGGTGCCGATGCCCGCTTCCCGCAAGCGGCGGAAGCCGTCGACATCCTGTGGAGCGCAGTTGACGTTGGCCCGGCGTATTTCCGCGCCGGGATGCCGCCTGACGGAATAGATGGCGGCGATGCTGTCCGCAATGGCCTTGGCGTTCCACTTGGGGTGCTCGCCGTATACGGCCATCACCCGCTTATGTCCCATGTCCTGCAAAATACGGACTTCCCGCACGATTTCGTCATGGGTCAGGCTGCGGCGTCGCAGGTCGGCGTTGTGCGCGCTGAAGGCGCAATACGCGCAGCGGTTCCCGCATTCGTTGGTAATGTACAGGGGGGCGAACAAGACGATCCTGTTGCCGTAAATCTTCTCTTTCACCGCAAAAGCGGCGGCGAAAAGCTTGCGCTCCTGTTCCTCCGGCATGGGCGCAAGCAGCGCCGCGACATCGGCGCTGCCCAGTCCGTTGCCCTCCACGGCCTTGGCGAGGATTTCGTCTATCCTGGCGGGAGCGGGAGCGGCATTGGCGGCAATGCTGTCCCAAATGCGTGCTTCGTCAAGAAAACTGGCGCCTGACATACGCGCGGCCTCGCTACCGGCTGCTAACCGCCCTCGGCGCGCCGCCCGAGATAGTGGTACAGTTTTTCCATGAGGATCTGCTGATCGATCGGTTTGCCGACATGGTCGTTCATGCCGCTTGCGAGGCATTTTTCAACATCTTCTTTAAAGACATTGGCCGTCATCGCGATGATGGGAATCTTCCCGGCATTGGGGAGGTCAAGGCCGCGAATGGCGGTGGACGCCGTATATCCGTCCATTTCAGGCATTTGCACATCCATGAGAATCAAATCGTAGGCGTCCGGGGCTGCCTGGAACTTTTCCACGGCAATCCGGCCGTTTTCGGCACTGTCAATGTCCAGGCCCGTGCCCTCCAGGAGCGAACAGAAGATTTCGCGATTGATGTCTATATCTTCCGCAAGCAAAATCCGTCGCCCGGCAAAGCACTCCGTGGTATCGTCGGGCAGGGCGGACGCGTCGGTTTTTTCCACGCCCATATGCACATTGATGCTGTCCAAGATATAGGAAGGGAAGAGCGGCTTGGTCAAAAAATGATGTATGCCCGCGTCCTCGCATTCCTTTTCGATATCGCTTCTGTCCAGGCCCGAAATCAGCACGAGGGGGAGCTCTTTTTTCAGGAGGCTTTGCATCTGTTTGGCCAGGACCACCCCGTTCGTATCCGGCAAGTTGTAATCAAGAAAATACAGGTCATAGTCCTCGGCCTTTTTCAGCAAGGCGAGCGCTTCAGCGCCGTCTTGCGCCGTATCGCAGGCGATGCCCAGTTGTTCCGCCACCACGGAAAAGAACATGCGGGTATCCGGGTCATCGTCCACGGCCAGGATTTTGGGCGTGCGGCTCCAGGCCTGCCTTGTGTCCTCCGTGGCCTGCCTGCCCTGGGCCTGAAAGTCGAAAAAGAACGATGAACCTTGTCCCACAACGGATTCCACCCAAATGGCGCCGCCCATCAATTCGATAATACGCTTGGATATGGCCAGGCCCAGGCCTGTTCCGCCGAACTTGCGGGCTGTTCCGCTTTCCGCCTGTTCAAAGGCCTCAAACAAACGCTCCTTGTCTGCCTCCGCAATGCCGATGCCGCTGTCGGCAACTTCCACCCGGATGGTGTACCGGGAATCCTCCTGTTTGCGCAGGTCAGCCGCCAGCCTGACCTGTCCGTCCTTGGGGGTGAACTTGACGGCATTGGACAAAAAGTTGGTGATAACCTGGGCCAGCCGCTGATTATCTCCTTCAATAACGGACGGAATGCGCGGGTCAATGGACACGTTGAAACGCAGGTGTTTTTCCTCCATGCGGAAAGCGATGACGTTGGCGATATCCTGAAACATCTTTTCAAAATTGAACCAAATATAGGAGAGTTCGAATTTGCCGGCTTCAATCTTGGACATGTCAAGAATATCGTTGATAACCCCCAGCAAATGCTGCGACGCGACGGAGATTTTTCCCAGGCAATAATCTTTGCGTTCATTGTCGTGAGCTGAAGCGCCCATGTGCGTCATACCGATGATGGCGTTCATGGGCGTACGGATTTCGTGCGACATGCGCGAAAGAAATTCGCTTTTCGCGTGTGAGGCGGCGAGTGCGTCTTCTTTGGCCGAAACCAGGCTGGCGTTGAGCGCCCGCTCCAGGATCCCGGAAATAAGGAGGATCCCCGCCGCTTCCAAAAGCGCGGCTTCTTCGGGCGAATACGTCCGGTCTTCAATGCTGATGGCATCCACAAAGCCCCAGAACTCGCCCCGGATATGGATGGGAACAATAAACAGCGTCGTCACCACGTCCGGGAAAAGACCGGGTTTGTCTTTTCTGGAATTGCTCAGCACCTGCTTGCCCTGTTTGAGTTCAGCGACCCAATCGTCCGGCCATTCGCCCAGAATGGCTATTGTGCTGGGATCCTCTCCATACCATCCGTTGACGCGGATAAAGCCTTCCTTGTTTCCGTCAACATGTTTGTTCCATATGGCGACGGCTTCGCACTGCACCGTTTCGCTGAGTATGCGCAGGGAGTCCCGCACCTGGGCGGTATGCTGCTCATCCTGGGAGGCAAACAGGTTGTCGCCGATTTGCTGCATAAGCCCCAGAAACTCGGCGTTGCGTTCCCGTTCGCGCAGGGCGCCGTCACGGGCGGTAATAACGCAGTTCATGGGGATATTCACGTCAAGGGATATCTTTCGCGCCATGTCGCGGCAGGATTCCGAACCGCAGGCGCCGCAGTTGACCATGCGTTTGTCGGCGTCGGTTTTGCGCATCCGTATGAAGGCGGTTTCGATGGCCTCCTCGGATACGTCGGGATACTTTGGGGGGTACGCGGTGTAGCTGCGACAAAAATCTTCCAGGCGCAGCTTTTGGTCATACTCGACAAGCTGTTCCCGGCTGTGCTGCAGATCTCTCGTGACACGTGAACGCACGGCCTGCATCTGCTTGTGCAGCGTAAACACGTTCTGCCCCTTTCTTGTCGCCGGACCGAGCAGACAGCCGCAAGCGCAATGCAGCACATCCAGGACATCCGGCCGGTCTTCGGGGCTGGTCGCGGCATATTGATCCAGCCATTGCAGCACGTCGGCCCCTTCTCTTTTTTCAATATGCAGGGAGTGCCCGGTAAAAAAATCCAGATTTTCCCGCAAACCGCCCGGCAGGGGAAAGAGTGCCCCTGGGCCGGCAAGGTCATGATCAAAGCCGCTCTCCGCATCAGGCAGGGAAATATTGTGTTTTTCCAGGTAATTGTAGAGTTGCCTGAAGGTCACGTTGTATTGCAGGAGTTGCGTTGATCTGTGTTCTGCGGTTTTCGCAATGCAGGGAGACAGGGAGGCGATGCGTTCTTGTATCCCCGCTTTGCGCATATAGATGGCGGCGCACGCCATGGGGCTGTGCACCGGCGACAACGAGGGGAAAAGCTCGGGCCGATGGCGTTCGCAGTATAGCACAATAGCCGAGCATGGTTGCGTGATAAGGGGTCTCGGCTCTTTTTCCAGAAGCCGTAAATGCGCCCATATGCATATGTCCGCGCCCAACGACGCGTCATAAACGGCCGTGACGCCCTTCTGGCGCAGCCATGTGAGCAGCCTTTTCCATTGGGGAACATTGGTCGTGATGGCGGGGGCGGTCATGACGGCAATCGGGACGCCGGCCGCAAGGTCCTGAAAGAAGCGTTCCGTATCGTCGTCAATGTGCCTGGCGGTATGGTCGCACACGTCGACGCAGGCGCCGCACAAGATGCATTGCGTCGCATCCATGCGGACTTTTATGGCTCCCTTTTCGTCCTGGTACGCGATATTGGCCGTTTCAATCGGGCAGGCGCGGATGCAGCGGTTGCACCCGATGCACTTGTCTTCTTCCTGGCGGATAAAACTCAGTTCGGCAATATCCATATATCATCCTTGTACAATGAGAAATTCCCCAGGCAACGCGCAACGCCTGCCGCAATCGCAGCCCTGACTTTTTATCATGTTTGCGTATACAATGAAACCAAAAAAATCCCCTGCGTCCGAAAAACGCGCCGCCTTTGACCGAAAGCGTTGTGGTTTTCACGGCGGAAAGGTAGAATGTGAAAAAGACGCGAGCAGCCATGCGGGACAAAAACTACGAAGCATGTAAACTCTTTGTCGGGTGCGGCCTGCTCGGCCTGGCGGCCGGCTCGGTGATGCTTCTTGCGCGCAAGCTCTCCCTCGTGCCGGAATTTTGGGCCGATCTCGCCGTTTTGGCGGGCGGCGGCATCGTGCTGTGCAGCAACAGTTGCATCGTTTACGGCTTGCTGATATTCGTCGGCTCCCGAGGCAGTGAGGAGCCCCGACCATAGGGCATAGCGAAAATTTTGGGGACATAGCAACGGATTATCAGCATGTCGATCTATCAGAATATTGTGCGCGAAATGGCAAGCGCTCCATGCGCCTGGCTTGTGACAGGGGTGGCGGGCTTTATCGGTTCCAACCTTCTTGAGTTTCTGCTCATGCATGAACAGCGGGTTGTAGGACTGGACAACTTTCTTGCCGGCCACCGGAAGAATCTGGACATGACGCGCGATCTGGTCGGCCCGGAGCGCTGGCAACGATTCACCTTTATCGAGGGAGACATCAGGAGCCTGGATGTCTGCCGTAAGGCGTGCGCCAATGTCGACCATGTGCTGCACGAGGCCGCTTTGGGCTCGGTGCCGCGTTCCCTTGACGATCCCCTGCTGTCAAACAGTTGCAATATTGACGGTTTCGTCAACATGCTGGTCGCCGCCAGGGATGCCGGCGTGCGAAGCTTTGTGTACGCCGCCTCCAGTTCCACGTATGGAGACGAGCCCACCCTGCCCAAGCGGGAAGACCGCATAGGCAAACCCCTGTCGCCCTACGCGGTGACCAAGTATGTGAACGAATTATACGCCGACGTGTTTGCCTCGGCGTATGGACTTTCCTGTATCGGCCTGCGTTATTTCAATGTATTCGGGCAGCGCCAGGATCCTTTCGGCGCGTATGCGGCCGTCATTCCCCAGTGGTTTGCCGGCCTGCTTCGGGGTGAGCAGGTATATGTGAACGGCGACGGCGAAACCAGCCGGGACTTCTGCTATATCGACAACGTGGTGCAGGCCAATATTCTGGCGGCGCATGCCCCGGCGGAGGCGCGGAACACGGTGTACAACGTGGCCTTCGGCCAGCGCACCACCCTGAATGAACTCTTCGCGCTGATCCGGGAAGAGGTGGCGCGCCATGCGCCCGAAGCCGCTGCGGCCACGGCCGTGCACCGGGACTTTCGCGCGGGCGACGTGCGTCACTCCCTGGCCGATATCAGCCGCGCCAGGCAGTTGCTCGGCTTTGACCCGGCCATTGATGTGCGCCAGGGCCTGCGCCTTGCCGGCGACTGGTACGCCGTGAACGTCTGATCGCCCGCCTAATACGCGCCCTGGCCGAACACGACGACGGGGATGGTTCTGGCGAGGATCCAGATATCGAACCAGACTGACCAGTTGCTCACATAATATTGGTCCAGGCGCACACGCTCGCCATACGCAGTGTCGTTGCGGCCGGAAATCTGCCACAGGCCCGTCAGGCCCGGCCGTACGCGGAGGTACTCCTCAAACACCGGCCCGTATTTTTCAATCTCATCTTCCACGATGGGGCGGGGGCCGACAAGACTCATGTCGCCCTTGATCACGTTCCAAAGCTGCGGAAGTTCGTCCAGGCTGGTTTTACGCAAGATGGCGCCCACCCGCGTGACGCGCGGATCCCGTTTCAGCTTGTGATCCCGCTCCCATTCCCGGCGCAGCGCGGGGTCCTCGGCGAGCGCCGCCTGCAGGAACGCATCGGCGTCATGCACCATGGTTCTGAATTTGCACACCTTAAAACGCATGCCGTTTCGCCCGATGCGCTCCTGAAAAAAAATGGGGACGCCGGGGCTGTCGAGCATAATGGCCAGCGCGATGAGGAGGCACAGGGGCAGCATCAGGCAGGCGCAGATCGCGATGAGGCCGAGGTCGAGCATGCGTTTGAGCAGGATCATGCGCCTGTCGTACAGGTTGTAGCGCACAAGCAGGGCCGTGCTGTTGCCCAGGTCGCGCGGCGCAAGCCACATGAAGGAGTTGTCCGCGATCAGGCCCGGCAGGAGCAGCACGCCCTTGAAATGGCGGCTCAGTTCCGTCAGCAGAAGGCTGAGCGCGCCGGAAGCGCCATGGAGGGCCAGGGCGTCAGGCAGAAGCAGAATAAAGGCGTTCGGATGCTGCCGCGCAAGGTCCGCAAGCTGCGGATGCAGTTCGTTGGAGGCGGCGTCAAGCTGCGCCACAATCCGCAATCCGCGCCCCGGATGCTTTTCGAAGTTGGCGCGCAGCTCATCAGCTTTTTCCGTGCCCAGCACAACAAGCGGGCTGCTCCACCAGGATCGCCGGCAGCAGCGGCGGCGCAACAGGCCGCGCGCCACCGGCGCCGCGATCAGGCTGAGCAGCCAGGCGCCGAAAACCGCCAGGCGTGACATGGCGTCTCCGCTTCTGGTGGCGAAGATGAGGATCATAAGTCCGGTGAACGCCAGGGTGATCGCCAGGGACAGGGCCTTGAGTTCGCGCTGCGGCGGCAGGTCTATGCGTTGGCAGGATCCGAGCGCCTGCCCCAAAAACGGCGCGAGCAGCAGCACCGGGCTCAGGCTCAGGTACAGGTCCAGCGGCAGGGGGGTGACGCTATGGCGCAGAAATATCAGCAGCCAATAACTGCCCAAAACGGTCAGGCAGTCGCTGAGCAGCAGCAGGGCGGGGCGGCTCGGACGCCATGAGGCGGAAAGGTGAGGGGCTGGCTGCTTGCCGTTGTCGGCTTCGGACATGGGAGAACAATAACAACAGAGAGGCAAAGAGACAAGTCAATACGCCGCAATCAATACACCACGCTATACGACATCACTTCCGGCCTGTGAAAATAAAATTCCACGCGCCGGTTTTTCGCTTTGGCCTCTTCATCAATGCCGGGCTCCACGGGGCGCGTGTCCGCATAGGCGACGCCGCGCAGGCGGGTGGCCTTTATTTTGCCGGTATCCACCAGGAAACGCAGCACGGCGGCCGCGCGGGCGCCGGAAAGCTCCCAGTTGGAAGGATAGGGCGGACGCACCTCCTCGCTGTCGGCATGGCCCCGCACCACCAGGTACAGGTTGTACTCCTGGAGGATGGTGATCACGTCCTGAAGCGCCTTTCCGGCTGCGGGCGAAAGCTCCGCCGTGCCCGGCTTGAACATGACATCCGAGTTGATGCGCAACTGCACGCCCACATCGTCCGCGCTGATGCCGGTGGAGCTTTGCGGTATGGCATCCGCCATCAGCATCTGCTTGAGTTTTTGGGCGATGGCGTAATGGGATTTTTCCACTTCGGTAATTTTGAAGTCCCGCGTGTCGATTTTATCGGTCTGCTGCACGAAGGGGTTGTTGGAAATAGGGGAAACCTGGCTGGATTCAAAGGAACGTTCGCTTGCGAAATATGCGGCCAGTCCCTGTTTCGATTCCGGGGGCGTCATGTTCAGAATCCACATCAGCAGAAAAAAGGCCATCATCGCCGTCATGAAGTCGGCGTAGGCAACTTTCCATGAACTTCCCATGACGCTCCTTTTTGCAGGCTTATCCGCTCTTCAGCTTTTCTTCCATTTCTATAAAACCGGGCCGGAAGGGATAGGGAATGGCGCGTCTGCCGTATTCGACGGCGATCAGGGGCGTACAGCCGCGAATAGCCGCAGCCACGGCTTCCTTGATGGCGTTGTAATAGAAATGCTCTTCGTGGGCGTAGTTTTCCAGCTTGGCGCCCATCGGGCCGAAAATGCCGTAACAAAAAAGAATGCCGATGAAGGTGCCGACAAGGGCCGCGCCGATGTGGTGCCCGAGCACTTCGGGGGGTTCGTTGATCATGCCCATGGTGAGCACAACGCCGAGCACCGCGGCAACAATCCCCATGCCGGGCAAGGAGTCGGCCATATGCGTGACGCCGTGGGCCGGAAGCAGTTCTTCTTCATGCATGGTGGCCATGTCCACGGTCATCAGGCTGTCAATGTCCGCAGGATCGCCGGTGGTAAGATAGACGCGCAGGGTGTCGCCGATGAAGTTCACCGTGCGTTTTTTGCTGGATATGGTGGGATACTTGCTGAAGATGGGGCTGGATTCCGGACGCTCGATATCGCCTTCAATACTGATGACCCCTTCGCGGTGCATTTTGGAAAAAAGCGCATACAAGAGGGCCAGGGTTTCCAAATACTTTGCCTTGCTGGATCCCGGGTCGCCGAAGATATGCTTGATGCTGCCGACAAACAGGCTCCAGGTATACTTGGTCTGGGAACCGAAAAAGGCCCCCAGGCCGCAACCGAGGATAATGATGTATTCGGCGGGCTGGACCAGGATGCCAAAATGCCCGCCCGCAATCATATAGCCGCCGGCTACAGAGACGAGAACGATGCCAAGGCCTATAAAGATATACATAGCGTTACTTTCTATGTTTTTGCAGCCCGCTCATCCAAAAACAGGCCGCGCAACCCCAGGGTCATGTTCCTTGTCTCATCGCACAAAAATGCAAAAAGCTTTAGCCCCTTGAACCCTTGTGGATAAAAAAATTTTTTGCGCGCGGCGTCATATTTACTGCCCGAAAAGTCCTTTCAACGCGCCTTTCGCGCCGCGAGCGGCATCTCCGGCCTTTTGCCCGACGCTTTCCACGGCCGCGCCGGGGACTTGGGTCAGCATTTGCAGAGCACGCTTGCCGTCCAGCCCGTAGGAAAGGGAAGTGAAGGGGCCGGACACCTGGACGGGAATGGTGGCGATTTTCAACAAACTGATATCCGCTGTAAAGTCCATGTTCTCCTGCGGCAGACGCACCTGCCCCTGCCCCTTGAGGTTTGCGGTGGGCGAGGACAGGGTGACGGGCGCCAGATTGACGATGCCGGCGGCGGCCGTGAAGGGGACCGTCAACTGCTCGAAATGCGTGGGCGGTTTGCCGAGCCCGGCGGGCGCATCCTTGGGCAGGATGGACACGTCGTTCAGCACAATGCCGCGCACCGTCAGCAGGCCCTTGCCGGACAGACTGGCCTGTATGGCCTTGGGAGCGGTTCCCGCGCAGGCGATTGTGTCCAAATCCAGATTGGCGGTGCCTTCCACGGGGCGTTTACCCTGCATGGCCTGTAGCAGGGGGCCGACGGCCACATTGCTGACCTTGCCCGCCGCAGTGTAGCGCATGGCGGCAGCGTCGACGCCGAGGTTCAGGTTGACCGTGCCGCCGCTGCCCAGGCTCAGGGTCAGCGGTTCTATGCGGTACAGGCCCTGGCCGCGCACCTTGGCGCGAATGTCTTTGAACTGGAGCTTGGAGACCGTCAGCGAAGCGCAAGCCAGATCCATGTCCACGTAAGGCAGGCCTGCGGCGGATGGGGCATTTTGGACTTTGGGCGCGGCCTTGGGCGCGGCGGCTGCCGCCGGAGCCTTGGACGCGGGCGCTGCCGCCGGGGCCTTGGGCGCGGGTTGCGGGGATTTGGCCTTTTGCGGTGTGGCGGCCAAGGCTTGCGCCGGGCTGATCAGCGCGGCCAGCTCCCCCAGCGGTGATGCTGACGGCAGGGGAGCGGACGCCATGAGCGCGTCCAGATTCAGCGCGCCCAGCTTCAGGTTGCCGGCCACATGCATTCTTCCCAGGTCCACGGCAACTTTGCCGTCAATGCTGGTGGCGTCCAGCATGCCCTGGATGGAGTCCAGGTTGATCGCCCGGCCCGCCACCGCCAGGGAGCTTTGCAGCTTGAAGCTGTCCAGCCCCTTCTTGAAGGGCAGGCTGACGCCCAGCGCCTGGGCCAGCTTGCGGGGGGCGCTGTCCACCTTGAATCTGCCGTTGAAGGCCTGCGTATTGACGTCGGCATCACCGGCAAGTTCCACCTTGGAACCCTGCACGGCCAGGCTGAGCAAGGCCAGATTGAGCTTGGCGCTGCTTATTTCGTATGTTGCCTGCAAGGCCATATCCACCGCGCCCACTGCTGCGGGCACGACGCCCTTGCCGGGCGTAAAGCGCAGGGTGACGTCGCGCAGCTCATAGTTCTGCGTCTGCAGACGCGCCTTGGCCTTGAGCGCAAGCGCGCCTTCCAGCGCGGGTTCGCTCACCGCGAGATTGGTGGAAAGATCCAGGCGCATTTCCGCGCCAACCCGTAAGTTGTCCAACTCCATGGCAAGCTTGGACAAGCGTACTGTCTGTCCCGGGCTTATTTCCACAGAGATGGAAGCGTTCGTCAGGCTGAGCCTGTTCACTTCTACCTGGGGCGGAATGAGAGGCTCCGGCGCCGCTTTGGGAGCTGTTGCCTTGGGAGGCTCGGCCTTGGCGGGGGACGCGTCCTTTTCAGGACGTATCTGGACGTCCGGGCTGTCCAGGCGCACTTCGTCTACCAGCACCCGGCCCGAAAGCAGGGGCAGGAGTTGCACGCTGACCCGGCCGCTCTTGACCGCCACGGAAATGCCGCCTGCGGGGTCAGGCGTGCCGTCTGGAGAGACGCCCCAAGTGGCGGCGCCGAATTTTACGCCCAGCGGCATCAGGGAAATTTCAGGAATGCCTTGTATGACAAGCGCCTTGCCCGTAGCGCTGCTTACAGCGCCCGCCACCTGATCCCGTATATCCTTCGCATCCAGACGCATAATCGCCACCGTTGCGCCGATCGCGCCCAAAACGATAAGGGCGAGGAGGACAAGAAGAACGCGTTTCATACTGCTCCCTGTTTGAAATGGTTCCTGAAACGCTGCGGCCGCTGGCGCGCGACTCTGTGCCATTTGTATACTTATACGCTTCTCCTGTAATGTGCAAGT